>OBLI01003114.1_pt1 | contig 13097 bp, 14 predicted proteins | sample 1519701 | NCBI WGS metagenome assembly OBLI01 (sample SAMEA3663005, study PRJEB22513) | pig gut metagenome | biome: pig gut; feature: pig-associated habitat; material: faeces | place: France | collected 2012 | reverse complement strand
GACTAAAATGGAGAAAAAGAAAAAGTTGGAGATCAGTATATTGATCTCCAATCTTCCTCTTTTTAATGAATACCATTATACAGGATCTGTAACATTGATCGCTGAATCTAAATGATCTTCTGTAGTAATGATTAACCGTTTATTATCAACATTGATAATCCAATAATCTTTTGGTATCGTCAATGCAGAAACTGTATCATCTTCTATATTTTCTTGCCTCGGAATACTGAGTTCAATATTACCATCAACATACATTACTTTTACATCTTTAAAGTATGATCTGACAACACGACGTACATATGCAGTAATTCCAAGACATGGACTTACTTGAATTCCAACGGTATTCTTTGGGAGATTATATTTAGCGATGATATCTTTAATTGTCATAATATTGCCTGCCTTTATTTAGTGTTATGTATTTGTTTTAAATTCTACCGATAATATTTCAGGATATCCAAATTTATTATCGCTACAATATTTCATAAAACGATTTAGAACTGCAGCAATATTATGCTCTTCAATAGTAATCTCCTCTTCTTCGCATGTATCAGGATTTACATATGAAATCTTACAACACACTTTAGAAAGGTTAATATTATTTTTAGTCATATTATAACTCCTTTCTCATTAGCTTAAATAAAGAAAAGGGAGGGTATTACCCCTCCTCTTTCTTTGACTTTTTCTTTTTCTTATCGTCTCTCATATCAAGAAGTAGATCTGCGATAAAATCCAGAGTTACTGAATCCATATTCTGGAGACCAAACATTTTTGCTAATTTGGTAATCATAGGATCCACTTTTTCTAATGGACTTTGATTTTTCAGAATATTCCGATAGGATATAATAAAGTTTTCAATAGCTTCCTGTTTATATTCAGGAGAAATACCGAGAACTGTTTCAGGATTCGTTTCAGATTCTGGATTAGAAAGATATTGATCATACACTTTATCGATTTCCCATGCTGCAGAAATCAATGCACTATATTCACGTTTAAATGTCATATTGGAATTGAATTTACCATTAGCACGGTCAATAAAAGTATATGTCGGACACATTGTCATAAACATTCCATGGAAATTTGGATCATTTACAGCAATGAAAGATAGTTGATCACCATCGTCAAAACTGATCGTCATGCCTTTACAAACTGAAATACAGAACATTATTATAATATATTATAATAAGGAGTGTGTCTATATTTATGGCTACTATTAAATTACCAGGAGTCTATATGATTCGTAATAAGAATAACAATAAAGTTTACATTGGTCAATCGAGTGATATTCGCAACCGATGGAAACGATATAGATGGGCTGTTAATTCAGATAAATCTTATGACGAAACTACACGACCAGTTGTCCTGGCAATGCGAGCTGAAGGGATTGAAAATTTTGAGTTTAGCATAATCTGTAGTAATAACGCGATGCAAGATAAACTCATACGCCTTGCTGTCGAAGAAGAATATATTATGAAGTACCAATCTTATGATAATCGGTATGGATATAATATTTCTGCTGGAAATGAACCATACATCATGTATCGAACAAATTTTAGAAGAGAACAGAAAACAGTCGAAAAGATGAATAGAGCCAATCCAGTATTCTTATTCGATATAACTAATCGAAATACATTACTTTATCTATCGGGTGCTAAAGGCGTCGGTGATGATTTAGGGTATGATAAAGATGTAATGTCACATTCAATTAAGCGGGGTTCATTAATTAACAAGCGTTATTATATTATTCCTGCAGATTATAAAGCTCGTCATGAGTTGTTAGAGAAACTGCGTGTCAAGAAAACTCAAAATACAGATCAATCAACTCGTGCACAATCACATTCTGCTAATACATTTGCGAAGTATGAATTAGTTGTATCATACATTGATTTAGTAGCTATTGAATTTGGGTATGGCGAATAAACTTTTGTGGACTATCTCTTCACCCTGGGTTCTTTTACTCTCAGGGGTTCAGTACTTCGAATATAGCCTCACAGAACTATATCCTACAGTTAGTCTCTACACCTTACTCACAGAAGTTCCCTATCTGTTTTGGGGCACGGTATTGTCATCTTACCATTTCTGGCTCAGAGTCTCTTACGAAGTGTGTTCGTGCTAATTTAGATCATATATTGAAATGATTCAAGTGCTGTATTCTTGAACCTAGCCTTAGTTTACTTCTACCGTTAGCCAATCGGATAATGATTGACACCGCTTGTTAGGCGTTCACTGAATTGCTAATATAGTATTACTACTATATAGACTCCGATAGTTAAAGTCTGCAGCTAATAGAGGAAGAATATCAGGAGGCATATGCATTGTCATATCTGAACCATCATCATGAATCTTTCTTACTCGTACATACAGAATAGAAGATTCAGAAATAGTGGGATTTCGATTGATCAACGCCCATACTCCTTTTCCATCTTTCAGGATCTGATTAATAATTTTAGCAAACTTCTCATTTCGATAAACTGCATTCTCCTGTACAAGAGAAATTGCTTTTGAAATGGGAATGTTATCAAGTTCTGAAAGACGGTGTGCGATTTTCTCCTCATACAATACCATCATGGTTTGATATGGAATATCTACTTCATGTGGCATTAAGTCTACACCGAGCGAAATAACCATTCGAGAGGTATAGTCAATTCGTCCAGATGCCAAACTCTTACGATAAACACCACCTTTACCATTTACCTGTTCTTCGACAAAAGTGGTAATATCATTCCAATCTTTTTGGATTTGATTGAGTGTACGTTGAACCTCTGTCTGTCTTTTATTAGCGAAGATGGGACCAGTGATCAGTGCATTGCGATTATTGACAATCGAAAGATACTTTTTATTCACATCAAGAATTGTCATATTCATACCAAACATCATCAAAGGACGAAGTCTTGCAGAATAAACAGGGATCTTAGACATGAATGCATACTTCCTAGGAAGACCGGTTAAAGGCTCATATTTCTCTTCATAGTCTTCATAGAGAGATTCAATTGTAATCTTTCCATCATCAATAATTTTACCGGCGGTATTAATTCTTTTTACAGAATTAATGATGTCATTCATTACATCTTTCTTTAACAGCTTACACATGGCATTCCAACCATGATATGTCAGAATATGATATGGTGCGATATCAATATATCCTGTAGTGCGAAGGTCTCCATCTGTAATAGCAACAACAGTTTTACCACAGACAGGACAAACTTCACCAAGATGAGCGCCACCTGTTAAAGATTGACATTCACAAGAATAATATGGTCTATCCTGTGTAGTATCAGAACCAAATCGAGAAGAGAAAATACCATCGATTGGTTTCTGTGTACCATTCACAAAGATTTCAGGAGAAGTAATATCAATCTGCTGATTGCGCTTTCTCAGCTTTTCATATACTTCATCATGATCTACCATTTTTACACGAACAGCGGTAATCTTCCGTTTCGTTTTATATGGTGTGATAGGAGAAGGTTTAAACGTGATGAATTTATCACGATTTACTATGTTTAACCTTCCTGGAGTTGTTTTAGACATGGTTACTCTCCCTTATCCATAGATTTTATAAAACTTTTAATACTCAATAATCGTAATAGGGAATACACCAGGCATATCCATATTCAGTTCCTTCTCACTTTTCACTTTCATGAACTTTAGATATTCCTTCTGTGCTTCGGGAGTCAAATCTTCAAAAAAGATCTTAAAATTACCATGAGGAAGATCATCATTCATGATTTCTGCACTATTAATTATTTCTGCCATAATAACTTACCTCCTTAGTTATTCAATAATTGACGGATTGTATAATGCAATCGGTCTAATCCGATTGTTATACCCACCTTCTTCTGGACTACTAAGATTAGCATATTCCAGAAATGCTTTTTGTGCTTCTTCATTTAAATCATCAAAATAGATTTTGAATAGATTTTGAAACACATCTGTTTCTTCACCATCAGAAGTGTAATGATCATTAATGTAATGATCATCATTCAGACTTTTCAACACATATCCATCTGATGTTTTAACAAATATTTTTTCTTCACCCCAATTGATATCATTTTCACCGATAGGTATATAGGGCATATACCCACCTGAAGATATAGATTTCAATTGTTTTTGAATATCAAGATATTCAGGATATTTTATTTCCATTAGCATGAATCCATAATAGTTAACTGTAACGTGATTCTCTAATGTCAAAGGCTTACCGATGTCATCACCATGTCTAATTTCATAATATAGATATGGTACATAGCCATTTGTGGTTCCAATATATATGATATTGTCACCATTAATGATAAGATGATTATTAGGATCTTCATATAATAAGCGTTCGCCTTCACAAATGTAGCATGTTATACCACGAAAAGTACATTCGGTTAAAACCAAATTTTCTAATAGATTTAATTTTCTCATTTAAATATCCTCCAACTTTATTAATTTGGTTTCTATATCATTAGTATAATATATAGATGAAACTGAGTCCCCCAGCCAGTATGCTGGGGGATCAATTTTTTTAAGAAACCTCTATAATGTCATTTGTTTTTGTATTCAGTCCAGTATGTTTATAACCCGGGAATCCAATAAAGCTTACGTTTTCCAAGCTTTCATAGTATTCCACACTATGAGTAATAATAAATGCTTGACTAATACCAATTAATGACATCTGTTTTGAGAGGATATCTACAAATAGTGCTTTGTTAGATGGAGATAAAGTTTGATCAGATTCATCTAAAGTAACGATTGAATACCGATCAATTAATTTACTAATGATAGCTAGTGATATTGCTGTTGCAATTGTAGCTCTCTGTGAAGAGGATGCCAATGAAACATCACTACCAACTTCTCCAGCATATTCAAAAGGAATTGTAAACTCTTTATCTGTTATGATAAATTCATGTAGTCTCAATTTCCCATCAAATGTATTAAGCAGTAGTTCATTTGCTGTCTGATAGATATCATAGAAATAAATATTCAACAATTCTTTTCGAATACCCTTACCAGGCTGAACTAAACTTCTCATGATATCTACAATCAAAAAGTCTTGTTCGATTTGACTTTTCTCAGCTTTTAGCTTCAATAATTCAGCAAGTTCAATTTCAATTTGTTGCTTCATTGGAGCAAGTTCATTTATCATTGAATCAAGCTTTATTAATTCAGCATCCATATCTTTACATTTCATAACCAAGTCTCTGATAGAAGAGATCTCTTTCTCTTGTTCAGATGCTCGATTTGTGAGTTCAACATTTTCAGCGAGATGTTTATGATACCATTCTAGATTATCATTGATCTCCTTCCAATAATCCAATTTATTCCGATAAATATTCAGCATGGAACGTGTAGCGATTACATTCATAGTAAGACGATCACGTTCTTCTAAGAGTTGATCACGAGTTTCAATTAATCGTTCAATATGATTCTTCATCATCTCACGATTAGAACCATACACTTTGGCAATCTCCATTGCACGTTCAATATCCGGAATATATTGAGTTGTAATGCGAATATAAAGATCTTTCTCAGACAGAATTGCGGCTAATTGTTTTAACTTTAATACATCCAATACAGACTCCCAAGTACTGGTTGCAATACTATGATATACATCATCTAAACTTACATTAAGATACTTCTTTAGTGAATCCTCATGTTCATGTAGATAATTAATCAAATTTTGAGCAGCCTGCATAAGATTTATTCTACTCTGCCATGTATTAAAGCTCTTTTCATCAGTTTCAATTTCAAGACAAATCTTACTATATTCCTCTTTTAAATCAGAAATCTCAGCGCTGATATGCTGCCATTTAAGAGCATTTGCAATAAATGGACAGGTATCAATTTTACAATCTGCAGGTCTCTGAGATAAAATATCTTGAAATTTACGATACTGTTCTTTCTCAATAATCTGTCTATATAATGAATCTTTCTTTTTCTCATTATCTTCAATTTTAATAGTCAACCAATTAGAATTCTCTGTATAGTTACGATGCAATTCTTCTTGGTTAGCATGTATCTGTTCGAAGTATTCACTGACGAGATTGTCATATTCATCATATAAACCCTGAATCATATAATGCATAGTAGAAATTGCTTTAATCAATCCAACACATGCTTCATATGACATATCTTTATACTTATCTTTATCTTTACTATATCGAAGCTCTTTTAACTGCATTTCATAACCAATCTTAGATTCTTCCAGTTCTTTAATATCCTGTGTTTGAATACTATAGATTACAGATTCAGATTCAGAGATTTCATTTTCAGTTTTTGCAATAGAATCTTTTAGATTATCCAAGCGATTAGATGCAGATTGAATATTAGCTTCTGCTGATGCAATCTTTCTTTCATAATGAGAGATGTGTATAATAGGAGAATCTTTACCACGATATAACACATCATTTTCTGGATCTATATCAAGATTCAGTTTATTATATATTCTATGTAAATCACGTTTCACATTCATAAGTTTAGAATCATTTTGAGCAATGGTAGCTACCATACTGTTATAGGACTCCACCATTGTCTTAATATCTTCGCCATGTGAAAGTTCTTTTACACGACCTTCGATTTTACCAATCTTTTTGATCAACTCTTCACGATCGATCTGTGCTTGCGTAAGAGCTTTTGTGACTCTATGAAAATCGCTATCGAGAGAATCTTCATCTCGAATATTCATGATCTTCTGTGATACATTACGCATCAGGTTTCGAAGTTCTTTATATTTATCATTGATTGTGTTATAAGCAAGTTCAAATCTACCAGTATTTGGGATCAGTGAAGAAACATTCGCTTTACGTTCACCATCCGTCATACTGACAATTCCAGCAACTGCATCACTATAAGAAGCAAAATTTACATAATCTTTTGTGATACCGAAATATGTCATTAGCAATGCATTATAGGAGGTGACGTTACCATTTGGATTTAATTCAATGGCTTCGTCATCTCCAGGCTTCTGAATTGCTAAATAACATTTTGGCATATGTGTACCATCTGACTTTGGCATAAAAATACATTTACTTATCAGAAATGTACCGTCATCCCCCTTATATGTCCTGATGAGAGAACCTTCTTTACCAGGAATGATAAATTTACTCCTACCATCGGATGGTGTATGGAGAGGATGAATTAATGATAAAAATGTTGATTTTCCACTTGCATTATCACCACAAACAACGAGAATATTTTTATCTTCCATATCAGATAAATCAATGGTTAATGTTTTCTTGCCAAGACCAGACATAAATCCGATACAGTTAGTTGCTTGAAATCGAACTAGCTTGTACATAGTCTCACCTCATAAAGATGTCATGTTATATAGTAAAAAAGAAAGGGTCAAGAGACCCTTTCCTTTTATGCGAGATTCGGCTCGGTGACATCTTTAAATAGATTTGCCACACGATCAGACATATGAGTTGAATCCTTCATCTTCAACTCTTTCTTTACTCTCGAGATAATCTTATCTTTATCACATTTATATTCATGATCATATAAACCATTACTCAGATCTACCAGATCCTGATTCAGGATGATCATAGCATTTCGATAAGATTCTACATTTGAAAACATCTCATCACTGAATACACCATCCATATTACTAAGCAATTCAGTGACAAGCTTTTCAATATTTTTAGGATCCGGCTCCTTCATAGTCGACAGCATTGCATTCAGCCGATATGGATCCATATTCTTCACATCGCCAAGATTCATAATAGGAAGATTGGTCCTCATATAAATAAGCTTATTCTCTGCGTCTGAAGGACTACTCATTACCAGATCATACAGAACAGCCAGCACCATCATAGAATTATTTGTACTCATTTTGCATTCAAGCTGTGCACGTTGAACTGCTGCTGTATTTGTGGTAGTGAGCTTATGAAGAGAGTTCATATGCTGAGAAGTCTTTCTTAATCCGAATACAACAGTAATCAGGATTAAGACAGAACAAATACCTAGAATCAGAAAGATAAGGTAGTTAGTAGATACGAATTCCTGGACCATCTTTGTCATATTAGTCATTTTCGATATCCTCCTCATTAGTATGATTTGTATCTACGATAGCTTCATGAATCATATCATCCGTGTTTACCAAGAGATCCTGCGTTATCTCAAAAGGCTCACTGTTCGGATAGATTACCATCATGGAACCATCTTTAAACATGGGATTTGCTGCTCCTGGTTTATCACGAACAACAACAGCAACATCTAATTCCCATGTATCTGCACATACAATAGCCCTGGATGGACTCATTGCACGATTAATCATGATACCACGTTTGATGTTATTCATCATGTTGGTACCTTCAATTCCGTTAGACTTATTAATTGCAAGAGCTTTCAATCTCTTACCATAAGGAGCAAACGGCGCATCTTTTAAACGAATACCCATCTTGATGATCTTATTCAAGAAATCATCATTTGTATTAATGGGCGGAATAAAACTGTCTCCCTTGCTGGCATCCACAGAAAGTTCTTTAAACTCATTTGGATCTATTTCATTTCCGATAATGGCAGCTACCATATCTTTTTCTTTAGAGAGTTTATATTGTTCTGCGTTTGCTTTATTTTCGGGATAAATAAGTTTCATATGCCAGCGTTCATACTGATCTTTCTTTAAATAAATACCGGGTTTACCTGAATGTTGACCCCATTTTGTTCCTTTCTTGATTACTCCTCGATACGGAAAGATTCCCTTTGTCATATCGGTATTAATACGATATGCATTATTTAATCTGAAAATATCCGGACCCTCCTCCTCAATAGAAACAGGATCCGGAAGATCAAATACCGTATACATTACAGAATCAATAAAGATTGCGTTGAAGTCTAGAGCACTCTTTTTGCTCATAGAAGAAAGTCACCCTCTCTTTGCGGTATGTTGTTCCAGGTCAGATCTGATTTGTTTGAATGTGCTGGTTTTTGATTTGTGATATCCTTTCCTTGATCTTTTAGGATTGAAAGGATTTTTCCGATATCACCCTGAATTTTATTTAGTTTATCATCCATATCACAATTCTTTTCCAATAATGTGAGTAGGACACTATAAACTTGAAAATCAGTGTGATCTAATATTTCGCAAAATTCTTCCTATTGTCTTACCATTTAAGGTGAGAACAACACCAAATCCTTGTGAATCACCATAATAGATAACTGATGGACTTATTACGAGATTATAAGTGAATAATGCTAGTTTCTTACTATATTGAATAGCAAGATTCCGATCCATGATAATATTTCCATAAGCATCTTTATGGAATAATTTTGAATCAGATAATGATTGATATACCGTACGCAACCGATTTACAAAAGTGTATATCATATTGATCGGTATACTTGCAGATTCATGATTTTGAGCTTCTTTCGGGTCATCATATTTCTTTACTCGATACTTTGCTGTTATTACAATTTTAGGTGAGTATATCAGCATTCTATCCTCTGGTTGACCTTGCGGTGTCCAAAATCTTACTGTGGGAGCCAAAGTAGAATCATCTCGTATTCCTTTTGGACTTACTACGATTTTCCAGGTGATATCATACCCCTGGAATAGCTCCGTTATCGTTCTCATTTATATTCTCCTCTTCAGTTTCAAGTTTTTCTTCTGATACCTTTTCATCAACTGGAACTGGATGCAGAGGAAGTGTGGGAAATTCTTTCTTAAATACAATTCGAATAATACTATCATCGACACGCCCACACATATGAATAAACATAGTGATCACATATGCCCAAGTTCCAAGGATCAATAGTGCGATCACAACACAAACAATAATTGTACTTGTTGTCATTTGAATAACCTCCTTGTGGTACTATTTTTATAATATATATCTCATTCCACGTAGAACAATTTACCTGTTTTACTACGGGCTTGTAATTCACTTTTACGTTTATCAAACTGCCTCATAGTTTTCAGATAACCTGTATTGAGAAGTTCAATATATACTACTTGAGTACCGTCATCTAATTTACGCAGACGACCAGATAATTGACGTGCTGTTAGCCAATTGCTATACGTGCTGCAATAAATTAGAAATTGTAAATTTGGAATATTAGCACCTGTGCCAAGACTAGAGTCAGTTGCTACAATGATACGTTTCTCAAGTGCAGCAGCTTTCTCTTTCTTACTTAGTCCTCCATAATACACAGAAGTTTCTCCAGGAAACACTTTCTCTGCGAGATTTTGAATATAGTAAAGTGTTTCAATTGATTGTGCCATAAGCATTAATCGCTTATCACTCTTCATGATATTTTTTGCCCAATTGAGCAAAACTGCAATTGCATCGTCAAAAGACTGTCTTTGATATGGAGGAGAATTGATCAGTTCTCTCTCATATGCTTTAATATTTAATCCAGTCTTTTTGTTTACCATCGCTTTAATCTGATTGTAATCAGGAGTCCATTTAAACTTCTTAATCATAACGGTGATATGCTTTTCTTCTTGTGTTTTAAAAGAAGAACCAAATTTTGGTACGTTTCTAAACAACGTCTTAAAGATCCAGTTTTCTTTCTGTTCTGCTCTTCCAGGTGATGCAGACATATAATAATTGAGACGGAAATTACTTAAAGCTTCAATCATAGATACTGCTCGAATATCACGATGAATTTCATCGATAATCTTGATATAAGCTCCAGTAGCCTTTAATAGATCAATAGTCTTAAGATTACCATGTCTCTTTTGAAAACTAGTAATTGTATCAGTACTGCAGATGAAAATCTTTATATGATCACATTTACCATTCAAGATTTTTTCACATGCACTAGAACCCTGAATGATCATGATATCTTTATCTTCAAGGGACGTAAAGTTCAGAAATGCTTCTTTCCACTGTTCAAGAAGTTTAGAAAATGGAACAAATATGATAGCCTTATGCTTCCAATATGCAACGGTTGCAACTCCGCAATACGTGTTATGAGTGACAATATAATTTTCACAGACATACAAGTGATCTTTTGCTTCCACTTTAATACATCTCTGATTAGTAGGATTCACTTCTTTAATATCTACAATATTTAATCTTTTGATATCATCTCCATTATTAGCTTTTTTAGCATATTTTATAGCTCTCTTATTATTACGAAAGAATTGTACCTTATCAGCATCTGGTACAGAGAATATTTTGATGAGATAACGATCATTTATTAAAGATGCACTCGCCATATAACCAAGAGAACGAACAAGCTCTATGATATTATTTTTTAGTGTTTCAGACTTAGCATTAACATGGAGCTTATAGGTATTCTTTATTATACGACCATTATTATCCATTATCCCCTGAAGAACACTCCATCTGGTTTCAATATCATTATATAGATATACATCAGGAATGAATCCATTATATAAAGCATTTTCACCAGCCAGATACGGATCAACATCAGTATCCTGATGTTCAAACTGAATAGGATCAGGTAGAGGAATACTATATCTGTATCCAACAGAATTATTATCTGTATTTTTTCGTAAATAATCTTTCATAATTTCAGAAAGAGGTAAGATATGCGATTTACCATTGCGGGTAATAACATGCCAAAGATGTTCTTTATTACATCTGGTTTTACGACCATCTTTGAAAGTTATCTCATAAGTTTCTTGTAATCCTTTCTGAGGATAAATTCCAAGAACTTTTGTTTTCTTATCATTAGATCCGATGACATAATCACCTACTTTAAGGGAATCAATACGAACCCAACCTGTAGGTGTTAAAATCGGAGTATCATCTGGCATGGCTTTTCCATCACCAGTATCAGCATCCACAATCTGTTGTGTATGTCTGATTGTTTCATAAATTCCCTGATGTGTCATAAATGTTAATGCAACTTTCTGGAAATCATTACGAGGTGGAGCAAATAGATCAATATCTATCTTCTTTGAAGGATATGGATCATTCACCACACGGATAGGATGATTAGGAAAGAAATGCTTTAACTTCTGCAAATCATATCCACGATTGATGCAGAATTCTTTATATTCAGGGATATAATACCCTCCGATAAGTTCATATCGGAAGGTGACTTTATTCCAAACACTGAGAGATTTTTCAAATTCGAAATTATCTCCCATCTTATAATTACAAATACTAATATGACCATGATGAAGAATGATCTCATCAGTGTTCATATTCATAAAACGTTTTCTGATAGTATCTGTTTTCCCAATAGGATGTTTTGGAATCAGTTGGATAAATCCATCTTCATCCCTAGGCATATTTGCCAAAGTATAGGTATATCCTACCTCATCCATATTATTCATTTTAGAATCTACCTTTCGTTGAATTATCGTCATACATATTTGTTTTAAATCCAGGATAATTAATATTTATATTTCGTTCTGAACATCTTAATGTACATCTAAAACAAAAACACATATATGGATTGGATGTACCATTATCCCGCATTCCACAATTCTGCATGTAGCATTCAGATGGACAATTGGTTATTGAATTTATTAAAATATTATCAGGAGTATTCGCCATAAATACTTGCACCTCCCTGTTATATAATGTCGTTTCTAACATTGTAAAAAAGAAAAGGGGAGCCGGAGCTCCCCTTTTTCTTTTTAGTCAGAACAGACGTCAGTGTCATGCACTTCAACAAGTTCAGGCTCATCTACCTCGACAAGATCATCGATAGTATCGACACCATCATTTTCAACGTCTTCTTTCAGCAGCAGATCGCTATAGTTGATCGCATAAGTGTTACGTCCAATAGGACCACGATCGCCCATAGGAGTAACAGAAATACGACCACCCTTCGGAGACAGGTAGGCATTGATGAAATACAGCGGCTTACCGGTTGCGAAGCTATTCACAACGATAGAAGTGGTAGCACGTACCAACTCATGAGTTTCACGATCTGTACGAATGAAACGCTCCACTGCATACAGTGCACAATCGGGATAATCTTCTGCAGTCAGGGGATAAGAACCAAGCTGGAACAGCTGGTTCTCCAGATTGCGACGATCATCCACAGTTGCAGCATCATTAATGTTGCATGCAAAATGCTTGGCCTGCTCCAGCAGATCATTGGCGATCTCCTTCTGGAATTCATCATAAACAGGGGCGGGCTTTACCTTCTTCTTGAAGTTCTTGTTCTTCTTGTTCAGTTCCATTTCTGCT
>OBLI01003113.1_pt1 | contig 13112 bp, 10 predicted proteins | sample 1519701 | NCBI WGS metagenome assembly OBLI01 (sample SAMEA3663005, study PRJEB22513) | pig gut metagenome | biome: pig gut; feature: pig-associated habitat; material: faeces | place: France | collected 2012 | reverse complement strand
GGTGACCTGGTCAACGCCCATGTGGCCGGCGCCGATCTTGCCCTTGAAGATGCGGCTGGGGTCAGTGCTGGAGCCCATGGAGCCTGCGTGACGGTGAACGGGGCCGCCGCCGTGGCTGGTGGGGGTGCGCTGTGCGCCGTGGCGCTTGATAACGCCGGCGTAGCCGTGACCCTTGCTGGTGCCGGTGACATCGACCTTGTCGCCTTCTGCGAAGGCGTCAGCCTTGATGACATCGCCGACGTTGAGCTCTGCTGCGTTCTCGAGCTTGAACTCCTTGAGGTGCTTTACCATGCCGACGCCTGCCTTCTTGAGGTGGCCTGCCTCGGGCTTGGAGATGTTCTTTTCGGTCACTTCTTCGTAACCGAGCTGGACTGCGCTGTAGCCTTCCTTTTCCTCGGTCATCTTAGCGGTTACCACACAGGGGCCTGCCTCGATAACGGTTACAGGAATGACCTTGCCCATTTCGTCGAAGATCTGCGTCATGCCGACCTTCTTGCCGATAATGGCTTTCTTCATTATTTTTTCCTCCTTCGGTTATTGGTTGCCTCGCTTAGGTCGTGCCCAGAGGCTGGCAACTTAACCCGTCCGCATTCGCAAGCTGCGGACTATGGGTCATTGATAAAATTGGGTGGGTTAATGGGAATGCTGTGCCTTAGAGCTTGATCTCGATCTCGACACCGGCGGGAAGCTCGAGGGACATAAGGGCCTCAACGGTCTTCTGGGTGGGAGCCATTACATCGATCAGGCGCTTGTGAGTGCGGCGCTCGAACTGCTCGCGGCTGTCCTTATACTTATGAACAGCGCGCAGGATGGTGACGACCTCGGTCTTGGTAGGCAGAGGGATGGGGCCGGAGACCTTTGCATCGGTGCGCTTGGCTGCTTCGACGATAGTCTCTGCTGCCTTGTCGATCAGCTGATGGTCATAGGCCTTGAGGCGGATGCGGATCATGTTCTTGTTGCTTGCCATATTGTTTCTCCTTTTTCGTACGAATTTTTCGACAGCATTGGGAACTGTCTTTAAAGTCCCGTACGGATGAAGCATAGTTTTGCACACTCAACCGTGCGTATCAGACTCTGTCCGAAAAACAAACCGGCCTTTTTGAGCCGGTCTGATACCGTACAGACGATATACGCCATGTGCAGTACGCTTCAGCCGCCCGATTATGTGCCATGGGCACCGGACATACTCCACGGAAGTTACCTCGAAAACGAGCAATCTCCCGCTTCATCGCATAATACGCCCGTCAGCAACGCACAGGCGCTCTAATAGAGTACCAAAAAACGCCCTTGGTGTCAAGAGCGTTTTTTGTGTTTTTCGTAGAAATTTGCAATTATTTTTTGTGCAAAGCTCACTACGACTATACATTATAATGTATTGGCTATATATTGCGCACATCGTCGGCGATATCGTCGGCGAGGTCAAGAAGCCCGGGAGCGCGCGCTAAAAGGCGTTCGCCCGCTTCCGTCAGGCCGAAAACGCGGTTGCCGCGCTCTATAAGGCTCACGCCGAGCTCCGCTTCAAGCGAGGAAACGGCGCGGCTCACGGTCGAGTGGCTTACGAACATGCGGTGCGCCGCGGCGGTGAAGCTTTTTGTGCGCGCGACCTCGAGGAAGGCCCGTAACTGCTCAAGCTCCATCTTAATAATTAAATGTATGCGGCATGAGCTCGCGCAGGCGGTAGCTCACATAGCGGCCGTCAGCTCTGGAGGCCAGCACCTCAATGTCTCCATGTTGGTCAAACTCCGAAAGAAACTGGCGGCACGAGCCGCAGGGCATGCAGTAGCCCTCGCTTTCGGCATAAATGGCAATGCGTACAAACTCGCGATATCCCTCGCTGACCGCCTTGACGCAGGCGGTGCGCTCGGCGCAGATCGTGTCTCCCAAAGCGGCGTTCTCGACATTGCAGCCGGTGAACACCTGCCCGCCCTTGCACTCAAGTGCGGCACCCACCGCAAAGCGTGAGTATGGCACATATGCTTTTTTCGATGCCTCTCTTGCCTTAGCCAGCAGTTCCTTATCTGTCATGCCAATTCTCCGTTCTGCCGCAAATTGCGGTCATTTATTTGTATCGTCCGTCTTTTGGACGACCTCGCCAAAGGCCACCTTCCAGTTCTGCACATTCAGCAGAGGGTTGTTTTCACAGGCCTTTATGCCCTCGATGACGCCGCGGTGGGTTATCATCTGATGCTTTTCAAAGCACAGGGGGACGATGTAGCCCTTATTGACGATCTGCGCGCACATGTTTGCGCAGGCATCCTTTCTGCCGGTATCGTCGGCAGCGAGGTAGCTGTCTATAAGCTCCATGAGCGTGGTGTCGTTGACATTGCCGTAATTGAGCCTGCCCTCGGGCTTAAACAGCGTCGTCAGGTCGAAGTCGGGGCTTAATCTCACCTCTGCATAGTAAAGGTCGAAGTTTCGCGCGTCCAGTGCTTCGACATAGTCAGACCACGCAAGCTCGCGCACCGTGACCTTGATGCCGAGCGTTGCCATGTCCTCGGCAAATTTATGCGCGACATTGGTCTTTATGCTGCTGGCGCTGCAAACTACGAAGTTGAGGTCTATCTTCTTTATCTCCTCGCCGACCTTCATCTCAAGCAGGCCATCCTCGTCATAGTCCTTAAGACCCATGTTGCTGAGGATTTCCTGCACCTGCTTGAGGTCATACTTAAACTGCTTTGCGTAGCTTTCGCTGTAAAACGAGCAGGCGGGGCTCACAGGCAGCGCAGCCTCCAGCGCAAAGCCGCCGAACTGCTCGACTAAGCTTGCGCGGTCAAAGGCATAGTTGAGCGCAAAACGCAGGCCGTCGTAGCTGAGCTCACCCGTTACGGTATTCATGCCGATGTAGTGGAAATTCGTTGTATTAAAGCCTCTTATCTCGTTCGAGCTGCCGTAGCCGAGATTTGTCGGTGCGCTGGGGTCGTTCATGACGATATCCAGAAGCGAATCCTCAAAGGCCGAGATCGTTGAGTCAACGGTGTTGTACTCCTTGAGGTAGATAACATCCAGAGGAAGCGTCGCGGCGTTGGGGTACTTGTCGAACTTCAGCAGCGACTGGTGGTTGTCTGCATACTTGTACGGGCCGGTGCCGTCGGGATAATCGTCCTTGTAGCTGCCGTTTTTGATAACAGGTATCGCCAAAAGGTTCGGCAGCAGCATATCAGTCTTGCTCAGTGTGACTGAGAAAGTCTTTTCGTCATTTGCGCCGCAGCCAATGACATAGTTGAGCCTTTTCGAAAAGCGTTCGGAGTTAACGGCGATATTCAGCGAATACGCCACGTCCTTAGCCGTCATCTGCTCGCCGTTATGGAAGCGGCGCGAGGTATCGACAGTAAACACCCAATGCACGCCGTCCTCGGTTTTCCACTCGGTTATGACATTGGGGCTTGCCTCGTAATTGTTGTTTACCTCTATCATATTCTCGTACACGAGGTTGCATACGAGCTGATTGTTCGTATTTGTGGCTATCATTGGGTTCATGCTGTGCTTACTGCTGTAATTGAGCGTGAACACATCGTCGGCAGCGACGGATTTGCTGATATCCTTGCCGCCGGTCTCGCCCTTTATATAGTCCTCCTCGGCGGCATTACCGCAGGCGCACACGGACAGTACCATGGCCGCCGCAAGCAGCATCGCCGTTAATTTCTTTGCTTTTGTTGCCATAGCCTATCCTTTCAGTCGAGCATAATGGCGGCCGCCATGCTGCCCCGAACGCCGTTTGTGCCTCGGTGCGACCAGTATTTTTTTGGGCTGCACATCGTGCACTCGGACGACACGTCAATATTCTCCGGCTTCAGCCCCAGCTGCCGCAGTCTGCGCTCGTTTGCGCCGCGCAGGTCGACATGGGTCTTGCCGTTCGGCCTTTTCTCAAATAGTCCGTCGACATCGCCGCCAAGATACCGCGTCACCGCATTGGGGACATCATCGTCACACTCAAAGCAGCATTTGCCTATCGATGCGCCGATCGCCGCATGGATATTCTCTGCCCTTGCGCCGAGCTTTATCATATTATCCACCGCAGCGCCGAGGATATCCGCCACCGAGCTTTTCCAGCCGCAGTGGACGGCACCGATAACGCCGGCCTTCTCATCGTGGAGCAGCACGGGAACGCAGTCGGCGATGTATATCATGAGCGGCAGACCCCGCTCTTTGGTCACGAGCCCGTCGGCAGAATACGGTGTCTGTGTGCCGAGAGTGTGGCGATCGGTATCGGCTGCGATTATGACGGTCTTTTCGTGCACCTGCCTTGTGACGACAAAGTCGTTTTCGGTGCAGCCGAAAATTTCACCGGCGAGGCGATAATTTTCACGCACGTTTTCGGGATCGTCGCCGCGGTTTTCGCCGAAATTCCACGACGACCACACGCCCCCGCTCACTCCGCCGAGGCGGGTCGTGAACATGTGGCGCGCGGAAATTTTATTGCTTACCATGTAGATGCAGTTTTTGTGCTGTTGCTGTGTGAACATCGGGTCTCCTATTAGTAAACTGTTTAAGCTGTTTTGAGCAGAAGCAACGCCGCCACGGCTCAAAATGACCGCTTATTTATTGTTGCTGCCGCAGCATTCCTTGTACTTTAAGCGGCGAGAGCCGTCGGGCTTCATCTTGCCGCAGGGGCATGGATCGTTGCGGCCGGGCTTGGGAGCCTTTCTGATGGGCTTTTTCTTGACCTGCTCGCCGCCGACATTGGCAGCCTGATTTTTGGACACGGCCTTGCGCTCTATGGTCTGCTCCTTACGGACACGGATGGTGTAAAGTCTGCGGACGGTCTCCTCACGGATGCCGTTTATCATGGCCTCAAACATATCGAAGCCCTCCTGCTTGTATGCGTCGATGGGCTTGATATTGCCATAGCCACGCAGGCCGATGCCGCGCTTGAGCTCATCCATTGCATCGATATGGTCCATCCAGTATTCATCGACGACACGCAGCATGACGACACGCTCGATCTCACGCATGATGGGAACGCCGTTCGGATCAAGGCCGAACTCCTTCTCCCTTTCGGCGTAGACACGGCGGGCAGCCTCGCTCACGGCATCGATTATCTTATCTGCCTTGGCCTTGCCGCCTAATGACTCCATGGTTATCTCGCCGCGCCTGAGGAAGTACTTTTCAAACGGGGCGACGACCTCGTTAAGATGCTCCTGATTTTCGGCAGCGCCGCCTGCAAGAGCGTCATTCACCGTCGAGGAGATAAACTCGGATATCATCTTATCGATGCTCTCGCGGATATCCTCGCCGTCAAGCACCTTGCGGCGCTCATCGTATATAATGTTACGCTGAGTGTTCATGACATCGTCGTACTCCAGGACCGACTTACGGGTCTGGAAGTTGCGGCTCTCAACGGTCTTCTGTGCCTGCTCGATGGCGTTGGACAGCATCTTGTGGTCAAGCGGAGTGTCCTCGTCAACGCCGAGGGTCTCCATCATGTTCATCATTCGCTCCGAGCCGAAAAGACGCATGACATCATCGGTCATGGCGATGAAGAAGCGGCTTTCGCCCGGGTCGCCCTGACGTCCGGAACGGCCGCGCAGCTGATTGTCAATACGGCGGGCTCGGTGCCGCAAATAAACAGGCCGCCGGCTGCTCTGACCTTCTCGGCCTCCTCAGAGCAGACCACCTTATGCGCATCCATGCGCTCACGGAACATTGCTCTTGCCTTGAGTATCTCCTCGTCGTTTGTTTCGGCATAGCCTGTTGCCTCGGCGATGACCTCGTCGGTAAAGCCGGCCTTGCGCAGGTCGTTCTTTGCAAGATACTCTGCGTTACCGCCGAGCATGATATCCGTACCACGGCCTGCCATGTTCGTCGCGATGGTCACGGCGCCGAACTTGCCTGCCTGAGCGACGATCTCCGCTTCCTTCTCGTGGTGTTTGGCGTTCAAAACGTTGTGCTTGATGCCGCGCTTTCTAAGAAGGCCGGACAGGTACTCGCTCTTTTCGATGGATATAGTGCCGACCAGCACAGGCTGACCCTTTTCGTGACACTCGATGATCTGCTCGATGATAGCCTTATTCTTACCGACATCATTCTTGAACACGACATCGGGATGGTCGATCCTCACAACGGGCTTGTTCGTGGGTATCTCGACGATATCCAGCTGATAGATAGCCGCAAACTCCTCAGCCTCGGTGACCGCGGTACCGGTCATACCGGAGAGCTTTTCGTAAAGTCTGAAGTAGTTCTGGAAAGTGATGGTCGCAAGGGTCTTGTTCTCGCGCTGAACATCGACATGCTCCTTGGCCTCAATAGCCTGATGCAGGCCCTCGCTGTAGCGGCGGCCGAGCATGATACGGCCGGTAAACTCGTCAACGATAAGTATCTCGCCGTCTTTGACAACATAGTCAATGTCACGCTTCATGATGCCGTGGGCACGCAGCGCCTGATTGATATGATGCGTGAGGGTGGAGTTTTCGATATCGGCGTAATTTTCAAGATTAAAGGCACGCTCTGCCTTCTCAACACCCCTTGCAGTGAGGGTCGCAGTTCTCGCCTTCTCGTCGACGATGTAGTCTGCGTCGATATTCTCGTCCTCTTCCTCCTTGGAATCGGTGGAGGCGTAGACCTTGACCTTGAGTCTTGAGACAAAGTCGTCCGCCTGACGGTATAGGTCGGTGCTCTCGTCGCCCTGGCCGGAAATGATAAGCGGTGTTCTCGCCTCATCGATAAGTATCGAGTCGACCTCGTCGACGATGGCGAACACATGGCCGCGCTGAACCATGTTTTCCTTGTATATGGCCATATTGTCACGCAGATAGTCAAAGCCCATCTCGTTATTCGTGCCGTAGGTGATGTCGGCATTGTATGCCGCCTGACGCTCGTCGTTATTGAGCCCGTGGACGATAAGTCCGACGGAAAGTCCCATGAAGCGGTGTACCTTGCCCATCCACTCGCTGTCACGGCGGGCAAGATAGTCATTGACGGTGACGATGTGAACACCCTCGCCGGTCAGTGCATTGAGGTATGCCGGCAGAACGGCGACAAGGGTCTTGCCTTCGCCGGTCTTCATCTCGGCGATGCGTCCCTGATGCAGGACGATGCCGCCGATAAGCTGCACTCTGAACGGCTTCATGCCGAGAACACGCCACGCAGCCTCTCTGACAGCTGCAAACGCCTCGGGAAGCAGAGCATCGAGATCCTCGCCGCCCTGGTAGCGCTGCTTGAACTCCTCCGTCTTTGCCCGAAGCTCCTCGTCGCTCAGCGCCTGAAACTGCGGCTCGAGCGCCTCGATCTTGTCGACTATCGGGTATATTCTCTTAAGCTCACGGTCGGTGTGACTGCCGAACAATTTACCTAAAAAGCTCATTTTTTTCGCCTTTCGTTTTTCCAAATAGTTATACAGCTTGCATTATAGCACACAATTGTGAATAAAAAAAGAGAAATAAGCGCCAAGTATACAACAAATTCCGCATTTTGCAAACAAACTGCCGCGCTTTGGGCAAATTGAACTATTTTGCTTGATTTTTCATATGCCATATTATATAATTTAATTGTGTCTAAAATATGAGGGAGCTATGAAAAAGCATATCGTTATTATAAGTACGAAGGAGCTTGCTACTCTAAGGAGAATTTGAAAGGGCATAAATACCCTCACATATACTATTACCATAATTGGTTTTCTTGAGGAGGAAGTTGGTTTTTGATGAATTGTCCGTATTGTCAACAGGAAATGGCCGCAGGCTATATCCAAAGTTCTAGGATGCTCGTGTGGGATAGACAGCTGCTCTCCGGCGCAATCACTCCTGCACACAGCAGCGACGGTATGATCCTCACCAAACGCTTTCATCTTTCCAAAGCTTTTGCGATAAACGCTTATTACTGCAAAAGCTGCAATGTCCTGATATCAAAACTTGATGACGAGGAATGAGCCCCGACACAGGCTCATTCCTTTTCAATTTTAGCGGCAATCTGATTGACAGCGGGCGGGGCGGCGGTATATAATTTTGGTTTGTAATTACGGAGATAAAGAGGATAAAGAACATGAATAAGATAGGATTTGACAACGCCAAATATGTGCAGCTGCAGTCGCAGAACATCCGCGACAGGATATCGCAGTTCGGCGGCAAGCTGTACCTCGAATTCGGCGGCAAGCTGTTTGACGACTACCACGCCTCCCGCGTTCTGCCCGGCTTCCAGCCCGACAGCAAGGTGAGGATGCTGCTCGAGATGAAGGACGAGGCGGAGATAGTCATCGCCATTTCGGCAGATGATATCGAGCGCAACAAGCGCCGCGGCGACCTCGGCATCACCTACGATGAGGACACCCTGCGCCTTATCGATGCCTTCCGCGGCATCGGCCTGTATGTCGGCAGCGTCGTCATCACGCACTACCGCAGCCAGCCTGCAGCAGAGCTTTTCCAGAAGCGGCTGGAAACGCTCGGCGTGCGTGTATACCGCCACTACATAATTCCCGATTACCCCTCGAACGTCGAGCTTATCGTGTCGGAAAACGGCTTCGGCAAGAACGACTACATTGAGACCGAGCGCAGCCTCGTCGTCGTCACAGCCCCCGGCCCGGGCAGCGGCAAAATGGCTACCTGCCTCAGCCAGCTTTACCATGAGCACCGCCGCGGCGTGAACGCAGGCTATGCAAAGTTTGAGACCTTCCCCATCTGGAATGTACCGCTCAAGCATCCCATTAACCTTGCCTACGAGGCCGCCACCGCCGACCTTGACGATATCAACATGATCGACCCCTTCCACCTCGAAGCCTACGGCGAGACGACCGTCAACTACAACCGTGATGTTGAGATATTCCCCGTGCTCAACGCCATTCTGACCCGCATCTACGGTGAGAGCGCCTACAAGAGCCCCACCGACATGGGCGTCAACATGGCAGGCTACTGTATCACCGACGACGAGGCATGCCGCGAAGCCTCAAAGCAGGAGATAATCCGCCGCTACTACGCTGCTGCATGCTCGCTGCGTCAGGGTCTCGGCACGCCCGAGGAGGTGCGCAAAATTGAGCTTATCATGAACTCGATAGGCCTTTCCGCCGACGACCGCCCCGTTGTCGCCAAAGCGCTTGAAAAGGCTGAGAAAACCGGCGGTCCGGCAGTCGCCATCGAGCTTCCCGACGGCAAGATAATCACCGGCAAGACGAGCTCGCTGCTCGGCGCAAGCTCGGCGTGTCTCATGAATGCGCTCAAGTACCTTGCGGGCATCGACAAGAAGTTGCTGCTCATCGCCCCGGGCATTATCGAGCCGATACAGCACCTCAAGGTCGAGCATCTGGGCAATCACAATCCCCGTCTGCACACGGATGAGCTGCTGATCGCGCTGTCGATATGCGCCGTCACCAACCCCCTCGTTGAGCTCGCCATCGATCAGCTTGACAAGCTGCGCGGCTGTGAGGCGCACTCGACCGTCATCCTGTCGAGAGTTGACGAAAACCTCTTTTCCAAGCTCGGTGTGAACATTACCTACGAGCCCCGCTATCAGGCCAAAAAGCTCTATCACGCAAAGTAAATATTTAAAAAAGTCTTTGACTTTTTCAAAGTAATTTGCTAAAATCACACTCGTTGTGTAGCAAAAAAGCGTAAGTCCAAACCGGACTTACGCTTTCTGTTTTTAATCTGAAAAGAGAGGTTTTAGTAAATGAATAGGCAAATCAGGCTCAAGCCGCTGGCGGCGAGCATACTTTCGCTGTCGCTGCTGACGGTCATGGCAGGTGCGACGGTGAAGCTTCCGTATTACCTTGCCGCTGCGGTGAGCGCCGTTTACTTCATCTTCAGCCTGTTTACGAAGCCTGCCGGACAGGCGTAAACAGTTTGCTGCGCACCGATATGTTGATGTACAGACTAAACTTTGGTATGCACTCACCGGTCGGGCTGACGCAAAAGCGACCAGCAGAAGCGTAAAAGCGTATTGAAAAAGCCCACAGAGTGAATACTCTGTGGGCTTGATTATTGTTTTTCTGCCGGAGCGTGATCTGTGTATCCGCTCACGGGTCGGACGGAGATTACTCCTTAACAGTCGCTGCGTCTGCTGCGAGCTTTGCGACCATCTCCTTGAGAGCTGCGTTTTCAGCCTCGAGGTCTGCAATCTTCTCGCTCTCAGCCGCGGGAGCTGCCTCAACAGGTGCAGCCTCTGCTTCAGCTGCGGCAACTGCTGCAGCTGCTGCGCCGGCGGCTGCTGCCTGATTTGCCTGTGCAACGGTCTCGGCCTCAGCCTTCTTGGCGGCGTTGCGTGCGATACCTGCAACGATGGTGAAGATGACCGCGATGACAGCCAGAACGATCAGGGCGTAAAGCTGGAGATCGCCGGAGTAGGTGTACTCCTTAACGCCGTCAACGACCTCGCGGGTCTGGTATACGAAGTCAGTGTAGCCAACGAAGATGCCGACGATGTTAGCCGCAACTGCCAGAACTGCGGTGATGATGCCGCCGACGAAGCCGGTCTTCTTGCTGCCGGTGACAGCTCCGACGATGGCAACGATGCTTGCCACAATACCGATGACAGCTGCGAGAGCCATCATGATGTTCATTGCGATACGGGGATAAAGCTCCCTCTTGACGTCGGCTGTCTGGAGCTCGATGTAGTGCACGCCCTCGTCGCAGAGCTTTGCGCAGGCGTCAAGATCGACGAACTGGCAGCCACGCTCGACCTTGACCTCGCCGTTGTCGTCGAGAACCCAGATGCTGAAGTCGTCACCGAGCAGCTCCTTCAGGCTGGGAACGGTCTGCTTGCCGCTGCGGGTGGTGCAGGGGACCATCTCATCAAGAAGCAGCTGCATAGCTGCTGCCAGCTGCTCCTGGCCGCCCTCGTAAACTGACAGCTTAGCATCGCCTGCTGCGAGCTCGTTCTTGCCTGCTGCGAGCTTCTTCTCGCCTGCTGCCAGCTGCTTTTCTGCGTCAGCGAGCTTTGCCTCGCCTGCTGCGATCTCTTTTTCTGCTGCCGCAAGCTTCTTCTCGCCTGCTGCAATGGTCTTCTCGGCCTCGGCAAGCTTTGCCACGCCGTCTTCGTATTCCTTGAGCTGAGCCTTGCCTTCAGCTACCATCTCGTTCATGAATGCGGGGAAATCGGTAACGTCATCGGGAATGGTGATGCCGAGATTGGCTGCGATGGGACGAACGGTCTTTACGAACCATGCCTGAGCGTTGTCAAAGCCGGGCAGCTTTGCGATGGTGCCGTCACGGAATTCAACATACTGATTGAGGTAGGGCATGAGGGGCTCGATCTTTGCGAGCTTTTCCTTGCCTTCGTTGTAGGCCTGGGTGTTGTCAGCGATCTTCTGCTTACCGGCCTCGTATTCCTTCTTGCCTGCTTCGAGGGTCTTTACGCCTTTTGCGTATGCCTTCTTGGCATCCTCGAGGGTCTTCTTGCCTGCGTAGTACTCTTTGTAGCCTGCATTGAGGGCGCTCTTACCGGACGACAGCTCAATGAGACCAGCCTCATATGTGCCGACACCGTTGAGGTAGACATCCTTATTTTCCCGGAGCTGCTTGATACCATCGCGAGCGGCTGCGATACCCTTTAGTGCCTGGTCTGTATCATACTGCTTGTACTCCTTAATGTTCGTGGCATCCTTCATGCCTGCAACGCACGCGAACAGGCCGAAGAGGCATGCGAGCACCAGGCAGATGCTGCAAACCATAAGTAATACTCTTTTCATATTGTTCCTCCCTATATAATTTATTGTGTATAAAAAGATTACTTAATCGATCACATTGTCTGTTGTTTGACATTTTAGCACATGGTTACAAAAAAGTAAAGAAAAATGACAAACTTTTTTAAACTTTTCTTTGCAGTTTGCCATCGTTCATTACGACACACTATATTAAGATGTACAGCTTCTGTTAACATATTATACATAAAAGGTCGGCCTAATTGTGAACATACTGTGAACAATTAGGCCGAACCGTTAAAATATTCACTTTTATTTTGCAGGTCTACCCAAGGAATGCAAATTTGCGGGCGGACTTGCCTATTATGACCCCGTAAAGCACCCTTGCGGCAAGCAGCATGACCACTGCAAACACCATGAGCGTCGTCTCAACGGACACGCCCCTGCTCAGCATGAGATAGCCGCCGATGCCCACGGTAAAAACCAGCACCATGTCTATGACCATGGATATGACTACCGAGCTGCTGTTTTTTATTGCCTGCGTTTCGCTCGTCCAGTTGAGAAGCGGGTGGTTGACATTAGAGATCAGGCCGATCTCGGCCATGACGACGATTATGGCGACGGAGAGGATGAACGCCGGTACGGCGACCGCGGCCGTGGTGCCGAACACGATGAACAGCGCGGCCATGAAGAACACGACCGGCGGCAGGAACATTATGAGGCTGAGCTTGAGCTTGCTGAGCAGCACCTGCGCAGGGTCAACGGGCATGGACTGGATGACCCAGATGCTTTTGCCCTCGAGCGAGACCGAGGAGCTTGTGGGCACGACCAGTCCTGCCATCATCGCGGCGGCGACGGTGCCGAGGCACACGGCGAGGTCTGTTGGTATCATCACCATGTTCATAAGCTGACGCAGCCTGCTGCCGTAGATGAGCACCGCGACGGCGGCTACGACGATTATTACGACACCCAGACCGTTATTGACGATGCAGGTGGAGCTTGAGAAAAAGCGCGCAGCCTCCTTGCCGAGCAGCGCCGAGCTGCGGGAGGACACCTTCTGCTCCTTTGCCTCGTACTTTATCCTCGCCGTGCCGCGCTTTGTGGTGGCGGTCTTAATAAATGTACGCGACAGGATGGCATACACCGCCGCAAACGGTGCGAGCATTACGAGCATGCCGAGCGCAAACGAACCTATCTCGCCTACTGCGCCTGCGCCTATCCAGTAAAGCGGTGCAACGCCGCTTATGGAGGCGGCTATCTGCGTGTTGTTGGCAATGAGATCCGCGATTATCTTGTTGAGCTGACTGTACACATAGAAGTACGCAGCGAGGAACACGAAGGATATAAGTGTCTCGACAAGCGCCTTTTTTCGCATGCGCGATGATACGAGCGACAGCAGCCAGCCGAACAGCGCCGAAAGCGACAGCGAGAACAGGCACAGCCCCAAAAATTCCGCCAATATACAGACAAGCGAGCCGAGCTCGAACGGTACGAGCTCATACCACCTGTAGACCGCGGGTGCAATGACCAGCACGCCGAAGATAAAATTCAT
>OBLI01003106.1_pt1 | contig 13138 bp, 10 predicted proteins | sample 1519701 | NCBI WGS metagenome assembly OBLI01 (sample SAMEA3663005, study PRJEB22513) | pig gut metagenome | biome: pig gut; feature: pig-associated habitat; material: faeces | place: France | collected 2012 | reverse complement strand
TATTAATGAAGACAATATACATAAATTTCAGAAGATCAGGCGGTGATATTTTGGTTACAATAAAAGAAATTGCAGAACTTTGCGGTGTATCCAGAGGCACGGTAGACCGTGTCCTCAACCATCGCGGCAATGTCAAAGCCGAAAAAAAAGAACTTATACTCAAAGTGGCACAGGAAATGAACTACACCCCCAACCCTGCCGGCAGGGCGCTGGCAGCACAAAAAATGAAGCCTGTTGTAGCAATCGTCATGCCCTCCAAGGGAATCGGCTTCTTCGATGCCGTAATCGAGGCAATGGAAAAAGCCGCAAAATCCTATTCCATGTACGGACTGCAAGTAGAATGGTACATTTCCAAAGGATATGATGTGGAAGTCCAGTGCAAGCAGCTTTCCCAGCTGCTAGGCAAAGTACAGGCAGTCATTCTCATGCCTATCAATGACGAGCGTGTCAGCACAAAAATCCGCCATCTGACAGAAAGCGGCATCTTCGTCATTACCATCAACAATGACATAGAAAATTCTTCCCGACACTGCTATGTAGGCACGGATTACTTCAACGGCGGCATGACTGCCGGTTCCCTGTTGCAAATGATAAACCACGGCATGCTGAACATCGGCATTACCCTGGGATCCCTGCAAATTCTTGGTCATGCCCAGAGGCTGTCCGGTTTTCGCAGCGCACTCTCCCACAATCCCCTGGCGCAGATTATGGCCATCACAGAGGATCAGGATGATGAGATGCTCTCCTATGAGAAAAACCTTGAAATGCTGCGCAAGCACCCGGATATAAACGTTATATTTGCTGCCAGCTCCGGCGGCATCTGTGGTGCCTGCCGTGCCATCATGACATGCGGCAGGGAAAAGGATATTACCGTCATCGTCTTTGATACCCTGCCGACCACGGTGGAAATGATGGAAAAAGGTCTGATTCAAGCCACCATTTACCAGCATCCCCGCCGCCAGGGACAGATTGCCATGCAAATTGTCTTTGAATACCTGGTCAATGGCAAGAAGCCTGAACGGGAGCTGAACCTCCTTACCAACGAAATCCGCATCAAGGAAAACATCAACACAGCTTTATAATTTATCAGTCATTTGCTGCTCTCCAAGCGGCAGGAACTGCCATGCAGACAGCCCTGCCGCTTTTTGCTGACCTGTTTTACAGGCATGCAAAAAGGCCCACCGGGGTGGAAGATTCCCGGTGAGCCTTGAGAGGAAGGAAAAAATATCTTTACTCAGAAAACTGAGTAAGGAAAGGCTAAAATTGTAAACTCACAGCTGACGCCAGGCGGCATCTCAATTTATCTCTACCAGCTCCAGCCCCAGCATAGCTGCCAGATCGCGAAGCTGCTGGCAGGAAACGGCAAAGCTGAGCACGGTATGATGCTCGCCGCCAGCCTTAATCCATTCTGCGGAGCCCTTCTTCAGACCGCACTTAGGCGTCCAAAGCTGCTTTGCCACCGGCAGGTACGGAGTCTCAGCCTCCGGCTTGCGGCAGTCCACAGGATAATAAATCATCTTCATGCCATTGCGGAAATCCGCCAGTGTAACATCCACGGCATCGCCCTCGGCACCGGTAAATACCAGGCGCGCCGGGTCATCCTTGCCGCCGATGCCCAAAGGATGCACCTCCACCCGCGGCTTGTCGCTGGCAATGGTAGGATCTACCTCCAGCATGTGGGCACCCAGGATAGCCTCATGCCCCTTCCGCAAGTCCAAAGTATAGTCCTCCATGAACACAGTGCGGTCATTGTGGGAAAGCACCTTCAGCAGCCTGGTCAGGGCGGCTATTTTCCAGTCACCCTCTGCGCCAAAGCCATAGCCATCCCGCATCAGAAGCTGGGAAGCCAGTCCCGGCAGCTCCTCCAGCCCATGCAATGACTGGAAGTTAGAGCAGAAGGCGTTGTAGCCTCCCTCATCCAAAAATCTCTTGATAGCAATATACTCACGGAGCTGATAGCGCACACTGTGCTCAAAATGCTCCTTCTGATTATCCCCTACGGTCATGGTGTACATATCAGCCAGCTTTTTGTACTCGGCATCAATTTCTGCCTCGGTAACGGCATTGACATATTCCACCAAATCCCCCTCAGGATAATAATCAACAGTCCAGCCCAGCTGTATCTGGGCTTCCACCTTGTCACCCTCAGTGCAGGCCACATCACGCATAGTATCGCCAAAGCGGCACACACGAATGTTGAAGCTCTCATTGCAGGCAACCGCCACATCTTCCCAGCTGGCAATCTCTGCCACGGTCTCCGCATCCCGCCAGTGCCCATAGACAATCTTGTTGTTGAGGCCAAGACGGGCGTTGATATAGCCATACTCCCTGTCACCGTGAGCACTCTGATGCAGATTCATATAGTCAAAATCAATGGTGGCATAAGGAATTTCATCCAGATACTGGGTAGCAAGATGCAGAAGCGGCTTCTGCAGGAGCTTGGTACCACGAATCCAGTTTTTGGCAGGTGAGAAGGTGTGTGCCCAGACAATAACACCTGCCACATTGTCATTGTAATTGACATCCTTCATGAACTGAGTGATGCCGTCAGCCGTAATCATTACGCCCTTAAAGACAATCTTATAGGGCAGCTTGCCGGTATCATTCAGATACTCTGCAATCTCCTTTGTATTCTTCTCAACATTTTGCAGAGCCTCCTCGCCATAAAGGTGCTGGCTGCCTGCCACAAACCAAAACTCATAATCCTTGATATTCATCATAATCTTTCGCCCCTCTTTATCTCACTGCATTTTATTGCACTTAACGTACTGCATTATCTCCCTGATGCTTCCCCTCAGGCCTGGAACAGCTGTCATTCAGCCCTCATCAGCAATCGCCTGCCCGGCAGCATTTTCAACGGCAATGCCGCTGCGGAACCGCTGAATAAACCTGCGGCAGCCAGCTACCCCTTCCGGCTGTGGCTGCAAGGTAGTGGCGGATGCCCCCTTGAACACCTTCTCATCCAGAAAATCTGCCAAATCCATACCATCCTTATGAAAGCCTGCATACACCGCCAGCACCGCCATGCCCCACGGACCGCCCTCGCCGGCACTGTCCATGATGGTAATAGGAATTTCCAGAGCATTTGCCAGCACCTGCTGACCGATAACAGGTGTCTTGAACAGCCCGCCCTGTGCCAGCATCACATCCGTCCTGACATTTTCCTCGTTAATCAGCACATCCATACCAATTTTCAGGGCTGCAAATGCCGAATAAAGCTGTGCCAGCATAAAATTCGGCAAATTCATGCGGCTATGAGGTGTCCTCACAAACAGAGGACGCCCCTCCTGGGTGGCTGTAATGTTCTCACCGGACAAAAAGCTGTAATTGGTCAGCCCCCCGGCATCCGGCTCCGCCTGCCGTACCTGATTGAACAGCACGCTATAAAGCTTGTCAGGAGCCGTCTCCATCCCCAGGGCAGCGGCAAATTCTCCAAACAAACCTGCCCAGGCATTGATATCCGATGAGCAGTTATTGACATGCACCATAGCTACCGGCGCCCCATCAGGCGTCGTAACGATATCAATGTCCCTGTGAACTGCCTTCAGCGGCTTTTCCAAAACGTTCATAGAAAAAGCCGAGGTGCCTACGGAAATATTGCCGGTGCGCTTTCTCACGCTATTGGTGCCCACCATGCCGGTACCTGCATCGCCCTCCGGCGGTGCCAGCAATGTGCCCGGCTGCAGATTTCCGGCAGGGTCCAAAAGCCTTGCCCCTTTTTCTGTCAGACGGCCTGCACTGCGGCCTGCCGGAAGTACCCCCGGCAGGATGTCAGCCAGCTTCCAAGGCTGCTTCTCCACTTTTTCCAGGCTGTCAAATTTCGCCAGCATCCCTGCATCATAGGAACCGGCAGCCTCATCCACCGGGAACATGCCGGAAGCATCGCCTATGCCCAGCACCTTCTCGCCACACAGCTGCCAATGAATATAGCCTGCCAGAGTGGTAAAGAAGCTTATTTCCGGCACATGAGGCTCCTTGTTCAGCACCGCTTGATAAAGGTGGGCAATGCTCCAGCGCTGAGGAATATTGAAGCCCAGTGCCTCGGTCAGCTCATCTGCCGCCTGTCCTGTAATATTGTTCCGCCAGGTGCGGAATGGCACCAGCAGCTCATCCTTTGCATTAAAAGGCAGATAGCCGTGCATCATGGCACTGACGCCCATGGAACCGATTTTCTCAAGCCTGATGCCGTATTTTTCCTGCACGCTGGCAGCCATCGCCCCGTAGCAGGACTGAATCCCCTGCCACGCCTCTGCCAGATCGTAGGTCCACACGCCGTTTTCCAGCCTGTTTTCCCAGTTGAAGCTGCCTGTTGCCACAGTCTCAATGGTATCCGTCATCAGCACCGCCTTGATGCGGGTAGAGCCCAGCTCTATCCCCAGGGCGGTTTCCCCTGCCTGAATTTTCGCCTTTACCTTTTCCAAATCCACAAAATTCCCTCCTCTGTCTCCTAATCCTAAAACCAGACCATGTAATTTATTGCTTCTCCTTCTGCCTTACACCCGGCATTTAGCCATGCCGACAGAGGCTTATTTTTTCTTCTGCCCGTAGTAGGCATCCGGCCCGTGCTTCCGCAGAAAATGCTTGTCCAAAAGCACCTGCGGCATAGGCTCCCTGCTACCTGTCAAAAGCTGGGTATGGAAAGCCATCATGGCAACCTCCTCCAGAACTACGGCATTGTGCACCGCATTGAAGGGGTCCGTCCCCCAGGTAAAAGGCCCGTGGTTCTTCACCAGCACCGCCGGCATATGGTCAGGATTAATCTGCCGGAAGGTCTCGGCTATAACCACGCCGGTTTCATATTCATAAGCACCCTTGATTTCCTCTGAAGTCATATCCCGGGTGCAGGGAATTTCCCCATAAAAGTAATCTGCCTGAGTGGTGCCGTATGCCCTGATACCCTGTCCTGCCTGGGCAAAGGTAGTCGCCCAGCGGGAATGGGTATGCACCACGCCGCCGATATTGGGAAATTCCCGGTAAAGCACGCGGTGGGTTTCCGTATCCGAGGACGGGTTCAGCTCCCCCTCCACCTTGTTGCCATCCAGGTCAACAACCACCATGTCCTCCGGCTTCATCACATCATATTCCACACCTGAAGGCTTGATAACAAACAATCCTGAGTTCCTGTCAATACCGGAAACATTGCCCCAGGTAAAGGTAATCAGCCCATGCTTTGGCAGGAGCATATTTGCCTCATACACCTTCTGCTTCAAATCCTCTAACACTTTTATTCCCCCTTACCCGTCAGCTGTTTTCTTCCAATGAGCTCTGAGCTGTCAGCTTGCTCTTGTGCTCGGTAATAAACGCCTGCATGATGATAAATACGCAAAGCAGGGCACCAACCACAATCTTTGTCCACCAGGCGGACAGAGTTCCCTGAAAGCTGATAAAGGTCAGGATAACGCCCTGAATCAGCACACCGAACAAAGCTCCCGGAATGAAGCCAACGCCGCCGGTCAAAAGAGTGCCGCCAATAACGGTGGAAGCAATAGCATCCATTTCCATACCCATGCCGTGCAGATTATAGCCTGTCAGCATCATCAGGGCATAAACAATACCTCCCAGGGAGGAACAGAAACCGCTGATGGTATAAACGCTTACCTTGGTGCGGAACACAGGCAATCCCATCAGGGAAGCCGAGGACTCGCTGCCGCCCAGGGCGTAGATATTGCGCCCAAATCTGGTAAAGCCCAGCACAACTGCCGCTACAATCAGGGCAGCAAGGGCAATCAGCACGCCCATGGACACGAAACCAGGACCCACCGGCAGGCGGAAATCCGCCATAGCCACAAAAACAGGATTGGTAATATTGATGGTCTCCCGGGAAATTACAGCCGTCATGCCGCGGCAGAACAGCATGCCTGCCAAAGTGATGATGAAGGGCTGCAAATCAAACTTGGCGATTATGTAGCCCTGCAAGGCTCCGAACAAGGTTCCCATCAGCAGCACGATGAAAATCGCTGCAAAGACAGGAATACCGGTATTGGCCAGAATCCACGCCAGCACCATGCAGGTAAGTGCCAGCACCGCACCAACCGACAGGTCAATGCCGCCAATCAGCAGGGTAAAGGTTATACCCACAGTCACAATAATCAATGCCGCATTATCAATAAAGAGATTGAGGAAAACCTGCGGCTTCATAAAGCCCTTGTACATGGCTATACCTGCCCCGTACAGCACGGCAAACAGGATAACAGTCACAAAGAAGGAAAAATACTTGGATGCGATTATCTCGCCTAGCTTCTTATTCATGCCTTGTTCACCGCCTTTGCACCAGCTGCCGCAGCCCCATCGCCGCGGTTCTTCCACTTTTCAAACAAATCCCTGGCCTTTCTGGACTGAATCAGGCAGATGGCAATAACGGCAACCGCCTTTACCACCGGCAGCTGGTCAGCAGATACGCCCAGGGCATAAAGTGTCGTTGTAAGAGTCTGAATGGTAATGGCACCGATAACGGAGCCACCCAGGTAGAACTTGCCGCCGGAAAGCAGCGTACCGCCCAGGGCCACTGCCAGAATAGCATCCATCTCCATGTTCAGTCCGGCATTGTTGGCATCAGCTGCCCTGATAAGGGAGCTTTCAATCAGGCCGGTAACACCTGCGCAGAAGCCGGAAAAGGCATACACCAGAAACAGCACCATGGTTACGTTGATGCCCACATACTTGGCAGCAGTAGGGTTGATGCCTACTGACTGGATGAACAGCCCGATGCTGGTCTTCTTCATGACGATTGCCACAAATGCCACCATCGCCAGGGCGATAAACACATTGGTCGGCAACGGCATCCCCGGAATAACCCCGGCAATTGAAGCAAAAGGCTTGTAATAAACAGTAATAATCTGACCCTCAGTTAAAAGCTGGGCAACACCCCTGCCGGCAGTCATCAAAATCAGAGTTGCCACTACCGCCTGGATTTTAAACTTGGCTACCAGCAAGCCGTTCCAAAGGCCGCAGAGGATACCAATCCCCACAGAGGCAAGCATTGCCAGCAGCATCGGGGTTTCCGCCACGCCATCGCCACGGCCGCCAATCAGAGTACAGACCACAGCGGCGGAGATAGCTACCACAGCACCTACGGAAATATCAATGCCGCTGGTGGCAATAACCAGAGTCATGCCCAGGGAAAGGATAACCAAAGAGCTGGAACGGGTAAGAATATCAATCATACGGCCAAACAGCCTGCCGTCTTCCGTCACCTGAATGTCAAAGAACCCCTCTACGAAAATACCATTGAAAACCAGCAGGGCTGCCAGGGCAACCACCGGCAAAAACAATGAGCTGGATGTAAAATTCTTTAGCTTTTCCATTAGTTGTCACCTCCGGCAATAGCCTGCATAACACCGTCTGAGCTTACCTGCTCCCCCGTCAGCTCCGCCACCTTCTTGCGATCCCTCATAACAATCAGCTTGGAGCAGGTACGCACCATCTCGTCCATTTCGCTGGAAATAAACGCCACGGACATGCCCTCCGTCTTGGCCAGCTCCACCGCCATCTTCTGGATTTCCGTCTTAGTGCCTACATCTATACCACGAGTAGGCTCGTCCAGAATGAGGAACTGGGGATGGGTAGCAAGCCAGCGGGCGATAATCACCTTTTGCTGGTTGCCCCCGGACAGGTTCTTGATCAGCTGGTCACGGTCAGACACCTTGATGCGCAGCTTTTCAATAAACTGATCCGCCAGCTTCACCTGCTCGCTGTAAGGAATATGCGTAAACATACCGTCCATGGCCTGCAATGCCAGGATGATGTTCTCCCGTACCGTCAAATCACCTATGATACCTGCCAGCTTTCTATCCTCCGGGCAGAAGGCAATACCATCCTTCATGGCAGCCATAGGATTTGCCAGCTTTTCCGCCTTGCCGTTTATTTTCAGCTGGCCGCCTGTTACATCCTTCAAGCCAAAGAGCATCTCCGCCGTCTCCGTACGACCGGAGCCCAGGAGCCCGGCAAAGCCGATAACCTCGCCCTTGTGGATTTGCAGGGAGACATCCTTTATCTGCCCGATGCTGGCAGCGTGGTCAGTCTCAATAAACACTTCCTCTGACGGAACACTCTTTTCCGCCATCTTGTCCATATCCTTAACGTCATTCAGGTCCTTGCCGACCATCCTGGCGATGAGTTCAAGCCTTGGCAGCTTTGCCAGCTCATAGGAGCCTACCAGCTCGCCATTGCGCAAAATGGTGATATGGTCGCAAAGCTCATAAATCTGCTCTAAGAAATGAGAAATAAAGATAATGCCCATGCCCTGCTTCTGGAGCTGCCGTACAATCTTAAACAATCTGGCTGTTTCGCCTTCATTCAGGGATGAGGTCGGCTCATCCAGAATGAGGATTTTAGCATCTACATCCACAGCTCTGGCGATAGCCACCATCTGCTGGATTGCCACCGGATAATTATCCAATGTCTTGTTTACATCGATATCCACATCAAGCTTCTGCAAAAGCTCGACAGACCTTCTGTTGACTTCCTTCCAGTCAATGAAGCCAAACCTGCGCGGCTCCCTGCCAATAAAAATGTTCTCTGCCACAGTCAGGTTAGGACAGAGATTGACCTCCTGATATACGGTGGAAATGCCCTCCTCCTGCGCCTCCTTCGGAGTTTTTGGAGAAATCTCCCTGCCGTTCAGATGAATTGTGCCCCCGTCCTTAGGATATACACCTGTCAGCACCTTGACCAAGGTTGATTTGCCTGCACCATTTTCTCCCATCAGTGAATGAATTTCACCTGCATGAAGGGTAAAATCAACATTTGACAAGGCCCTGACACCTGGAAATACTTTGTCAATATTCCGCATTTCCAACAATGCTGCTGCCATAAAAATCCTCCCCCTTACAAAAACATGCCTATTCCCGGGTATAAAAAACCACGCCCAGACTCTGAGAGCCGGGGCGCGGCCCATTCCTGCCCTTTCAGCTTGCACTGAAAGCTAGTTTATGCAGTTTATACAGTATCAGTATTTGCGGGATGGCAGAGTAGCCTCAGCAACCTCAGCTGGGAAAACGCCTTCCTCTACATATACAATCTTGTCAACCTTCTCGCCAGCAAGAACCTTCTTGGCAGTCTCCATCAGAAGCTCACCCTGCAAAGGATTGCACTCAACGGTGCAGTTGGTCTTGCCCTCAATCATAGCCTGGAAAATACCCTTTACGCCATCGAAGGAAAGAATGGTGATATCCTTGCCAGGCTTCAGGCCTGCAGCCTCAATAGCCTGTACAGCACCCAGAGCCATATCGTCATTCTGAGCTACCAGGATATCAATCTTGCTGCCATAGGACTTCAGGAAGGACTCCATAACCTCCTGGCCCTTCTGACGGGTGAACTCGCCGGTCTGGGAAGCCAGGATGTTGAACTTAGCCTTGTCAGGGGAAGCTGCCATTGCATCGTTAAAGCCCTTGGTACGGCCCAGAGCTGCGGTAGAGCCTACAGTGCCCTCCAGTACAACGATGTTCAGCTGCTGGCCGCCATCACGAGGCTTAAGCTGCTTCTCGTTGGCATACTTTGCCAGCCACTCAAAGCCCTTTTCACCCTCGGTAATCATGTTGGTACCGATTTTTGCCACATACAGGGAATCATCCTCTACCTTCAGGTCACGATCAACGATGATTACAGGAATCTTGGCATCCTTTGCCTCTTTCAGAACGGTATCCCAGCCAGTCTCAACGATTGGCACGAAGGCAATAACGTCAACGCCCTGAGCAATGAAGGAGCGGATAGCCTTAATCTGATTTTCCTGCTTCTGCTGGGCATCAGAGAACTGCAGGTCAATACCTGCTGCCTTGGCTGCTTCCTTTACTGACTCGGTGTTGGCAGTACGCCACTCAGACTCGGCACCAATCTGGGAAAATCCCATAGTAATCTTCTTGTCCCCATCAGCCTTCTTTTCATCACCGCCACCGCAGCCTACAGCCAGCAGCAGCATCATCATAGAGATAACCAACGCTATTATTTTCTTCATTAAAAACCTCTCCTTTTCACTAAGCGTCTTTCACACAACCCTCATGTCATCCGCCATCCCCTATGGCGGATAAATTTCCTTCATACCCTCCTCTTTTTTTAATCCGCACCCCTGATACGAAAGCCCCCTTGCTGCCTCCTGTCCGGTCATGCATAAAGAAAAAGATTCTGAAAATACACCATTTTTTTAGTATTTCCTCACCTCACATCTTCGTTATCTGTATAATACTCCATTTTAAATAGCTTGTCAACAACTTTTTGTGTCCGTGCACATTTTGTTTTTGTAAGATTTTTGAACAAAACTGTGCCATCGTACACAGTTTGCTGGAAGCCCTTTTTCCATGCTATATCAGGTGAAAAATGGCACACAGACCTTCCTAGCCGGTATCAGGGGATTTTCATAGCATGAAAACCATTTCAGGTTTCACTATTTTTTTTGACTACCCTGCCTTCCCCGTGGTATAGTCAGAATAGGAGATTTTTTCGACATTAAAGGCAAAAGAGGGGATTCTTTATGGCAGAAATCACAAAATCTGAATTTGGCAGGCTGCAAAACGGCAGCATGGTTTATCTCTACAGGCTGAAAAATAGCAGCGGCGCCAGTGCCGGCATCATTACCTACGGTGCAAGGCTTCAGAGCTTCCTGGTACCTGACAAAAATGGCAAAATGCAGGATATAGTGCGGGGCTTTGACGATGCCGCAGGCTACGAAGCAGAAACCTTTTACATGGGTGCCATTGTAGGACGCCACGCCAACCGCATCCAGCATGCCAGGGTTACTATAAATGGCGTGGATTATCAGCTGGAGGCAAATGACGGGCCACGTCAGACCAACAGCCTCCACAGCGGCAGCCGAGGCTTTCACTGCCAGCTGTGGGGGGCGGCTGAGCAGGAGGGCAAGCTGGTAATGACCTATTTCAGCCCGGACGGGGACGGCGGCTTCCCGGGCAATTTCAAGGTGCATGTGACCTACGAGCTGACTGAGGACAACGCACTGAGGATTTCTTATGAGGCATTTTCCGATGCGGATACCATCTGCAACCTGACCAACCACAGCTATTTCAACCTGAACGGCTGCCAGGATGGCAGCATCCTCGGGCACAGGCTGCAGATTTTCGCTGACCGCCTGACGGAAGCTGATGCAGAGTCCCTGCCAAATGGCACAATCTACCAGGCGGCAGGCACACCTATGGATTTTCGCCAGCTGACTGCCATCGGTGAGCGCATTGATGACAGTTTCCAGCAGCTGCAGTGGGGTGCAGGCTACGACCACAACTGGATTCTCAGTGACCAAAAGGAAACCAGCCTTCACAAAGCTGCCTATGCAGAGGGGGACAAGAGCGGCATCAGCCTGACTGTCTATACGGACCTGCCTGGCTTGCAGTTCTATAGCGGCAATTTCCTTGACGGCACGCCTGGCAAGGGGGGCATAAGCTACGGAAAGCGCAGCAGCTTTGCCCTGGAAACCCAGTATTATCCCAACTCCCCTGCCCATCCGGAATTTCCGCAGCCAATCCTGAAGAAGGATGAAACATGGAAATCCGTCACCGTTTTTGCAGCAGGGACTGTCAAATAAAAACTAGTCAAAAATAAGGAGACATTCCACTACTTATGTCCCCTTATTTTTTTTCTCCAAATATGATAGGATATTATATATGAATGTCTAATACAATATACGATATATACATATATAGCAAGTAGAAAAGGAGATTCCATTATGAAAGCTCTAACAGTCGGCCAGCTGCAGGCAGGTATGGAACTAGCCCGTACCGTTGTCAACGATGATATGGTTGTCATTCTTTCGGAGAACACCCTGCTGACCAAGGCACACATTACCAGGCTCAGTTTTCTGAATATCCCGCAGGTCTATGTCAAGGATGAGTACGAGCTCAGCCCGAATTATCAGTCTGTCATGACCATATTCAACCGCAGCAACGCCTTTGCGGCTGAATACAGGGAGGTTATCCGCGAGGTCAACAACATTTTTGAGGCAACTACCAACAACGGAGAAATCCCAGTGGAGAAAACCCAGACATTGGTGCAGGATTCCCTTGCCCCAATGTCCAAGCAGAGCGGTGTTATTGACTACCTGTACGGACTTAACCACATGGCTGATGACCTGTATAACCATTCCATGCGTGTTTCTATCCTTGCCGGTGTCATCGGCAAATGGATGTACAAGAAGGCCAGCGTGGTCAATGAGCTGATTCTTGCTGGTTTTCTGCATGATATCGGCAAGACGAAGTTTCCGCCACGCCTGCAGTCACGCCGGGTAGAAACCTTGAATGGTGAGGATTTTGAGCGTTATATGCAGCATACTATTGACGGCTCCCACCTGCTGAATGAAAACAAGAAGATTCCTGAGGGTGTCAAGCTGGCGGCACTGCAGCACCATGAATGCATGGACGGCAGCGGCTTCCCTTTTGCCACCAAAGGGGAAGAAATTCATGAGTATGCAAGGATTATTGCCATTGCTGATTTGTACGACAATATCACCACTGAACGAGAGGGCTTTGTGCGCCAGACTCCTTTTACGGCCATTGCCAAAATCACGGAGCAGATGTACACCAAGCTGGACCCTACTATCAGCGTGGCAATCCTGAAGCGCATCAAGGATGCCTTCCTGGGCTCTACCGTAGTGCTGAACAACGGTCTTGCCGGTACTATCATCAACTATCCTCATGACTTTGCCGAGCATCCGCTGGTACGCATCGACCAGGACAATGTTATTGACCTGAACCAGCACAAGGGAATTAAGATAGTTGAATACAACCCAAAACAATAATGTAAATTTCAGTTTGTCGTAGTGGTTATTCGTTACTTCGTGCATATACTGATGATGTAGTTTGATATTTCGTGGATTCTGTTCAGACATTATAAAGGGACAGGTAGCGGCAGTACCCATAGAAAACTCGCTCTCGCTCTTAGCACAGCCTCGCGCTTCTAAGCTCCTGCGTCGCTTACGCTCGCACTCGCTAAGAAGCGAGGCTGCACTCAAGGTTTTCTTTGGGTACATGCCGCACCTGTCCTTCTTTTTGTCTGAACAGATATGCACATAATAATCCAACTGCATTCAATTAGTATGCAACTGTAGCAACTAATTCTGACTTTACGAGCAAGCCTGAAAAGGAGGAGCCGGGAGGCTGACGAAACTTGCTACTGCCGACCGCTGTATAAACTGAAATTT
>OBLI01003101.1_pt1 | contig 13157 bp, 12 predicted proteins | sample 1519701 | NCBI WGS metagenome assembly OBLI01 (sample SAMEA3663005, study PRJEB22513) | pig gut metagenome | biome: pig gut; feature: pig-associated habitat; material: faeces | place: France | collected 2012 | reverse complement strand
GCTCAGGATGCTATTAAGGCAGAGGCAGAGCGTTGCGGAATGTTCTATGTAAATGAGAGATGGTTAGGCGGAATGCTTACAAACTTCAAGACAATACAGAGCCGTATCGCAAGATTAAAAGCAATCGAGCAGATGGCAGAGGATGGAACATTTGATGTTCTTCCTAAGAAGGAAGTTATCCAGCTGAAAAAAGAGTGGGATAAGTTAGAGAAGAACCTTGGCCGGATGCTATCTTTGTTGTAGATCCTAAGAAGGAAAGAATCTGTGTTCAGGAAGCACATTCCTTAGGAATCAAATTAATCGGTATCGCTGATACAAACTGTGATCCGGAAGAATTAGATTATGTAATCCCGGGTAACGATGATGCAATCAGAGCCGTTAAGTTAATCGTTTCTAAGATGGCTGATGCAGTAATCGAGGCAAATCAGGGAACAGTAGAAGTAGATGAGGCTCCAGCAGAGGACGCTGAATAATTTACACAGATTTAGGACAGACATCGAATGCCTGTCCTAAGTTTTGCAAAAAGAGATTAAATATCGGAGGAAAATGAGATGGCAATTACAGCAGCAATGGTAAAAGAACTGCGTGAATTAACCGGCGCAGGTATGATGGATTGTAAAAAGGCATTAAGCGAGACAGATGGAGATATGGATGCAGCTGTTGAAGCATTAAGAAAAAGCGGTGCAGCTAAGGCTGTAAAGAAACAGAGCAGAATCGCAGCAGAAGGAATCACACGTGTTGCAGCAAATGGTAACACTGCTGTTGTTGTAGAAGTAAACTCAGAGACAGACTTCGTAGCAAAGAACGAAGTTTTCCAGGAGTTCGTACAGAAGGTTGCAGATACAGCACTTGCTTCTGACTTAAACGGTGGAGCAAACGGAGAGGACATCGAGGCTCTTCTTGCGATTGACGGATTAAATGATTTACTGGTTGAGAAGACTTCTACAATCGGAGAGAAATTATCTGTTCGTAGATTCAGCAAGATCTCAGGAGATGTTGTTACATCTTACATCCACGGTGGTGGAAGAATCGGTGTTTTAGTTGCCGGAAACGGTGCATCTGATGATGCTGCAAAGGAAGCACTTTCAAACATCGCTATGCAGGTAGCAGCTATGAATCCTCAGTATGTAGCAGAGTCTGATATCTCCGCAGAGGAACTTGACAAGCTCAAAGAGATCACAGTTGACAGTGCATTAAACGATGCTACAACACTTCCAAAGCCAATCCTTAATAAACTGTTAGACAAGGCTTTAGCAGGCGTATGGAGCGAAGAAGATGTTGCTGCATTCAACGAGCACAAGAACAACATGAACTTCGTATGGAACTTCATGTCAGATGCTGCAAAGGCTCAGTTAGCAGAGCTTGCACTTGCTGATAAGGAAGCTATCGTAGCTGAGAAGATGTTTAGTGGATTAGTTCAGGGACGTGTTTCTAAGCAGTTAAAAGAGATCTGCCTTATGGATCAGGTTTACGTTAAGGCTGAAGACGGAAAGCAGACTGTAGAGAAGTACCTTGCTTCTGTAAACAAAGACCTTAAAATCGCAAAGGTTGTTCGTTTCGAAGTTGGTGAAGGTATGGAGAAGAAGAACGAAGACTTCGCAGCAGAAGTTGCAGCTCAGATGAACGCATAATCGAACCAGATTGAGTTGATTTTGAAATGATAATAACCCTTATGAATGGTGGTGACACCGTTTGTAAGGGTTGTTTTATTGGAAAAATAACAGAAACCAATATACATATGCGAAAAAGTCTTTCATCAGTCCGTTTTGTTCTACAAATAAGATAGAAAACATGATAAAATATAAGTAATATATGGGAGAACTTTGGGTTATGCTTACTATTTTTAGGAAGAACACAAAGTATACGTGAAAAATGAAAAATTACAGACTCACGAATACATGAATTTCTTTCGGAAAGGCAGGAATTTATGCAAGATAACATCTGTAAGGAGTCAAGAGGAAAAGGAGTGTTCCGATGCAAATATCTGCTGGCGGTCATGTTTGCTTTATGTGTAGGAATTGTGGTGCCACATCAGGTACAGGCAGAAGAAGCGACATCAGAGAGTGATTTTACCTGGGATGGGAATACCATCACAAAGTACACAGGTACGGATACAACGGTCGTGATACCGGAGCGTGCGACAGCCATAGGAAGACAAGCTCCCATACGGATACTGAGATCCGCGGCAAAAAGACAGCCAACTATGAGAAGGAAGGCTATACGGGAGATATCTACTGCCGTGAATGTGAAGCATTGGTAAAAAAGGGAAGTGTAATCCCAAAGAAGGCCTGTTCCCATGCAGAAACCGAGATCCGGAATAGAAAACAGGCAACCTATGAAAAAACAGGTTATACTGGAGATACCTACTGTGCAGACTGTGGTAAGCTGATCGCAAAGGGAAAAGCAATTCCAAAGCTGGATAAAGAACAGCAGGTGATCTCAGCAAAAAGTTATAAAAAAGTTTATGGCGCAAAAGCATTTCAGCTGAACGCAAAGACATCCGGCACAGGAAGACTGACTTACACAAGCAGTAATAAAAAGGTAGCAACGGTCAATAAAAACGGTGTCGTTAAGATCACCGGAGTAGGAAAAACTACGATTACAATTAAGGCGGCGGCAACAAAGGGAGAGCTTGCTGCAATCAAAAACATTACGGTTACGGTTGTTCCGAAGGCAATCGCAAATGTGAACGTTGTTGCCAAAAAGGCAAAGATGACGGTAAAAGTGCCGGGAGCAAAAGGCGTTACCTATATCGTGCAGTATTCCACGAATAAGAAATTTACATCGGGGGTAAAGAAGGAAACGGTAAATGGTGCGAAGGCGGTTACAATTACAAAGTTAAAATCAGGGAAGACATATTATGTAAGAGTGATGGTAAAAAAGAATGGACAGTCCTCGTCATGGAGTAAAGCAAAGTCTGTAAAAGTAAAATGGAATTGAACGATAAAAAGAAAAAAACATTACTAATATCAGAAAACAAAACAAAATAACAGAAAAAATACATCAAATAAAATAATATTTTATGATGATATTTTAAAAAAATGTGATACAATAAAAAGAGATTTTATGACCGGGGGTCAGTCCATGGAAGAAAAAGTCAAGACCGGCTTGAAAGAACAAAGAGATAAACGGAAGAGGATCAACCGGATAAAGACCGGAATGATTGCTTCGATATTTGTCTGGATGCTGATTTCAATCATTGTCTGTATCACATTACTTGTAAAAGTACATACCTTAGAAAAGGAGATACAGTCCTTAAGCAGCCGTGCCGTACAGACCAGTCAGGTAGAACCGGCTGCCAATCATGCGGGAAACAGCATATCCTATGATATGATGGATACGGAGAATGAGGCGGATTATGATGAGATGGAGAGTGCGATCAACCCGACAGCCAATATTATGAGTGCGGCGAATCGGGATAATCTTGCATCACCGGGAGATCAGTTGAAGGTGTATCTTACTTTTGATGATGGTCCAAGCAGTAATACATCGAAGATCCTAGAGATCTTAGCAAAACATAATATAAAGGCAACCTTTTTTGTGACAGGAAAGGAAGACGATGAATCGAAGGAATTGTATAAGCGGATCGTTGCAGAGGGACATACGCTTGGCATGCACTGCTATACACATAAGTACAGCGAGATCTATGCGTCCTTAGATTCCTTTGAAAATGATTTTTCGAAGATCCAGAACCTGTTATATGATGTGACGGGTGAGGAATGCATCTATTATCGTTTCCCGGGTGGAAGCAGTAATCATGTCAGCAATACCGATATGAAGGAATGCATATCTTACTTAAACAGCCAGGGCGTTACTTATTTTGACTGGAATGTTTCAAGCGGTGATGCAACATCGCAGGCATATACATCGGATGAACTGGTTGAAAATGTTATGAAGGATGTAGTAAAATATAAGACATCGGTGGTGCTGATGCATGATGCAGAGACGAAGGATGCCACAGTAGAGGCATTAGAGCCGATGATCGAGGCGTTAAATAACCTTGGCGCACAGATTTTACCAATCGATGGTGATACCACTGCAATTCAGCATATTACTGCTGACAGTGTGAAATAAAACACAATGGAGGAGAAAAAATGAGCTTTTTTAAGGATTTTAAGGAAGATTTGTCACAGGCAGCACGTGAGCTGATGCCTGGCGAAGATACGAAGCAGGAGGAATTTGATGACGATTCCGAATTAACCGTAAATACGCTTGAATCGGAATTAGATGTAGAGTCTGAGTTATCAAAGTTAGATGGTCTGTTAGAGAAAGTGTCAAAGGATGTGAAGAGTCCGGAACCTGCAGCACCTGCAGCTACAGCAGCTCCGGAGCAGAATGTGGCACCACAGCCGGCACCGGCAGAGAAAAAAGAGCCGGTTATGAACAAGATTGAAGCTGTTCCGGTAAGACCGGCAGTCGAAAATACGAATAAGACAATAGAAAACCTGAGAAAGGTACAGGAGGATAAAGGAATGAGTGAAGTTAAGACAGCAGCAGAGACATTTGCAAACGTAAATACCATGGATGCAGCACCGGTAATGCCGACATTTGACGAGGCATCGGATGAGGTTGCAGTGATCACAGAAGGAACCAGCATTAAGGGTAATATGGATTCTACCGGTTCTTTAGATATTCGTGGAAAGATCGATGGAAATGTTTCCTGTAATGGCAAGCTTGTCGTTACCGGTACGATCAATGGTAACAGCACATCTTCCGAGTTCTTCGCAGATGCAGCTAAGATCGAAGGAGAGGTTGTAAGCTCCGGAACTGTTAAGATCGGTCTTGGATCTGTCATCATTGGTAACATTACAGCGACATCCGCAGTAATCGCTGGAGCAATCAAGGGTGACATCGATGTACAGGGACCGGTTGTTGTTGATACATCTGCTGTTATCATGGGTAACATCAAGTCACGTTCTGTTCAGATCAACAATGGTGCTGTTATTGAAGGTTTCTGCTCCCAGTGCTATGCAGAGATCGATGTAGAGAGCTTATTTGGTGAAGAGAAGGTAAAATAAGAATGAAGAGAGTATTTTTAAAATTAAGCGGAGAAGCTCTGGCTGGAGAGAAAAAGACAGGCTTTGATGAAGCCACTGTCATGGGTGTCGCAAAGCAGGTAAAAGAGATTGTAGATCAGGGTATTCAGGTAGGTATCGTCATTGGCGGTGGTAACTTCTGGAGAGGACGTACCAGTGAGACGATCGATCGTACCAAGGCTGACCAGATCGGAATGCTTGCAACCATTATGAACTGCATCTATGTTTCTGAGATCTTCCGCTATGTTGGAATGAAGACACAGATCCTGACACCGTTTGAGTGTGGCAGTATGACAAAGCTGTTTTCCAAGGATCGCGCCAATAAGTATTTTGACCGCGGAATGGTTGTATTCTTTGCAGGTGGAACAGGTCATCCGTATTTTTCAACGGATACCGGAATCGTGCTTCGTGCTATTGAGATGGAAGCAGAGGGCATCTATCTTGCAAAAGCCATTGACGGTGTATACGACAGTGATCCAAAGATCAATCCGAACGCGGTTAAGTATGATGAAGTTTCGATTCAGGAAGTTATTGATAAGAAGCTTGCAGTGGTAGATATGACAGCATCCATCATGTGCATGGAGAATAAGATGCCGATGTATGTGTTTGGATTAAATGAAGAGAATAGTATTGTTGATGCCATTAACGGCAAGTTCAATGGTACAAAGGTAACTGTTTAATTTGCGCTTGCGCACAAACTAGATATGCGCAAAAGGCAGCGCAAGAATGGAGATTAATATGGATGAGAGATTAGTTCAGTTTGATGATAAGATGGGGAAGTCTTATGACAATCTGGTAGAGGAACTGACATCAATTCGTGCAGGCCGTGCCAACCCACACATTTTAGATAAGATCCGGGTTGATTATTATGGTACACCAACCGGATTACAGCAGATTGCAAATGTCAATGTACCGGAACCACGTATGATCCAGATCCAGCCATGGGAAGCATCTATGGTAAAAGAGATTGAAAAAGCGATCCTGACATCGGATCTTGGAATCAACCCGAATAATGACGGAAAAGTCATTCGTCTGGTATTTCCGGAGCTGACAGAGGAACGTCGTAAAGAGCTTGCGAAGGATGTAAAGAAAAAGGGAGAAGCATCTAAGGTTGCAATCCGTAATATCCGTCGTGATGCAAATGATACATTCAAGAAGCTTGGTAAATCTTCCGATATTTCTGAGGATGAGATCAAGCAGTTAGAGGATGAGGCACAGAAGATGACAGACAAGTATATCGCTATGATCGACAAAGCGGTAGAAGAGAAGACAAAAGAAGTGCTTACCGTATAAGAATAAGAATCATGGGGACATAGCAGAACTGCCATGTCCTCTTTCGCTGTATGGTCATTTTGACGGAAGGTTAAGAAGGGAGAATCAGACATGAAGATACCACAGCATGTGGCAATAATCTTAGATGGAAACGGACGCTGGGCAAAGAGCAAAGGAATGCCGCGTAATTACGGACATACCATGGGTGCAAAAAATGTTGAAGTCATTCTGCGTGCTGCGGATGAGCTTGGAATCAAGTATGTTACCATGTATGCGTTTTCAACCGAGAACTGGAACCGCCCGCAGTCAGAGGTGGATGCACTGATGAAGCTTTTAAGCAGCTATCTGAAAAACTGTGTAAAGACAGCGAGAAAAAATAATATGCGTGTACGTGTGATCGGGGATATCAGCAGATTAGAGCCGGAGTTTCAGAAGCGGATCAGGGATCTTGAAGAAGAATCTGCAAAAAATACCGGATTAAACTTCCAGATCGCCATTAATTATGGGAGCCGGGATGAAATGATCCGTGCCATGCGCCGGATGGCAGAAGATCGGTTATCACCGGATGAGATTACGGAAGAGCGGTTTGCGTCTTATCTTGATACACACGATATACCGGACCCGGATCTTTTGATCCGTACGAGTGGGGAACAGCGTCTGTCTAATTATCTGATGTGGCAGATGGCATATTCGGAATTTTATTTTACGGATGTTCCATGGCCGGACTTTACACCGGAAGAGTTAAGAAAAGCGGTTGAGGATTATACAGGCAGAGACCGTAGATATGGAAAGATAGAGGTGGACTCATAATGTTTAAGACAAGATTAATAAGTGGAATTGTGTTAGTGATCGTGGCACTGGCACTCATCATTACCGGTGGGAATGTCCTTTTAGCAGGAATCGGAATTGTATCACTGATCGGACTTTTTGAACTTTACCGGATTTTTCAGATCGAGAAAAATGCGGCAGGTATTGTCGGATATCTGGCAGCGGTTATTTTTTATCTGAATCTGAAATGGAACTTTATTCCGGATATGATGATGTTTGTGATCGGACTTTTAGTGGTACTGATGTTTGTTTATGTATTCACATATCCAAAGTATAAGACAGAGCAGATGTTAGCGGCATTCTTTGGTGTCTTTTATGTGGCAGTTATGCTTTCCTATGTATATCAGACGAGAGTGCTGCCGATGGGTGCATACCTTGTATGGCTGATCTTCCTCTGCTCCTGGGGCAGTGATACCTGTGCTTACTGTGTAGGTGTACTGATCGGTAAGCATAAGATGACACCGAAGCTTTCTCCGAAAAAGTCCTGGGAAGGTGCGGTAGGAGGCATCCTTGGAGCTGCACTTTTAACACTGATCTACGGATTTGTATTCCAAAAGGCAATGGATACGACAACCACAGAGATCCTGATTCTGGCTGGCATCAGTGCAGCAGGTGCAGTAATCTCCATGATCGGTGATCTGACCGCATCTGCGATCAAGCGTAATTATGACATTAAGGATTATGGAAAGCTGATACCGGGTCATGGCGGCATCTTAGACCGTTTTGACAGCGTGATCTTTACCGCACCGGTCATCTTTTATCTGGCAAGCAACTGGATCTTATAGATACAGGACGGATGGTATAAAAGAAATCAGGAACACATAGGGTAAAAGGTGAAAAAGAATTTTACATGCAAATTTGCATGCAGAGAGGAATGCAGGATGATCCGTGCATAAATGGGTTTTCATATGAAGAAGATAGCAATTTTAGGATCCACAGGATCAATCGGAACACAAACACTTGATGTCGTAAGAGAACAGGGTGACATCAAGGTGACAGCCATGGCTGCCGGAAGAAATATTACATTATTTGAGAAACAGATCCGTGAGTTTCTGCCAAAGCAGGTTGCGGTATGGGAAGAAGAAACTGCAAGAGAATTGCGTGACCGTATCCGGGATCTGGATGTAAAGGTAGCAAGCGGAATGGAAGGCTTAATAGAAGTAGCGACCGATCCGGATGCTGAGACGTTAGTGACAGCAATTGTCGGAATGCTTGGAATCCGTCCGACGATCGCAGCGATCGAGCAGGGAAAAAACATTGCACTTGCGAATAAAGAGACCCTGGTTACTGCTGGTCATATCATTATGAAGCTGGCAAAGGAAAAGGGTGTAGCAATTCTGCCGGTTGACAGCGAGCACAGTGCGATTTTCCAGTCCTTAAACGGAGAACATGGGAACCGGATCGCGAAGATTCTTTTAACTGCTTCCGGTGGTCCTTTCCGTGGGAAAAAGACAGAAGAATTAAAAAATATCCAGGTAGAGGATGCCTTAAAGCACCCGAACTGGGAGATGGGACGTAAGATCACGATCGATTCCTCGACACTTGTGAATAAGGGCTTAGAGGTCATGGAGGCAAAGTGGCTCTTTGAGGTAGAACCGGAGCAGATCCAGGTCGTTGTACAGCCACAGAGTGTGATCCATTCGATGGTAGAATACGAGGATGGAGCGGTGATCGCACAGCTTGGTACACCGGATATGCGTCTGCCGATCCAGTATGCATTGTATTATCCAATGCGTCGTCCGTTAAGTGGAGACAGGCTTGACTTCTGGAAACTGCACCAGCTGACATTTGAACGCCCGGATACAGAGACATTTCGCGGGCTTGCACTTGCTTATCAGGCATTAAAACAGGGTGGAAATATCCCGACAGCATTTGATGCGGCCAATGAACGGGCAGTCGCATTGTTCTTAGACCGTAAGATTGCATATCTTGAGATTCCGGAGATAATAGAATACTCGATGGAAGAAGCGAAGTATCTTCCGTCTCCATCGGTAGAGGAGATCCTGCAGACGGAGGCTGCCGTCTATGAGAAGATAGCCGGAAGATGGGGATAGACAGCGTTGCCTGACATAGAAAGAAGCAGAGAGGTATGAGAAAATTATGAAGTTTGTAATAGCACTTTTGATCTTTAGTGTGATCATTCTGTTCCATGAGCTGGGACATTTTCTTCTGGCAAAGAAAAACGGAGTAAGGGTCAATGAGTTCTGCCTTGGACTTGGACCGACACTGGTTGGCTTTACGAAGGGGGAGACAAAATACAGCATCAAACTTCTGCCATTTGGTGGTGCCTGTATGATGGAGGGAGAAGATGAGGACAGCCAGTCCGAAGGCTCCTTTAACAGCAAGTCAGTATGGGCAAGAATGGCAGTGGTTGCGGCAGGTCCGGTTTTTAACTTTATCATGGCATATATTTTATCGGTGATCGTGATCGGATGTTCCGGTTATGATGCACCACAGATTACCGGTGTGTCCGAAGGCTATGCAGCCGAAGAGGCAGGCATGCAGGCGGGGGATACGATCGTGCGGATCAATGGAAAGCCGATCCATTTTATGCGTGAGATCAGTATGTACAGTTATTTTCATCCTAATGAGGACTGGGATGTTGTCTATGAACGTGATGGCAAGACTACAGAAGTGGCACTCACCGCAAAGCTCGATGAAGAGACCGGAACGAAGCGGATCGGTATTACCTATGGCAACAGTCCAAGGATTCGTTTGAATGCCTTACAGACCTTAAAATACGCAGTTTATGAGGTGAAGTACTGGATCTGTGTGACTTTTGACAGTCTGCGCTATTTAGTAACCGGCAAGGTCAGTGTGAATGAACTGTCCGGTCCGGTCGGAATCGTGAAGTCGATCGGCGATACCTATGACTATAATAAGTCCATCAGTATCAAGGCAACGGTTATGAGCATGCTTTATATGGCGATTTTACTTTCTGCCAACTTAGGCGTGATGAATCTGCTTCCGATCCCGGCACTTGATGGAGGCCGTCTGGTTTTCTTTATCGTAGAGGCGATCCGTGGAAAGAGAGTGGATCCGGACAAGGAAGGAATGGTTCATTTTATCGGGTTTGCGCTGCTTATGGCACTGATGGTATTCGTAATGTTCAATGATATACGCAAGCTGTTTTAACAGAGAAAGTATCAGGTGAAGTATGGAAAGAAAAAAGACAAGAGAGATACAGATCGGGAATCGTGTGATCGGAGGAAATCATCCGATCCTGATCCAGTCGATGACAAATACAAAGACAGAAGATGTTGCCGCTACCGTAGATCAGATCAGACGGCTTACGGCAGCAGGCTGTGATATCATCCGCGTGGCAGTGCCGACGATGGAGGCAGCAGAAGCAATCACAGAGATCAAAAAGCAGATTGAGATTCCGTTAGTTGCAGACATTCATTTTGACTACCGGTTAGCGATTGCAGCCATGGAGCATGGCGCAGATAAGATCCGTATCAATCCGGGCAATATCGGAAGCGTAGACCGTGTCCGGGCAGTGGTGGATGTAGCAAAGGAACGTAACATCCCAATTCGTGTCGGTGTCAACAGTGGTTCCCTTGAAAAGGATCTGGTGGAAAAATACCATGGAGTGACTGCCGAGGGAATTGTAGAAAGTGCCTTAGATAAGGTTCGTATGATCGAGGACATGGGATACCGGAATCTGGTAATCAGTATCAAGTCCTCAGATGTCATGATGTGTGTGAAAGCACATGAACTGATTGCAGAAAAGACAGATTATCCGTTACATGTCGGAATCACGGAGTCCGGTACGATCATCAGTGGAAATATCAAGTCTTCAATCGGACTTGGACTGATCTTAAGCCGGGGAATCGGAGATACGATCCGTGTTTCTTTAACCGGAGATCCGTTAGAGGAGATCAAGTCCGCAAAGCTGATCCTAAAGACCTTGGGACTGCGTAAGGGCGGCATAGAGGTTGTTTCCTGCCCGACCTGTGGAAGAACAAGGATCGATCTGATCGGACTTGCCAATCAGGTAGAAAATATGGTTGCAGACATTCCGCTGGATATTAAGGTTGCAGTCATGGGCTGTGTGGTAAACGGACCGGGAGAGGCGAAGGAAGCGGACATCGGAATCGCCGGTGGAATCGGAGAAGGACTGATTATCAAGCATGGAGTGGTCGACCGCAAGGTGCCGGAGGATCAGCTTTTAAGTGAACTTCGTAAGGAGTTATTAAATTGGAGTGAGTAATACATGGCAAAACTTTTTTTCGAAGTTTTTCCAACCCTGAAGCTGGGGGGAGAAATACAAAGCCTGATGTCGGAAGTCGAAGTGGAACGTGTTGCTTCGAACCGCGACAGGAATGCGTTACGTGTCTATCTGACAAGTAACCGGTTAATTGAAAAAGCACAGATCCTTTTTATCGAAGGTGAAATTATAAAACAGTTATTCCCGAACAAGGGGATAACTGTTAAAATTATGGAAAAATTTAATCTGTCACAGCAGTATACACCGCAAAAACTGATGGATGTCTATAAGACAAGTATTTTAGAGGAACTGCATAATTACAGTCTGCTTATCTATAATCTCTTCCGGACAGCGAAGATGGAATTTGACAGAGAGGATCATATGATCCTGACCTTAGAGGATACGATCGTGGCACAGAACCGTTCGGATGAACTGATCGATATTTTAGAGAAGATCATCTGCGAACGCTGTGGATTAAAGCTGATGATCGAGCCGGCATACGAGGCACAGGCGGAAAGCCGTCATATCAAAAATGCAGATATCCAGATGCAGCAGGAAATCCATAACATTGTAAGCCGTATTTCGTCCTTAAGTGAGAAGCAGCCGGAGGCAGCTTCTAAGGAAGGGGAAAAGACGAAAAAGCAGCCTGAGGAAGAGAAGAAGCAGAGTATGGCAAAGCAGCCGGAAAAACGGGCAGAGCAGCCATTTAAGCGGGGTGAGAAGTCCTTTGGCAAGCGTGACTTTTATAAGAAGTCAGATAATCCGGATGTGATTTATGGACGAGACTTTGATGATGAGGTTATTCCGATCGAAACGATCATCGGAGAGATGGGAGAAGTCGTAATCCGTGGACAGATCCTTTCCTTAGAGAACCGTGAGATCCGTAATGAAAAGACGATCGTGATCTTATCAATGACAGACTTTACCGATACGATCGTATTAAAGGTCTTTACGAGAAATGAAAATCTGCCGGATCTGATGGCAGGACTCAAAAAGGGAGCATTCATCAAGGTGAAAGGTGTTACAACGATCGACAAGTTTGACAGTGAGCTGACGATCGGTTCGATCGTTGGTATCAAAAAGATCCCGGACTTTACCTCGACACGTATGGATATGAGTCCGGAGAAGCGTGTCGAACTTCATTGTCATACCAAAATGAGTGATATGGATGGTGTGGCAGACATTCAAGAAGTGGTAAAGCGTGCCGCCGCCTGGGGACATAAGGCAATCGCAATCACGGATCATGGTGTGGTACAGGCATTCCCGATTGCAAACCATACTTCCCTGCCGGAAGGACAGAATATTAAGATCATCTATGGCGTGGAGGCATATCTGGTAGATGATTTAAAAGACATCGTGGAGAATTCAAAGAACCAGTCCTTAGATGATTCCTATGTGGTCTTTGATATCGAGACAACGGGATTCAGCCCACTGATCAATAAGATCATTGAGATCGGTGCGGTGAAAGTTGTAGGTGGAAAGATCACAGAACGTTTTTCGACCTTTGTCAATCCAAAGGTGCCGATTCCATTCCATATCGAGAATCTTACCAGTATCAACGATGAGATGGTTATGGATGCGCCGACGATCGAAGAGATCCTGCCGGAATTTATGGAGTTTTCCAAAGGCTGTGTCATGGTAGCACACAATGCAGACTTTGATATGAGCTTTATCAAGTACAACTGTGACAAGCAGGGGATTTCTTACGATTTTACCATTGCAGATACGGTGGCATTAGCCAGAATGCTTCTGCCGAACCTGAACCGTTTTAAGTTGGATACGGTTGCAAAAGCAGTCGGTGTGCCACTTGG
>OBLI01003099.1_pt1 | contig 13173 bp, 12 predicted proteins | sample 1519701 | NCBI WGS metagenome assembly OBLI01 (sample SAMEA3663005, study PRJEB22513) | pig gut metagenome | biome: pig gut; feature: pig-associated habitat; material: faeces | place: France | collected 2012 | reverse complement strand
CCTTGTACTGATCAGTTCCGACCCGGAGCCGCTTGCCACCTCTGCCAGAGAGATTATCAATGCATTCTCTACTTCGGACGCGTTTACGAAATCAGCAACCGTAACCCTGACGACGCAGGCCGGTTCTTTTGACAATCCCAAGGAACTGTTTCGTTTCCTTGGCTTTATTCAAAGCGAATACATTGACAAAAGAGGCTCACTCATACGCACAACCGAAGAGATGATCACGCAATTTCACGATCACAATCTCATTGAGCAGGAGATCAGCGATGCCTTGACACAAGACCGGGTGGAGCTGTTCCTGCAGCCAATCTTTTCCAACAATGATCATTGCTTTACTTCCGCCGAGGCTTTGATGCGTATTCGTAAAAAGGACGGCGAGCTTCTGTCACCGGGGTTATTTATTCCGGTAGCTGAAAAGAACGGTCAGATCATCGAACTTGGTGAACGGATTTTTGAAAAGGTCTGTGATTTTCTGAAAAATACAGATGCCACGAAGCTTGGCATTCATTATGTTGAAGTGAACCTTTCTGTCATCCAGTGTGAAAGTCTGGATCTGTCAGACCGTCTCATTTCGATCATCAATAAATACCAGATCAATCCGCGGCTTATCAATCTGGAGATCACGGAGACGGCTTCTATCCGCGCCCGACAGATTCTCCTTGGGAATATGAAAAAGCTGATCTCTCATGGCTTTACATTTTCTCTGGATGATTTTGGAAAAGGCGAATCCAATCTGATGTATGTGGTAGAAATGCCGGTTTCGATTCTCAAATTAGACTACGATATGTCAAAGGCTTATTTCAACAGTTCCAAAGCCAGACAGGTTGTTGCCGCTGTAGTGGAAATGTCCCACGGTATGCGTTTGAAAGTCGTTGCCGAGGGTATTGAAACCCGTGAAGAGTTAGATCAGATCACCGCCGAGGGCGTGGATTATATTCAGGGCTTTTATTATTCCCGTCCGCTTCCTGCAGTGGAGTTTCTCAAATTTTTACAGGCAGCCGGACAATAAAATCGATATGACAAAGGCACTTTCCAGTCGGAAAGTGCCTTTTTTCTTAGCTTGCCAGATCCCGTTTGTTGTAGATCAGACCTGCCAGAAATGTCAGCACAACAGTAATTGCAATTCCAAACCACAAGGCAAGCGACGCATCCCATGTGTTTGAAAAAATTTCTGCCGCATTTCCATAAGAAAATGGCGAAAGAAACTTCACATTCTCCAAATCCGGTATCACGCGTGCCATCAGATCATAGACATATAAGACCATCGCCATTGCGATTCCAATGCCCACTTTGTTTTTTTTGCTTACCGAAGAGATCAAAAATCCGATCGACGCAATTTCCACATTCATCAGAAGCTGTGCCAGCATGAATAGGATAAAATCTTTCCCCATCTCGCTGTCTCCGATCACCCAGAATCCAATTTGATATAAAATCGCGCAGATCGCGGTAAACAGAATCAGATTCACGATCACGGATGCGAATTTTACAAAAATCACCTTCCCTCTGGAAACAGGCAAGGTATAAGTAAATTCTGCGGTATGACCGTCCTCTTCCTTCGAAAGGATCACAGTGGCTATGGATGCTGCAAACATGCTGCTTCCCAGCGCATGGATCGTGCCGACCTCTGTGGCAAAGAAGCCTTTGATCGTTGCGATGCTTAAGGTATCCATTCCAAATACTTCTGAAAATGTTCCCATGGATGCATAGCTTTCTGCCATTCCCGCCATGCTTTCTTCCATACTCTGAAACAGTAATATACAGAATAGTCCCATGCCTCCAACAGACAGAGCCCAGATGAGCAGGCTCTTGATTCCGTTTTTCCATTCATATTTCAATAATGCCGCCATACGATTCATCCTCCTTTTTGCAGCGCAATGCTACTCGTTATCCTTCCGATAATAATGCATAAACACTTCCTCGATGGAAGGCTCTTCAATCAATATATCTTCGATGTTATGCCCTTCCAGTTCTTTGTACAATTCGTTCAGATCCTTCTTGTACAGGAAATCCAGATGCGCTCCGTCCCGGATCATCCTGATGCGCTTTGTCTTTGTCTGGGTCAGATTCTCCACGGTGTCTGTCACGATCAGTTTGCCTTCTTTCATAATTCCGATCCTGTCGCAATAGTTCTGCACTTCAGATAAGACGTGGGTCGACAGCATACAGGTTGCCCCTTCTCGTACATATTCTTTTATGATCTCAAAAAATGTATTCTGGATCAAAGGATCTAATCCGCTGGTGGGCTCATCAAAGATAAACAGCTTTGGCTTGTGCTGCATGGCACAGACGATGCTCACCTTTTTCCGATTGCCCAGAGACAGGTCACTGATCTTTCTGCCGGTATCGATCTGGAGTCTTTCGCAAAGCTTTTGTGCTTCTTCCCCGCAATCCGTTTTTCTCACATCTGCCGCCAGTTTCAGGATCTCCCGTATCGTCATTCCCGGATAAAACCAGGCCTCGCTTGGCATATATCCGATGTTTTTCATGATCGCTTCATGATCTGCGATGGCGTCATAACCGCAGATACGGATCTGTCCCTTCTCATACTTGATCAGTCCTAACATGGAGCGTATGGTGGTAGATTTTCCGGCTCCGTTGGGACCGAGAAATCCAAAGATCTCTCCCTGTTTCACATCAAAGGAGACGTTCTCCACACCCCTGTGTTTCCCATAATTTTTGGTGAGATTTTGAATCTCTATCATAGTCTGCATATTCTTTCCCTCCTCGTAAAAATCTGATTTTCCGCAGGTCATGAAAAAAAATCCGACAAGCGGAAGGAATTGTTTTGACCTTTGTTTCAAGTACGCCTTGGCGTACTTGCTGCGAGGTGCGCGTCATGCTTTGCATGACATTCTTCTTCTGCGCACCTCTGCAATCCGCCGGAGGCTTTATCTTGGAAGGAGATTGGACTCCCACCAAGATGAATTTGTTTTACTCGCCACCTATAGAGGTGGGAGTCTTATCTCCTTTCAAGATAAACCTATCATAATCCATAAAAATGGCGAGGACAACCCTCGTCCTCGCCAGTGACACTTTTTCCCCACTAAGTTACACTTTTTATTTTTCTTTCCCAGACCGTGCCTGAAACAGCTCCAGATCCTCATTCAATTGATGATTCTATATTTTTATTTAGTGTCCTATATTCTCTCGGGGTCATCTTATATCTTTCTTTGAAAACTCTGTTAAATGTTCTTTGACTCTCAAAACCACAATCCAGACAAATATTTGTAATGGATTCAGTTGTATTTTTCAAAAAACTTGATGCATAATTTAGTCTGACTTCACTTACATATTGATTAAAATTGCAGTGAAACGTCTTCGCAAACATTCTCGAAAGAACATATTTGTTTATTCCTAAATCATGCGCCATTTTATCCAGACAAATTGATTGACGAAAATTCTTTGCCACATATTCCACTGCATTATATATCATATCGTTGCCACCTAAAGATTCTTTGCTAACCAGCTCCATTGTTGAAAAAACATGAGCAAATATGATCTGTGCATATGCCTGTATCAGCATATCATTGCATTTTGACACAGCTTCCAACGCTTTAATTGCGCTTATAATATCTGCATGCACTTCTTCCTTCTTTATAATTGGGAGTTTCGGTGCGTAGACTTGGAATTGTTCAAAATATGCAGGAAACAAAGACGGCTCCAAAAACAAATAAATCCCCCTATTATCTCCTTTTTCAAATACCTGATAATGATGAATCACATTGGGAAAAACAATTGCAAAATCGCCTACTTCCATATGATATAGCTCTTTTCCAACTCCCAGTTCGACAGAACCATCTGTAACATATACAATCTCTACCGCTTCATGTAAATGAGGAGGAACATGCACAGCATTTCTGTATTCTACCGATATGCTGTCCGTTCTTTTTTCATAAGTTAATAACATTTCTAAAGCAAATTTTCCTTTAACATATTGTGAATGAATAAATGATATCCTTTTCCGCACTGATACAATACGCATCTTCTACATCGCTTCCCCAACTGTCGATTCCTCCGACACCTCTGACAGCACCATACACACATAAAACCGTTCTTCTTGCGGGCGGTAGCTCTTCCTGATGGGTAGCATTTTCAATTTCGGTTGCCGTATACGGCAGACAGGAAAAGGAAAATGCCTCGTCTGTTTTTTCAATTCGCAATGTCTGTTTTGAGCTGTCTCGCCGACTGTTATTCAAACTGGTATGACGTACAACCTCCACCCAGTCTGTATCCATTCTCATTCCACAGTCCTGCGGCACAAGGTATGGCGTTAAGGACAGATCATCAACCTCAAATATGCCTTTTTCTGCTCCAAGTTTTCTATCCGGATATGTTTCTCCCGACAAGCCCCCGTAACGATATTGATCCGCCAGCGTCGGCATAATAAAACGCATTCCGAATACCGGAAGCTGCGGTAATCCCTTTACACCCACATAATGAACGCCTACCGTAATCTCCCCTTTCTCGCTGACGGTGTAGGTCACATGAACCAGTGCAGCAGGCGTAGTGATCGTCTCATAGGTATATCTGACAACTGCTTCTTTGGCATATACATCTGAACCATATCGATTATTGTCCGGCGCACATGGTTTTCCCTGTGACTCTCCGTCGACAATAACTTCCACCTCTTTGCAATCGATAAACAGATCTGCCGCCAGCCAGCTTCCGCTTTTCAGATGAAATCTGCTCCCCCTGTCATTGTCCGTTAATGCCCGCCAGAAGGTCGGCTTGGGCGTACGGTATAACCATTCATATCCATTTTTTACAAGAGACTCCAGTCCGCCCTGGGCATAGGAAAAAATATAGTCAAATCCATTGCCATGAACTCCCAATGTAAAATCTCCAAATACAACTCTAAGCGGCATCTTATTTGTATAATCCATAATAATACCTCACTTCCTGCATAGCCGGTTTTTCCTTTCGGTCAGCAAACAAAATGCCGTTTCCCGAAAACTCATAATCCGACGGTCTGTCATCAAAATCCCCGCCATAGCGAAGCACTTCTTTTCCGGTTACTTCATCCTTTACAAGAATTGCCTGATCAATAAAGTCCCATATAAATCCGCCCTGGTACATATCATACCTGTCAATCAGCTTCATATAAGATCCAAGCCCGCCCATGGAATTTCCCATATCATGCATAAATTCACATAAGACATACGGTTTTTTCGGATCATTTTGTAAATACGCCTCCACATCCTTCGGTTTGGCATACATGCGGCTTTCTACATCCGATATGGAATCCTCATAGGCACGATTATAAACGACACTTTCATAATGAACCAAACGGCCATCCTGTTTTTCCTTAAAAAAGCTGTTCATTGCCTCAATGTCATCACCGGCATAGGATTCATTTCCCAAAGACCAGAACAGAATAGATGGATGATTTTTCAAAGTCTCATAATTGCTTCTTGCCCGATCTACAACTGCTTCCTTCCACTGCGAAATGGAACCCGGTATGTTGCAGGAAGGTTCAATAGCACCCAGCTTTTGGAAGCTTCCATGACTTTCTAAGTTTGTCTCTGACATGACATAAATGCCTTCCTGATCACACAGATAATACCAGGGAATCTGATCCGGATAATGGCAGGTCCTCACTGCATTGATGTTATTTTTCCGGATACATTCCATGTCCGAGAGCATATCCTCCATTCCGATACATCTTCCTGTTTTTGCGTTCCATTCATGTCTGTTGACACCTACGATAACGAGACGCTTGCCATTCAGACGCATCACCTTATCTACAATTTCCAGCCGTCTGAATCCTATGTCATATGGTACTACTTCTACAAGTTCATCATGATCATTCAAAACTTCCACATAAGCACTGTATAAATATGGCGAATGATTATCCCAAGGCCGTACGTTTTCAAGAGATGCACTCATCTGTCCAACATAAAGCCCATCCTTTTCCTCTAAAGCGAATTCCTTTTCAAGAACCTTTTCTCCGGTTTTATCATTTAAAATAAATCTGGCTTTTAATCCTTGTTTTTGGCAAGCTGTGACCTTCACATCTGCAAATAAATCACCACTTACAAGATCTTTATTTAGTACCGGATGAATCCATAAATCCTCCACATGCACATCAGGTATAGCTTTTAAGGTTACATTTCGAAAAATACCGAAGAACCGGAAGAAATCCTGATCCTCCAAAAATGCTGCCGTACTCATCTTGTATACTTCCACCGCCAGAACATTTCCCTTTTCTCTGACATAAGGTGTCAAATCAAATTCGGATGGTGTAAAGCTGTCTTCCGCATATCCGACAAACTCTCCGTTTAACCAGAGATACATTGCCTGTTCCACGCCTTCAAAGCTGATTCTGATCCGCTTTCCGATCTGATTTTCATTTAAATCAAATCTGGTGACATAAGAGCCTACAGGATTATAATCCGCTTCGCTGAACATCCCTGCACCATCTCCTGCATTTTCCAGACTGTACGCACCTCTTAAATACCGTTTTCCTTCCCATGGATACATGGTATTGATATAACGGATCTGGTCATACCCGGCAAGCTCGATATGTCCGGGAACCATGATCTTGTCAAACCCCCGCAAGTCAAAATCTTCCTCATAAAATTTACCAGGTCTTTCTTTTGCATTGATGCTGAAGCAAAAGTCCCAGCATCCGTTTAAAGACTGCATGTATCCATGATTCCCAGCTTCTAAATCATGATAGTTTAAATAATATTCATGGTCGCTATGAGCTGACATTTGATTGACTCTGAATATTTCCGGATTGTCTAACCACTTAATATCTGACTTCATATGATCCTCACTCTCCATATAACATTTAACAGCACTTTATAATGTAATATTTTTTTTCAACTTTTTATTTGCGTCTTCCACATTCATGAATGAAAGAATAACTGTTATCAACAAATCCATAATGAATGGAAGCCATAAATACATAAAATACATCATGTGAATGCAGCTGTCCGGCTGAACAGCCATATCACCATTTACAAAACCGCTCAAATCCAGCATCCAGCCCGCAATAGCAGTACCAAGGCCGCCTCCGATTTTTACACCTAATGACGTGCAGGAATACATCGTTCCATCTACTCTTTTCCCCGTTTTAAGGTACGTATATTCCGAGCACGATGCGATAACTGCATTCATATCTCCCTGCCATGGTCCCTGTCCCAAGGCGGCAATTGCGGTAAAGAGCAGCATCAAAGGAACACTTCCCATATATCCTGCTACCACAACTAGTAATCGACCTATCGTTGCAATCATATAACTATATTTGTTAAGCTTATACATTCCCTTCCATTTAGCCACTAATGCCGGTGTAAAAACCAAAGCAATGATCAACGGTATATTGACTGCCCATGAGAATACACCAAACAGATTTTTGTTAAGTAATACATAGGTCATGAAATAAATTCCTATGTTAATCATTGCTCCGTATAACTGTTGTAAAACATATACTCCACAAATCATTATATAATACTTGTTTGTTATTAACAATTTTGCAGACTGAATGAGTGTAAGCTTTTCTTCTTTGTCTTCGTTTACATCTTCATTTAACTCTTCTTCCGGCAATTCCTTTACTGAATATACCGCAATACTATTCGTAATAATTCCAACAATACAATAAATAATTGCCATTGTTCTCCAGCCGGCTGCTCCACCACCCAGAGCGTCTACAGCACCAACCGTGATCGTCTGAATAAGCAAGCTTGTACTAAACGCAAAAATAAATCGAAAAGATCCCATCTGTACACGTTCTTTGCTATTTTTTGTGACAAGCGCTGTCAGTGCCGAATACGCAATATTATTTGCTGTATAAAATACTGCATTTAACAAGGTGTATGCGATAAAGAACCATGCATACTGCGCTGTCTTCCCTAAGCTTGTAGGAATTGCAAAAACTGCAAATAACGTGATCGCGCATCCGAAGAATCCCCATAACATCCAAGGTCTTGCTTTTCCCATTCTGCTCTTTGTTTTGTCAATCATGGAACCTATGAATACATCTGTGAATCCATCAAATATCTTGGAAACCGCTATAAATGTTCCGACAATGCCGGCTTTTAATCCCACGGTGTTTGTCAGATAAATCATGACAAAGGACGTCAGCAATGCATATACTACATTTCCTGCAATGTCTCCCGATCCATACCCCACCATGTTATACCATTTTAAATACTTCTTTTCCTCCATAAGTTTTTCTCCTCCGTCGTTGAACTATTTTTTCGTTACTTCTTTCGGTGTTCTTATTGTATATATTATAATGAGAAAAATACATATCATATATTAGACAAAACATGCACTAAATGATACAATCAAAACTAATAGCTCATATAAAATCCTGTTTTCTGTATCTTTATATCTATCAATAAGCACATTTTGATACAAAAGGGAGGGACAATATGTATACCAATAATGCCTATTTAAATAACAGAATTCTGGATATAAAGGATAAATCAAAACCCTTAATCGTAACCAGTTGTGGAACATATCATCTATACACGCTTCCCAAACTCCCCACATGGCGTCCCAGAGGAAGATTGGATTTTCAACTCCTTTACATCGCATCTGGCAAAGCGCACTTTCACTTTGACGGCAAAGAGCAAATTGTTACAGCTGGTCACATGGTGCTATATCGTCCGAAAGAACCCCAAAAGTACGAATATTACGGAGAAGATCAGACCGAAGTCTACTGGGTTCATTTCACCGGTGGGAATGTCACAAACATTTTACGCGCTTACGGTATTCCCAAAGAAAAACATATTTTTTACTGTGGATCAGCCCTGGAATACAAAAACATCTTTCGCACAATGATATACGAACTGCAAATGTGCAAAGTTAACTATCCTGAAATGTTAGAAATATCTCTAAGACAACTCTTCATTCTTTTACAGCGATATTGTGAAGCTTCTTCCAAGGTAAGCAATGTCCAAATCGCTGAGGAAATTGATAACGCAGCCATCTACTTCAATGAACACTATAGTAACGATATCTGTATTGATGAATATGCGCGTAAACATAATATGAGCACCAGCTGGTTTATCCGTAATTTCAAGCAATATACCGGTTTTACGCCGATGCAATATATTCTATCCAAGCGAATCTACAATGCTGAGGCACTGTTACAGAGTTCTCAATACAATGTGACCGAAATCGCGCGTATTGTAGGATACGACAATCCATTATATTTCAGCCGTATTTTCAAAAAAATCAAGGGATTATCTCCTTCTGAATATCGAAAAAATATTTGCCATTAAACATGCAAACAAAAAGAAAGATGCACGAATCTGTTCATACATCTTTCTTTTCTGTTTGCAAGATTTGTCTAATTCTTTTTCTATTTTGGCAAGTATTTCTTTCTTGAATGACTTATATTGAACACAAGAAAAAAGAAGGGAGTGAAAACCTATGAAAAAGAAAATTTATCATTTTTTCGAAAATGTCATGTACTTTTATGCAGATTTTTTTAATCACAAATTCTTCTTATAAGCACATCCAATGACACTATTTCCCAGACCGTGCCTGAAACAGCTCCAGATCCGAATTTAAAATCTTATCGTCGATTTTTCTTCTGCATTTATAAACAAAATAGACACAGACATACAAAAAAATGACATAAAAGGCAAAGCCGATCGTGACATAGCAATTCCGGTCAAACCAGTTACACAGATAAGAGATGCCGGTATAGATCACCGTACAGATCCCGATGCCTAAGACTTCTTTTTTTCCCAGACAGTCTGCCTCATCAAAGTTCCACAACAAAAAGACCTGAATATAACCGACGATATAGGTAAGGAAGATCATCTCTGCCATGTGCAGGATCTCTGCCATCGTCCATCCGATACAGATGCGGTATATGCAATAAAAGAAAAGCAACGCAAAAAAGTACAGGCATGCTTTAAACTCGATTCCGATCTCCTTTGTCAGGTATCTCTCCCACAATGTTGGCTTTTTCATTCTCTATTCTCCTTTCAGTAATCTTCGAAATTCCGACGCATAGGTGCGTGAGATCATAATATGTTCTCCACCCTTCATCGTAGCGTCAATCCGATTCGAAGGCAGGCTCTTTAGCTTTTCCACTTTGTTGACATTGACGATCATGGATTTGCTGCACCGAAAAAAACTCACATCCTCGAGAATCAGCTCAGCAGTGGATAAGGAGAGATCCACTTGAACGACCCGGTCCACCGTGTAGGCAAAGGTTCTGCCATCCACCTTCTCGATATACAGGATCTCTTCCGGTGAAAAAAGGATGGTTTCTCCATCCACCCGTCCAATCATCTTTTTCTGATTCTGATCCATAAATGCGATGACTTTTTCTACTTCCGGATTCAATTGCCGGTAATTAAGTATTAATTCATCCTCGCCTTCACGGATCTGATTTATTGTATAGCGCATATTCTTGGCTCCATTTTGATTATTCCATCATGATGCGGCTCATGTTTTGCGAAATTACTTTTCTTTTTATTTTGAGCATCTGTTCTGTGCAATATTTCTGACGCCCTTCATCTCATGCATAATTTTTATCTGTGCTGCATAAACAGAGGCAGTTCCAATCCGTTTGCCTCCAGAAGTTCCCGATTACTCAATACCTCTTTTGTCGAACCGTCACAGATGATTTTTCCGTCTGCCATAAGAATCGTTCTCTCACAGGTATCCCACACCATATCCAGATCATGTGATGCGATTATGATCAGATGCTCAAAAGAATTCAGTATCCGGATCAGGTTTCTGCGGTTTCTGGGATCCAAAGCAATGGACGGTTCATCCATAAGAATGATGTCCGGTGTCATGGAAAGTATGGTTGCTATGGATACCAGTTTCTTCTCTCCACCCGACATTTTGTATATCTGCTTCTCTTTCAGATAAGTAATTCCTGTCATCTCCAGTGCCGTATTCACTCTATGCTCTACTTCCGCCTCCGGGAGCCCATAGTTTCTCGGGGCAAAAGCAATATCTTCAAATGCCGTGGACATAAAAAGCTGACTGTCCGAATCCTGAAAAACATATCCGATTTTCTCTCGAATCCGAGGCAAAGTTTCTCTCTGTACAGGTATCTCTTCCACCCGGATCGTCCCGGAAAAACCAAGGTCAAGTCCTACCATCAGTTTCAGAAACGTAGATTTTCCGACACCATTTGCTCCTACCAGACCGATAGAATCTGTCTCTCCTGCATGAAAACAGATGTCTTTTAATACTTCTTTATTTTTTTCATACCCAAAACTGACATGCTCTACATCAATATGTATATGGCTCATCCAAACAAACCTCCCACCAGATTTCCCATCACTAAAATAACCGGGATTTTGCGAAATATAAAAAAGATACACAGCCATACCGCTGCGAACAAAACATCCTGCCACCGCCAGTGGATTTTCACTGCCATATAATCAAAATCTCCATGATACCCCCGAAGTGTCATACTTTCATACACGATGCCGGCCCTGTCCATGCTTCGCAGCAACAATTGTCCGGTCAGAGAACCCCACACTTTAAAATGGATTCCCCTTTGATTCGGTGCACGCAGGGCATAAGCCTGCGTAACCCTGTTTACCTCTTCCAGAAGTACCGTTATGTACCGATAAGTAAGAAGAATCTGTGTTACCAGAATCTTCGGTATGTGGATCAACCGAAACGCATAGCAGAGTTTCTCAATGGATGTAGTGGCAATCAAAACATAAGATGCCAACACGGTAAGTACTCCTTTGATCATCAATGTAAGCATGGAAATCACCCCTGAATTCAAGGTCAATCCTCCAATCTGTACCGGTATGCGGTCAAAGAAAGGATTGAATATCCCAATCACACATACAAGAGGCAATACCACCCTTAGTCTTTTCATGCTGTCTCTAAAAGACAACTCTGCAAGAATAAACATAGCCAGAGGGTATACCACCATACCCATAAGACCAATGATATCGTATTTATGAAAGGATACAACCGTTGCAAGATACACAATTGTCAAAACAAATTTAACCAGTGGATGAATTCTATTCACCCACTGGTTCTTTGCCGCCATTGTATCCATATGATGAATCTCAGAAATGGCATTCCCTATTTTACCCATGATACGTTTTCTTTCTAAAGAATTTAAAGGCGTAGCATGCACCTACGCATACACCTACAACAATAATACTTCCTACAATTCCGGAAAATGTTGTTCCCAAAGCAGTATCTGAATTTTTAAATGCATAATCAGGAAGCACCGCTGTTGTTTCCTGAACAGAGCCTGCAGCCTCATAGACTCCACCCTCGGATTCCACTTCCGTAGAACCGGTGATTTTTTCGATAGACCATTCCAAACCATCCGGATAGGAAGAAGCAACCAGTGACAATCCGCCGCCAACGATAACCGTTGCTGCTGCCAGAACTACAAGCGTCTTTTTAAAAGAAAATCTTCCCTCTCTTTTCTCTGTTCCTGTATTGGCATACAAAAGTTCCGGTCTTGCTTCATACACAAAGATCAGAACTGCTGCGGTGATCATACCTTCAACAAATCCGATTGCCAGATGAATCGGCTGCATGGTAGCAACAAATGTTCCAAATGGCAATGCTGTAATTCCGGATGCCATTGTTTCCAGCGTAACGCTGAAAGCGCCTAACTGCAAGGTAAGTACACAGCCAAGAATTGATGCTGCAATGATTTTGCCTCTTGAAACTCCTTTTTTCATCAGCGGCTTCCAGATCAGAAGAGAACCGATAAAGCAGCCATAGAATGCCATATTCCATACGTTACATCCCAATGCAAGTATCCCGCCATCCGCAAATAACAGACACTGTATCAACAAGACTCCGATCATCGTCAAAAAACCGGCGTATGGTCCAAGAAGTGCCGACAAAAGCATTCCTCCACAAAGATGTCCACTGGACCCCGTTCCGGGAATCGTAAAATTGATCATCTGCGCTGCAAACACGAATGCCCCCATAATTCCCATCACCGGAATTTTTTTCGAATCACTCTCTAAACGTACTTTTTTCACTGAATAACCTGCTGCCGCTGTAGAACATACATACATGGTTGTAGCAACTGCCGGCGCAACCAAAGCATCCGCCATATGCATAAAGCTTCCCTCCTCGATAAGTTAGAAATATGTATTCGATATCGATATACTCACTATACTCTCAACTGATATCTCATACAAGCCCCTGAGGGGGATACTGCACAGTTCAAGTACGCCTTGGCGTACTTGCTGC
>OBLI01003097.1_pt1 | contig 13182 bp, 12 predicted proteins | sample 1519701 | NCBI WGS metagenome assembly OBLI01 (sample SAMEA3663005, study PRJEB22513) | pig gut metagenome | biome: pig gut; feature: pig-associated habitat; material: faeces | place: France | collected 2012 | reverse complement strand
GCCTAAAGCGAGCAGGTGTCGCAAGACACCTATAGGAAGCACGCGACTTCAGTCGTGTGAGGCTTTACATATTGACAATTCCGGGTGCATATGCCATACTATACATATGAAAAAAAGTTCATAAGTCGGCAAAAAAAGCCGCAGGAGATAAGTTCGGATATAATGTTCGATTAAAAGGGAATCCGGTTAGAATCCGGGACGATCCCGTCACTGTGATGGCCAGTCCGAGGCATTGAGTCACTGGAGTGCAAACTCTGGGAAGGCGCTGAGGGTGTTTACGCTTAAGTCAGGAGACCTGCTTATTTTCTACAAAGGTTCTTGCGGAAGACGAGAAATCCTTTTACTGGAAGACAAAGATTTTATATCCTTTTCACTTTATAATCGCTATGCGCACAGGCATAGAGGTTGTTGTGGCAGTTTCAGAGAAGCGTTTCAGGTCGGATGCACAGCATCCGGCCTTTTCTTTTTCTTGCGATAAAACGTACGGCTTTGTGGACGAATAAAGAAAGGAAAAAAAGATTATGAAAAAAAGAGCAGCATTTCTTCTGGCAGCAGGTCTGATGGTGATCAGTCTGACTGCCTGTGGTTCCGGCAGTAGCACAAGTACGGAAGGCGCAAGCACTGCAAAGACTTTGGACAGCAGGGAAAAGGTTTTGAATTTTGGTTGTCAGATGTATGACGATGGTTCGGTCAGTACCGTTTCTGGAGAAAGCTCCGGTTGGAACTGTATGCGTTACGGTATCAGTGAGGGATTGTTTAAATTCAATGATGCTATGGAAGTAGAACCGTGGCTTGCAGAAAGTTATACGGTTAATGAAGCGCATACCGAATGGGTGATTAAGCTGAAGGAAGGAATTGTTTTTTCAGATGGTTGCCCTCTGACAGCAACAAAGGTAAAAGCGTACTTTGAGTATTTGAAAGAGATGGGACCTTCCGGTTCTGCAAAGCCAGAGAAATACCTGGAGTATGAAGCGGTCGTTACTGCAGATGATGAGGCGAATACAGTGACCATCGTTACTTCCAAACCGTATGCAAATCTGCCTGGTCAGCTGGCACATCCGACAATGGCTATTCTGGATGTGGAACATATCACGGATTTCGACAATGGTGCGATTGGCACCGGTCCTTATATGATTCAAGAATTTATCGGAGTGGGTGTTGGATATGATATGGTAAAAAATCCAAATTACCGGGAGAACGTTCCTTATGATGAGGTGAAGATTCTTTTTATGGGAGATGCTTCTGCAAAAACTATGGCGCTGCAAAGTGGTCAGGTAGATTTGGTAGAAAATATCACAAATGTTACGGATATTCAGAAATTTCAGGAAGATGAAAACTTTACGGTTGATATCGCTTCTGGTGTGCGCTGCGGATTTTCCTGGATGAATTTTAACGGAGTGCTTGCAAATAAGACACTGCGTCAGGCGATCCTCATGGGAATTGATTACGAGGAAATCTGCAATTCCAAGACCATTGGTGGTCTGTATACACCGGGATTCTCAGTCTTGCCAAAGACGTTAAATTATGGTTATGACAAGCTTGAAAACCCTTATTCTTATGATCCGGAAAAGGCAAAGGAACTTTTGGATGATGCCGGAATTGTGGATACCGATGGAGATGGAATCCGTGAACTGGACGGAGAAAATATTAATTTGCGTTATGTTTCCTATGAGAATCGTTTGCTTAATGATTTTTCGGATGCCCATATTCAGTATCTGACAGAAATCGGTATCGGCTGTACAGCAGACTATGGTTCTTCCGATGATCAGTGGAGCAAACTGGCAGCAGGAGAATATGACTTTAACAACAACAACTGGATTACAGTAGGAACAGGAGATCCACTTGCGTTTATGGCAAACTGGGCAACCGAAAGTACATATTGTTCTTATTCAAACCCGGAATATGATGCGCTCTATGACGAACTGAAAGGAGAAATGGACCCGGATAAGCGGGAGGAACTGGTTTTCCAGATGCAGCAGATTTTGATTGACGATGCAGCAGTTTTGATTGACGGATATTACAACTCATCTATGATTTACTCGAAAAATGTAGCAACCGCACATATCCATACAGCAGATTACTATTGGTTGAGTACGGAAATTATACCGGCTGAGTAATCGTTTTTTCTGAAAGTGAGTGATTATTTTGAGTAAAAAACAACTTGTTACCAGAATTTCTCATATTTTGATTGTTTTAATCGGTATCAGTTTTATTACTTTTTTGTTGACCTATATTTCGCCCGGAGATCCGGTGCGAAATATGTTTACAGCGACCGGTGTGATGCCTACAGAAGAACTGGTGGAACAGACACGGCAGGAGATGGGATTGAACGATCCGTTTCTGGTGCAATATGTGCGCTGGCTGACCCATTGTCTTCATGGAGATTTCGGGAAATCTTATTCTCTGAACAAGCCGGTACTGGAACTGCTGGCAGGAAGAGTCCTTCCTACCTTAAAACTTGCATCGATGTCTATGGTAATCATGCTTGTTCTGGCGGTGCCTTTTGGCGTATTGTCGGCATTGTATAAGGACAGTTGGATCGATCTTTTGATTCGGGGAGTGACATTTTTGGGATGTGCCATGCCAAATTTCTGGGTGGGTCTGTTGCTGATGCTGTTTCTTTGCGTACAGTTTCCGATTTTTCCGGTTATCAGTTCGAGCGGGGATTTTAAGAGCCTTTTTCTGCCCGCTCTGACGCTGGCCATTGCAATGGCAGCCAAGTATACCCGGCAGGTGCGTACGGCTGTATTGGAAGAACTGAGTCAGGATTATGTAATCGGTGCACAGGCAAGAGGGGTAAAAAAGTCAAAAATCATATGGAGAAATGTATTTCCAAATGCGCTGCTTCCGTTGATTACCATGTTTGGAATGTCTGTTGGCAGTCTTTTGGGTGGTACTTCCGTAGTAGAAGTCATTTTCTCCTATCCAGGTCTTGGCAATCTGGCAGTATCCGCGATCACATCTTGTGACTACAATCTGATTCAGGGTTATGTGTTATGGATGAGTCTGATTTATATGGTAATCAACCTGATCGTGGATGCATCCTATATTTCTATTGATCCCCGGATGCGGCTAAAGGAGTGACAAAGCATGAAAGCACTTAATTTTTTGAAAAAATATAAGCAGTTCAGTATGTTTCTTGTACTGGCAATCTTGATTATACTGGCTGCCGTTTTTGCACCCATTGTTTCCGGCGGTGTGGATCCTTTGAAGGGCAGTCTGGCGGATGCGATGCTGCCGCCCGGTAAAGGGCATATTTTCGGCACGGACAAAATGGGAAGGGATATTTATGCCAGAGTCATTTATGGGGCAAGGGCTTCCCTGTCTGCCACTTTTGGTGTGGTTGCACTGATTTTTCTTGTAGGTTCCACAGTGGGGGTCATTGCAGGTTATTTTGGCGGTTGGATGGATGCTGTTCTTATGCGGATCGCAGATATGATGCTGGCATTTCCCGGGCTGGTTCTTGCTCTGGCAGTGGCCGGTATTATGGGGGCAAGTATCAAGAATGCCATTATTGCCATTGTGGCAGTCAGCTGGACGAAATATGCAAGACTTGCCCGATCTCTGGTTTTAAAAATCCGCAACCGGGATTATGTGTCTGCTGCCGTTGTGACCGGATCAAAAACACCTTATATGCTTTGGCGCTATATGCTTCCGAATGCACTGCCTACTTTGATTATCACAGCGGCAACAGATATCGGTTCCATGATGCTGGAACTGGCGGCACTTTCTTTTCTGGGATTTGGTGCCAAGCCCCCTTCACCGGAATGGGGGTATATGCTTAACGAGGGAAGAGCCTGTATGCAGACAGCCCCCTGGTTGATGATTTTTCCGGGACTGGCGATTTTTGTTGTAGTGGTAGTTTTTAATATGTTGGGAGATTCTCTGCGGGATATCCTGGATCCGAAAACAGAATAAGGAGGAATTGGAATGCTGGAAATTAAAAATGTAACCATTTCTTATAAAAATATTCCAACGGTTCAGGATTTCAGTCTGCACATGAAACAAGGAGAGATTATCAGTCTGGTGGGAGAATCCGGCAGTGGTAAGACTACGGTTATCCGCGCAGTGCTGGGGCTGCTTCCTGGCGGTGGCAAGGTAACCGCCGGGGATATCACATTGGATGGAAGTTCTTTGCTCTCTTACTCTCCGGAACAGTGGCGTAAGATTCGGGGAACCGACATTTCGATGATTTTTCAGGACAGCGGTGCGATGATGAATCCTACCAGAAAAATCGGAGATGTCTTTACAGAATATTTGCAGACCCACGAAAAAATTTCAAAAAAGGATGCCTGGAACAAGGGGATTCAGATGCTGGAACGGATGCGTCTGCCCAGTGGCGATCATATTATGAGGTCCTATCCCTTTCAACTTTCCGGTGGTATGCGTCAGCGTGTGGGAATCGCCATGGCCATGACGTATCAGCCGAGATTGCTGTTGGCAGATGAACCCACATCTGCGTTGGATGTAACGACACAGGCGCAGATCGTCCGTCAGATGCTGGAACTTCGAGATACCTATGGTACAGGAATTATCGTAGTGACCCATAATCTCGGGGTTGCTATGTATATGTCGGATTTTATCATTGTTATGAAAAACGGAAGAATCGAAGATCAGGGAACCCGTGATTATATTCTTCATGAATCCAATAAGAAATATACAAAGACATTGCTGGATGCAGTTCCGTCTTTGGGAGGTGAGCGCTTTGTTTGAAACTGCAGAAGTGATCCTGGAGGCGAAACATGTAACAAGAAGATTTGCCGCTTCCAAAGGACGTACGTTGCTTGCAAATCATGATGTGAATCTGAAAATGTATAAAGGAAAAACACTGGGGCTGGTGGGAGAATCTGGATGTGGAAAAAGCACGTTTATGCGTTTCCTCGTGTCTCTGGATATGCCTTCCGAAGGGCAAATTCTTTATCGCGGCAAGGATATCACAAAATTAAAAGGAGAAGAATTGCGTCGGAACCGGCAAAATATCCAGATGGTATTTCAGGATCCGTCCGCATCTTTCAATCCGAAAATGAAGATTCGTGAGATTCTTTGTGAACCGCTTATGAATTTTGGAAGGATACGAGCTTCAGAGAAGGATGCAGCTGCGAAAAAATTGTTAAAAATGGTAGAATTGCCAGAAGAATTTGCCGATCGTTATCCACATAACATGAGTGGCGGGCAGCGGCAGAGAGTTGCCATTGCAAGGGCACTGGCACTGGAACCGGAAATTCTGATTATGGACGAGGCTACGGCAGCACTGGATGTATCTGTTCAGAAAACCATTATTGAACTGGTAAGTAAGCTGCAAAGAGAAAAAGATATTACCATTGGTTTTATCTGTCACGATATTGCTCTTGTAAAGAGTGTTGCGCATCAGATCGCAGTGATGTATCTTGGAAATGTGGTGGAAGTGATACCGGGGGAAGATCTTGCAGATAAAGCAGTACATCCTTATACCCAGGCACTGATGGGAGCGATTTTTGATATCCATATGGATTTTTCCAAACCAATTGAAAGTATTGAAAGTGAGGCACCCAGTCCTCTGGATGTACCGGAAGGCTGTCCGTTCCAGAACCGGTGTGAATCTTGTATGGAAATTTGTCGGCAGAAACAGCCGGATCTTGTGGAGCTGGAGCCGGGACATTGTGTTGCCTGCCATTTGGTTCGATAAAAAATAACTGCGGAAAAACCGCAGTTATTTTTTATACCCCTAATTCCTATACAGGAGCAAACTGGCTGTTGTACAGTCTGGCATAGAATCCATTTTTTGCAAGCAGCTCTTCGTGTTTTCCCTGTTCGATGATGTGTCCGTTTTCCATAACGAGGATTACATCGGCATTTTTTATAGTAGAGAGACGATGGGCTACAATAAAGCTGGTTCGTCCCTTCATCATCTTTTCAAATGCTTTTTGGATTCGGATTTCTGTCATCGTATCAATGGATGAAGTGGCCTCGTCAAGAATCAGCATAGGCGGCAGACAAAGCATGACACGGGCAATGCAAAGAAGCTGTTTCTGCCCCTGGGACAGGTTTTGGCCTCCTTCTGTGATGATGGTGTCGTATCCATCCGGCATGCGCATGATGAAGCTGTGTGCATGGGCGTCTTTGGCTGCCTGGATGATTTCTTCTTCCGAAGCATCCGGTTTTCCGTAAGCGATATTTTCCCGGATGGAAGCGGATTTCAGCCAGGTTTCCTGAAGTACCATACCATAGGCAGAACGAAGGGAATGTCTGGAAATGGAACGGATATCATTTCCGTCTACTTGAATGGAACCGGAATTGACTTCATAAAAACGCATCAACAGATTAATCAGTGTGGTTTTGCCGCAGCCGGTTGGACCTACGATGGCAACCCGCTGACCGGGTGTTACTTCCAGATTCAGATTCTGAATAAGGGGCACTTCCGGTATATAAGAGAAATCTACCTGTTTGAGGGAAACAGAGCCTTTGGGATTTTCCAGAAGAACCGGAACCCGTTCGTCATCCGGAATCGAAGGCTGGTCAAGTAATTCGAATACACGTGCTGCAGAGGCCAGAGAATTCTGAAATTCCGTTATGACACTGGTGATTTCATTGAAAGGCTTCGTATACTGGTTGGTATAGCTTAAGAAACTGGAAAGCTGTCCTACAGTAAGCATTCCGCCTGCGACAGCGAAACATCCGGCAATGGTAACTCCTGCATAGATACAGGAATACATAAAACGGGTAGCAGGATTTGTGATCGAGGAAAAGAACGTTGCCCGGAGGGAATAGTCCGAAAGACGCTGATTGATCTCCTCAAATTTTTCCAAAGTTTCCTGTTCATGGCCAAAAGCCTGAACCACTTTGATTCCTTCCAGCATTTCATTGGTAAGTCCGGTCAGTTCCCCTCTTGCTTCGGACTGCTTCTGAAACATGACAAATGTTTTTTTTGAAATAAAGTTTGCAATCAGGAATGACATAGGACTTAAAAGTACCACTACAAGCGTGATCAGAGGATTGATACTCAGCATAAACAAAATCGTTCCAAGAATCGTAATCACGCCTGTAAAAAGCTGTGTGAACCCGAGAAGCAGACCATCAGAAAACTGATCAATGTCTGTGATCACACGGCTGATCAGATCGCCGGAGGAATGCCGGTCCACGTAAGAAAGCGGAAGAACCTGCAAGTGATTGAAAGCCTGAATACGCAGATCTTTTACTACTTTATAGGTGATCTTGTTATTGATATGATTCATGCACCACTGACAAATTGCTGTAATGAGGATGCATACCAGTATGGTAAAGATAATGGAAAGCAGTCCTTTAACATCTACGTTGCTTTTGGTTACGATCCGGTCTACGCCCCGTCCGGTCAATATGGGGATATACAAAGTCAGTGCAACGGAAATCAAAGAAAAGAAAAGAGAAAGTACAACCAGCGGAGTATAAGGACGGATGCAGAAAAGAATCCGCTTCATTGTAGTCTGATTTTTCAGGGATTTTGCAGTTTCCTCTGCAGTTTTTTGTTTACGCATGATTGGACACCTCCTCCTTGGAAAGCTGTGAGGCACAGATTTCCTGATAAACGCTGTTATTCTTCAGCAATTCTTCATGAGTTCCTATTCCGGCAAGCTCTCCATCGTCCATGACCAGAATCTGATCTGCGCTGCGGACAGTAGAGACACGCTGGGAAACAAGAAATACCGTCATTGCGTCGGTCCCTTCTTTTATGGCTTTTCGCAGCCTTGCATCGGTAGCGAAATCCAGAGCGGATGCACTGTCGTCCAGAATCAGAATGTCCGGTTTTCGTACAAGCGCTCTTGCGATGGTAAGTCGTTGTTTCTGGCCACCGGACAGATTGCTGCCGTTTTGTTCGATCAACAGATCCAGTCCTTGCTGTTTGGAATCGACAAATTCTCTGGCCTGGGCCATATCAAGAGCTGCGTAGATTTCCGGATCTTCGGCATCGGATTTTCCCCACTGCATATTTTCTCTTAATGTGCCCTGAAAGAGCTGGGCCTTCTGCGGAACCATTCCCACATGCTTGCGAATGGAAACGGGATTCAGATCTTTTACATTATGACCGTCAATGGAAACCACACCCTCTTTTGCATCGTAAAAGCGGGGGATCAGGTTTACCAGACTTGTTTTTCCGGAACCGGTACCGCCAATGATTCCTATGGTCTGTCCGGGCATAGCGCGAAAACTGATGTTGGTCAGAGAATTCTTGCTGTTGCTGCCATAGGCAAGAGAAACATTGGAAAATTCGACTGCAGGTACACCGGCAACGGATCCGATGGCAGTATGTGCAGGCATATAGGATCCCTTCTTCTTAATGGAAGGTTCCATGTCAAAAATATTGTTTACACGATTCAGACTTGCAATGGATTTTGAAAGAAGAATGATCAGATTTGCAAGTTTGATCAGTTCCACCAGAATCTGAGACATATAGTTGATCAGCGCAATCACCTGTCCCTGTGTGAGAGAACCGGTATTGACCTGCTTTCCTCCGAACCAGAGAATGGCCATCGTTCCCAGATTGATGATTACGTAAGTAAGAGGATTCAGCAGGGAGGAAATCTTTCCTACATGAATCTGCTTTTCAAAAAGCCGGTTATTATCTTCCTGGAAGGTTTTCATCTCATTTTCCTGGCGGTTAAAAGCGCGAACCACCCGGATACCAAGAAGATTTTCTCTGGTGCTCAGTAATACTTTGTCTAACTGCTTCTGTACATTCTTATACAGCGGCATAGTGATCAGAAGAATGGCAAAAACTACAATCAGGAGTGCCGGTATGGTAATGACAAAGGGAACAGCTGCCTTTGCGTCGACGGTGAATGCCATGAGCATGGCACCAAAAACAACGAAAGGGGAGCGCAGAAACAGACGGAGAAACATGTTTACACCGTTCTGCACCTGATTGATGTCATTTGTCATCCGATTGATCAAAGTAGAAGTGCCAATGGCATCAATCTCTTTGTAAGATAAAGTATTGATGTGTGCAAAAAGATCATTTCTCAGAGCCATTCCGGTAGAAACAGCGGATTTTGCAGCGAAATACTGGGCAGTAATGGAAAAACCAAATCCTACAATTCCCAGAAAAATCAACAGGGCGCCCATTTTCCAGAGATATGCAGAATCCGAATTGCCAATTCCCACATCAATCATCCTTGCCACCACAAGGGGGACAAACAGTTCAAAGCTTGCCTCCAGCATCTTAAAAAGCGGAGCCAGTATGGTTGCCAGAGGATGCTTCTTCAGATAAGTTAATAATCGTTTCATAATCTTGTTCTCCTTTTCCTTTATCCATTATAATGGGAAACAGGATAAAAAGCAATGGCATGGGCGAATCCCTTGACACAGGAAATAAAAAAATACCATAAGAATTAATGATAGTATGGATGAAAATGAGCGGAGGAATGTATGAGTGAACGAAAGAATTTGAAGGGAAAACGGTTGGTAGAACAAGTGGAGGAAGAAATTTTCCAAATGATAAAAAACACGCCTGTGTGTGTAGGAGAAAAACTGCCAAATGAATACCATTTGTCGGAACTTTTTTGCCGGAAGACGATCCGCTTGGAATCTGGGATTTCAAAGAGAAAGAAGCAATTAAAAAGTAGAAATACACCAGTCTTTCTTGTCGTACCACTTTTGAAGTGTTATGATGTGATCAGACAGAAAGAGAACAGCAAAAAAGAAGAATGGAGGAAAAAATATGGAACTGGACAGTCAGAAAGTAAGAGCACTTGCGCCGGAAAACGATCCTTTGAAGATGGGAATGGGATGGACGGTAGAAGATTTGTCCAAGCCACAGATTATGGTTGAGAGTACATTCGGAGACAGTCATCCGGGAAGTGCCCATCTGAATCTTTTTGTAGAAGAGGCAGTAAAGGGAATCGCAGAGGAAGGCGGTAAGGGTGCGCGTTATTATGCGACAGATATCTGTGACGGGATTGCGCAGGGGCATGACGGAATCAATTATTCTCTGGTTTCCAGAGATATGATTGCCAATATGATTGAGATTCATGGAAATTCTACAGGATTTGACGGAGGTGTGTTTATCGCAAGCTGTGATAAATCCGTACCGGCGATTCTTATGGGAATCGGAAGACTGAATCTGCCGGCAATCGTTGTAACGGGCGGTGTGATGGATGCAGGTCCGGATCTGTTGACGCTCGAACAGATCGGTGCTTATTCGGCTATGTGTACCAGAGGAGAAATCAGTGAGGAACAGCTTACTTACTACAAACAACATGCATGTCCTTCCTGTGGTGCCTGCTCCTTTATGGGAACTGCTTCTACCATGCAGATTATGGCAGAAGCACTGGGGCTTATGCTGCCGGGTTCTGCTTTGATGCCTGCAACTTGTGACGATCTGAAAGAAGTGGCATACAAAGCTGGCGTTCAGGCGGTGAAGCTTGCGAAAACAGGAATAAAAGCCAGTGATATTGTAACAAAAGAAGCTTTTGAAAATGCAATCATGGTACATGCGGCAATTTCCGGTTCTACCAATTCTTTGCTGCATATTCCGGCGATTGCGCATGAATTCGGAATTGAAATTGACTCGGATACGTTTGACCGTATGCACAGAGGTGCGCATTACCTTCTGGATATCCGCCCGGCAGGAAAATGGCCGGCACAGTTCTTCTATTATGCAGGTGGTGTGCCAAGAATCATGGAAGAAATCAAATCCATGCTGCATCTGGATGTAATGACAGTAACCGGTAAGACACTGGGAGAAAATCTGGAAGAATTAAAGAAAAACGGATTTTATGAAAAATGCGAAGCTTATCTGAAACCATGGAATCTGAAGAGAACCGATGTCATTCGTACCTTTGAAGAACCAATCGGAACAAATGGAACCGTTGCTATTTTAAAAGGAAATCTTGCACCGGAAGGATCTGTAGTAAAACATTCTGCTGTTCCTAAGGAAATGTTCCAGGCTGTATTAAAGGCAAGACCGTTTGACTGTGAAGAGGATGCCATTGAAGCAGTACTTACGCATAAAATCAAACCAGGAGATGCAGTGATTATCCGTTACGAAGGACCGGTGGGTTCCGGTATGCCGGAAATGTTCTATACAACCGAAGCCATTTCATCGGATGAAGAACTGGGCAAAAGTATTGCTCTGATTACAGACGGACGTTTTTCCGGTGCATCCAAGGGTCCGGCAATTGGACATGTATCTCCGGAGGCGGCAGCAGGAGGCCCCATTGCGCTTCTGGAAGAAGGAGACCTGATTCGGATTGATATCCCGGAACGTGTACTTGAAATCGTAGGAATTGACGGAAAAGAATGTACAGCAGAAGAGGTAGACAAGGTACTGAAAGAGCGAAAAGCATCCTGGAAACCAAAAGAGGAGAAATATAAATCCGGTTGCCTGAATATTTACTCTAAACATGCAGTGTCCCCTATGAAGGGTGGATATATGAAATAAAACAATAAGCCTGAATTATTCACGGCAGTATATGTGTGCATAAAATCTGCCGCAGTTGCCGTTACAACCACTCTCAATACCTCACCCTGCCAGAAGACAGCCTATAAATGGGCAGACTTCTCCCGTGATAGGTTTAATTGCTTATTGTGGTTGTCAAGGTTCGTTAAAAGTTGTCATTCCAACTGTGGTTGCAGATTATGGATATTTTCCAGTGTCTCGTAAAATTCTTTCTTGTAGGGGCAATTGCTACACAGCTTGAAATATTTGTATCGTGCTGATTTCACCACTCTTGCCTTCTTTGATGAAATTTTAAAAGTGAGGGAAAAAAGATGAGTTTTCCTGCAATTGCAGCAGCCGATACAGCTGCTGGTTTTACAGCAAGTCCTGCGAGACGGATCATAGCTGCTTTGATAGGTCTTGCGCTGCTTCTGGTTCTGAAATTTAATGTACATGCCATTATTTCATTCTTCTAATAAAAAATGATGGAAATCAGAAAGTGATAAGGAAAGATACATGAAAACTTTTTATAAAAACTTTTTTTCGATCTATGCAGCACTGGTCTTACAAAATGTAATTACCATCAGTGTCAACCTGGCAGATAATATCATGCTGGGAGCATACAGCGAAACAGCCCTTGCAGGAGTGGCAGCTGTGAATCAGATTCAGTTCATTTATCAGCAGATTCTTATGGCACTTGGAGACGGACTGGTTATCTTTGGCAGTCAGTACTGGGGAAAGAAACAGACAGAACCGATGAAAAAATAGGTGCCTGTGCGATGCAGACAGGATTGTTTGTTTGCGTTTTCCTGTTTTTGCTTGTAAGTCTTTTTCCTTATCAGGCACTGCGGGTTTTTACTACCGATGGCCCGATCATCCAAGCGGGAATTCAGTATCTGAGAATCATTCGTTTCACCTATTTGTTTTTTGCAGTGACGCAGATTTTACTTGCAGTGCTTCGCAGTGTTGAGACAGTAAAGATTGCGCTGCAGCCATTGCGGCAAACAGCGCAGCATCCAATCTGTTTCTTATGGTAAAATCAACTGCTGTGGGGGCTGCCTCCACAGCATCCATCCTGATTGGAAAAACCATCGGTGCAGGAGATCTGGAAAAGAAACTGGATTCGGAAACTGACCAGATAGAAGTATTAATATTAAAAAGGGGCCTGCTTGTGCAGACTCCTTTTTAATATTTGACATGTGACTTGATGGCTTCGAAACTTTCCGCGCTGATGACATGCTCGATTTTGCAGGCATCCTCTGATGCAATCGCTCTGTCCACCCCAAGGGAGGTAAGCCAGGAAGTGAGAAATTCATGTCTTTCATAAATCATGTCAGCAATTTCTTTTCCTGTTTCAGTCAGATAAATATACCCCTCTTTTGTAACTGTGATATGCTCTTTTTGTCGGAGATTCTTCATAGCTACACTGACACTTGATTTTTTAAAACCAAGTTCTTCGGCAATATCAACGGAACGCACAACAGGAAGCTTCTTACTCAGGATGAGAATTGTTTCCAGATAATTTTCCGCTGATTCATTAATATGATACATATAAGATACCACCTTATTCAAAAATATATAAGCCAGTATAACATATTTTGGAAAGAGCTTCAAGAAGCGAGTTTACGCAATCATAGGAGTAAAAAAAAGTTGACAAATGCAATTTACAGTATTACAATGAGAAACAACAAAAGCAAAACCGATGAGAAAGAAGAGTAAGCATATTCATGAAATTACACGGGAGTTTGACAGTTGAAATTTTAATAACATGGCTAATACCCTTATAAAATCTA
>OBLI01003094.1_pt1 | contig 13192 bp, 10 predicted proteins | sample 1519701 | NCBI WGS metagenome assembly OBLI01 (sample SAMEA3663005, study PRJEB22513) | pig gut metagenome | biome: pig gut; feature: pig-associated habitat; material: faeces | place: France | collected 2012 | reverse complement strand
CACACCGCGAGAGATTATGCTTGCGCTTGATAAATATTATGGCGATTCCGAAGCGATGAAAGCCGCTCAGGAATATGCCAAGGAAAGAGAAGGTGTTGCAGCAAGAAATGCCGAAGAAGATGAGGCAGCCAATCAGGATATCAACAATTCACCGATTGTACTTCTTGTTAACTCAATTATTGAGCAGGCAGCACGACTTAGAGCTTCCGATATTCATATAGAGGCACTAGAAAGCAAAGTAAGAGTAAGATACAGAATTGATGGAGCTTTGTATGAAAAAGCATCATATGCAGTATCATTACTCCCGGCGATAATAGCCAGACTTAAAATCGTCGGTGGAATGGATATCTCAGAAAAGAGAAAACCACAGGATGGTCGTATCACACTTATAATTGATAGAAGAGAGTACGATATTCGAGTTTCAATCCTTCCAACAGTATTCGGAGAAAAATGCGTTATGAGACTTGCGCAGAAGCAGGCTCTTACAAGAGATAAATCAGAGCTTGGTTTTTCGCCTGACGAGTTAAAAGCATTTGACCATATATTACAGAACCCAAATGGAATCCTGCTTGTTACAGGACCAACAGGTAGTGGAAAATCAACTACTCTTTATACAGCCTTAAGTGAGCTAAACAGAGAGGATGTAAATATTATCACAGTAGAAGACCCTGTCGAGGCGAACATAGACGGAATCAATCAGGTACAGACGAATGTCAAAGCTGACCTTACTTTCGCATCAGCGCTTCGTTCAATCCTCAGGCAGGATCCAGACATCATCATGATAGGAGAGATTCGAGATGGTGAGACAGCAGGAATCGCTGTACAGGCATCAATCACAGGTCACTTGGTAGTAAGTACATTACATACGAACAGTGCGGCTGGTACAATTTCCCGACTTGAAGATATGGGAATAGAAAGCTATCTGCTTGCAGATTCACTTATCGGAATTATCGCACAGCGTCTTGTAAGACGACTTTGTCCAAGCTGTAAGAAAGAACATATGCTTACAGATGAAGAAAAAGAACTGATGGAGATTCCAAAATATAAAGAAGTCAAGGTGTACGAGCCTTGTGGATGTGAGGCCTGCGAGAAAACAGGATACAAAGGACGAATTGGTATCTACGAGATTATGACAGTTACACCAAAGCTAAAGAGCATGATTGCAAGGAATGTATCAGCAGATGAACTAAAAGAGGCTGCAATGGCAGAGGGAATGCACACCCTTAGACAGAGTGCAGCAATAAAAGTATTAGAGGGTGTAACATCAGTAAACGAGATGATAAGAACAACATTTGAGAATTAGTGGGGTATAAAGACATGGTAATGACTATCGAGGAAATATTACAGTTATCAAAAGAAAAGAGAACATCAGATATACATATAGCACCGGGAAATCCCCTGATGCTACGTGTCGATGGTTCATTGCAGCCTCAGGGCTTTGAGGCAATGTCCGACAAGGATACGGCAGAAATACTTTTGCCACTTGTACCTGAAGACTTAATGGATGAACTTGAAAAAGAAGGAGAGCTTGACTTCGCGTTTTCAAGACCGGGCTTTAGCCGAATAAGAGCGAATGTATTTAGACAGAGAGGCTCGTATGCAGCTGCACTTCGAGTTCTCTCATATGATATACCGGCACCGGATACACTTGGAATTCCTGCCCCGGTAGTAAATCTTACAAGACTCATGAGAGGACTTGTACTTGTTACAGGAGCTACAGGTAGTGGTAAATCAACCACTCTTGCCAGCTTGGTAGATGTAATAGCAAAGCGTGATGCCAAGAATATCATCACACTTGAAGACCCAATCGAGTACTTACACACAAATCAGAAATCAATAGTAAGCCAAAGAGAAATAGGATTCGATAGTATGTCGTATGCGCAGGCTCTTAGAGCAGCACTTCGACAGGATCCGGACGTTATACTCGTAGGAGAGATGCGAGACCTTGAGACAATCTCGACAGCTATCACAGCCGCTGAGACAGGACATCTTGTATTTTCAACACTACATACAAACAGTACATCCGATGCTATCGACCGTATGATAGATGTATTTCCACCGCACCAGCAGCAACAGATTCGAGTTCAGCTTGCAGGTGTATTAGAGGGAGTAATAGCACAGCAGCTTCTTCCAATGGCTGGAAAAGGACGAATAGCAGCATTTGAAGTATTACTTGCCAATTCGGCAGTACGAAATTTAATTCGTGAGGCGAAAGCCTTCCAGATTCCATCAATTATACAGACAAGCAAGAAAGATGGAATGCAGACAATGGATGATTGTATATTAGGATATTACATGAGAGGACAGATTACAAAGGAAACAGCCATCAGATATGCACTTGACCAGGGCGCAATGGAAAAGAAGGTTATGATGTACTAGAAGGGGGACTATAAGTGAGCGATTTTAATTATCGTGCAGTCGACAAACAGGGAAAAGTAAAAAAAGGAACAATAGATGCCAGAGATGAAGAGGCCGTAAAGGCGAAGCTTAAAGCTGACGGACTTACAGTAGTTGAGGTCACAAAGGCGAGTCTGTTAAATAAAGACTTAAATATCAGTATTGGTGGTGGCGTAAAATCCAGAGATCTTTCAGTATTCTGCAGACAGTTTACCAGTATGGTAAATGCAGGTGTTACTATCATGGATACACTTGATATGCTTGGCGAACAGACAGAAAACAAGGTTATGGCGAAGGCTATAAGAGGAGTTCATTCTGAAATTCAAAAAGGTGAGACTTTCTCAGATGCACTTGCCAAATATCCAAAAGTTTTCCCAAGCATCATGCGAAGTATGGTGGCCGCAGGCGAAGCCTCAGGTAAGCTTGAGGTGGCATTTGAAAGAATGGCAGAGCATTTTGAAAAGTCACAGAGGATGAAAGCAATTGTAAAGAAAGCTGCAATGTATCCTATTTTGGTATTAGTAGTCGCCTTCGTCGTCGTAGTAGTAATGCTTGTAAAGGTAATACCGAGTTATCAGAGCATGTTTGCTGATATGGGAACTGAGTTGCCTAAGATTACACAGGCAGTTGTAGCTATGAGTGATTTCATGATTGCATACTGGTATATAATTGTAGCTGTAATATTAGTAGTAGTAGTTGCTCTATCTTTATTTAAGAAGACAGAAACTGGACAGAAGATATTTGGAACTATTTCAAGGAAAATGCCTATTTTCGGGCAACTTACAATAAAAAGTGCAGCATCGAATTTTGCTAGAACTCTTAGCACTCTTGTATATTCAGGACTTCCAATGATAGAGGCACTTGGTATTACAGCAAATACTATGAGTAATTACTGGTACAAAAAAGCACTTGAACATGCAAAGGACGAGGTGTCAAAAGGAATTCCACTTTCAGAGCCAATCACGGAATGTGGACTTTTTCCGGCGATGGTAGGTCATATGACTAGAATTGGCGAGGAGACTGGAGACCTCGAGGGAATGCTTACAAGACTTTCCATATACTATGATGAGGAAGTAGAGGTAACAACACAGACTGTTATGTCTGCACTTGAACCTATGATTATTCTATTTTTGACAGCTATTGTAGGTGTTCTCATTGCAGCGATTATGTCACCGATGTTTGCAATGTATGGTGCAATGGATTCATTATAATACGAATTAAGAATCAGGGGTATAGGGACCTTGGTTTTTAAGATAAATAAAAATTTTTATTTAAAAAGGAGAATTTTATTATGGCAAACAAAGAAACAAAAAGATTAGGTAACAAAGGTTTTTCTCTTGTTGAGTTGATTGTAGTTATTGCAATCATGGCAGTACTTGTTGGTGTATTAGCACCTCAGTTTATCAGATACGTTGAGAAGTCTCGTCAGTCTGGTGATGTTACAAGTATTCAGAGTATTATGACAGCAATTGAAACAAGTGCTTCTGAAGAAGGTTTAATTACAGAAAATGTAACAATTACAGTAAATGGTTCTACTGCAACTGTTGCAGGTGGAACAGCATCAGGTGCAACTCGTTCGATTTCTGATATTTTAGCAGAATCTGGATTGACAACAACTACTACGTTAAAATCTTCAGGTTGGCAGGGAGCTGTACTTACATATAATGTTTCAACATATAAGTGGGGAATTACTGGAACAACAGATAATAGTAAGAACCCTAAAACTACTGATTTAACAACACTTGTACAGACAACATCTAGTGGAACAGGAACTGGTACAGGACATTAATATATTAAAAATTATGGATAATAATAGAGGGTTTTCTTTAGTAGAGCTGATTGTAGTCATAGCCATTATGGCAGTTCTCGTAGGAGTATTAGCACCTCAATTTATAAGATATGTTGAAAGGTCTCGCGAAGGGTCTGATGTACAGAATTTTGATTTGTTAAAGGAAACTGTATCTACATATTATGCAGATAAAGAAATTCAACCAGTTACATGGACTGTTACACAAAATGGCACATCACAAAATATGACTGTTTCTGATATGACACCACTTACAGATGCTGGAATATCAACTGTTGTTCTAAAGTCATCTAAGTGGAGTGGGGTTAAGCTGGAATATACATCAGTTACAAATACATGGCATGTCGAGGGGACAGCGGAGTATTTTAATGCTGATGGCTCACAGAGAACATCTGACAATTAAGAACTGTTTTGAGAGGATAATTAATGGAACTTGAACTGATACCCGTATACATCTTCATATTTTTGTTTGGAATCGTAATTGGCAGCTTCTTAAATGTCTGCATCTACCGTATTCCAATGCATGAGACAATAGTTTCAGAGCGTTCACATTGTATGAAATGTGGGTATCAGCTCGCATGGTATGACTTGGTACCGCTTTTCTCATGGCTTGCCCTGAGAGGGCGGTGCCGAAAATGTAAAGCATCGATCTCACCCCAATACCCTATAGTTGAGGCTGTAAATGGTGTACTTTATGTTTTAATATTCTGGGTAAAGGATTTTACTTTAGAGAGCGTCTTTTACTGTTTACTAGTTTCTGCACTTATAGTGCTAAGCGTAATAGATTGGAGAACTTATGAAATTCCAATTGGCATTAATATATTTATACTGACGTTGGGGGTAATTCACCTGTTAACAGATTTGAAGAATTGGCCGATATATATTATAGGTTTCTTCAGCGTCAGTATATTTCTATTTTTAATAGTAGTACTTAGTAAAGGCCGGGCAATGGGCGGCGGAGATGTCAAGCTGATGGCAGTAGCAGGACTGCTGATAGGTTGGCAGAATATAGTACTTGCCTTATTTTTGGGCTGTATCATTGGCTCGGTTATTCACATTATTCGGATGAAGGTATCAGATGCTGAGAGCATGCTGGCCATGGGGCCGTATTTGTCTGTCGGAATCTTTATCGCGGCAATGTGGGGTAATGATATGATTTCATGGTATACAAATATAATGTTTTAACTTGAAAAAAACGTCGAAATAGGCGATATTTATATATATAAAATTATAACTTGGAGGGAATATATATGGCTAACAAAGTTCTGGGAATTGAGATTGGTCAAAATCTTACCAGAGTAGTCGAGATAGATTATAAGGTTAAGAATCCGAAAATCTACAATATGTTTAGTTTTGCTACACCACCTGATATGGTGACAGATGCAGGTGTTGAGGTTAATAGCATTTTTAAAGCTATGCTTCAGAGCAAGCTCAAGGAAAATCATATTAGTACAAATAAAGCGATATTTGTATTGAATTCTGCGCGTATTGCAAATCGTGAGATTGAGATTCCATTTGTAAAGGATAATAAAATAAAGGATTTGATTACTGCGAAAGCATCGGATTATTTCCCGGTTGATTTGTCTCAATATCAGTTGGTACATGAAGTGCTTGACCGATACGGAGAGGGAGATTCCAAGAAGATTAAGGTTTCTGTACTCGCTGTTCCAACTGAGATAATAAGGTCATACAGATTCCTTGCTGAGAATTGTAAACTGACACTTATGGGACTTGATTATACTGGTAATGCTATCAAGCAGCTTATGCTCAAGGAGATTCCGGAAGATGTCAAGGTCACAATCAAGATTGATGAGTCGGTTTCTATCCTTACTATTATGGATGGTGAGCATGTGGTTCTTCAGAGAATAATTAACTATGGTATTGGTGAAGGTGTTGAAGCGATTCAGGACAGCGAGCTTTTTGGAGAGTATCTCTCTTTTATAGAGGCTATGGATGTTGCCAGACGTCGTACTCTTTTACAGAGCAGATTCGGGCAGGACATGCAACCAGTGGCTGAGAATCCTGAGCAGGGAGTACCACAGCAGGAGCAGGCTGGTGATATTGATTCAGAGAAGCTTGCAAAGCTCAAAGAATATGTGACTGACAGCATGCAGATGCTTGTAGGAAGTATTGCAAGAGTATTAGATTATTATATTTCAAGAAATTCAGAGAAGACTATTGAGAAAGTTTACCTGACAGGTATGGGTGCTGATTTTAGCGGACTCAGCAGACTTATGTCGAATGAACTGAATCAGAAGGTTGTTTCACTACAGCAGTTTGAAGGTCTTTCATTACATAAGAATATCAATATTACTAATGTTAAACTGGCAGAGTTCTTTACATGTATCGGTTGTGCATTAGACCCACTTCCTATATATGGTGGTGATAAGAAAGGCAGACCGAAGAAGGGTGAAGATGCAGGCTTTGAAGGAGCTGAGGCAGCTGAGAAGGAAGAGTCACTTACCGGTGCGCTTATTCTTATGGCGATATTTATAATAGGTGCAATAGGCATGGCTGCATATGGTATTTTTGGTAATTTGGTTCTTAAGGCCGACAATGTTACTCTCCAGTCCAAGATTGACGAGCTGTCATATGCTCAGGAGACTGCTGATGAGTACAATATAGTAAAGGCAGAGCATGACTGGATTAAGCAGCTTGATGATGTGACTGTAAGCGAGAACAACAATTTAGTAGCTTTTATTAAGGAATTAGAGCAGAAGATGCCTACACAGATTCAGGTTATTTCTCTTACTGCTTCTGAAACAGGACTCACTCTTTCTATTGATGTTGAGAAGAAGGCCGCTGTTGCAGATGTTATATCAGAGCTTAGAACCTTTAAGTCGATTGAGGTACATGCTATGTCTGATATCGTAGAGGAGAAGGATGAGGAGACTGGAAAGATTACAGTCAACTTCACTATAGAGTGTAACTATGTAAATGCTGTTGATGATACACAGTCAACAGAGACTTCTGCACCTGAAGCACCACAGTCAACAGAGGCTTCTACAGAGACAGAAGCTACAACAGAAAATGCTACAGAGCAATAGGAGGGATGAAGATGTCAACTAGAGATAAGAAAATAATTATTGTATTAGTCGGCGCAGTGCTTCTTGCTTTGTCGTATTTCCTGGTTTTCCAGCAGGCTCAGGAGAAGAAGACTCAGCTTGAGAGTGAGAATGCAACTCTTAAGCAAAAGTATGATGAATTATCTATTCTTGCGACAAAGGTAGAGGATTATAAGAAGGAAATCGTTACTATGAATGATGAGATAGAAAAGACATTAGTTCACTATCCATCATATTTACAGATAGAAGATACTATCATGGATGTTGTCTCGCTTGAAGAGGAAACTAAGTCGAGAGTATCTAATCTGTCAGTGGCGACACCGACAGCTATAGATATTAATACAGGTGCAGCGGTTGATGAGAATGCGGCAGCTACCACTACAACAAATGATAGTACGACGACAGATGGTACAACAACAGATGGTACAACAACAGATGGTACAACAACAGATAGTACAACTACTGATGGAACTACAACGGATGGTACTACAACAACAGACCAGACGGCGGCAACGCAGAATACTATACAGCCATTATATCAGCTTTATGGGGTTGAAAGCACAGTTGTTTTCGAGGCAAACAATAAGGGGCTTAAGAAGCTGATAGAACTTGTAGCTGGTGCTGATAACAGGCAGAAGGTTGCATCACTTACAGTTGCTTTTAATGAGAGCAAAGGAAAACTGGATGGAACATTAGTATATGATGCCTACTTCTTATATGGAATCGATAAGGCATACGAGTCGCCATATATTCCAAGTATGCCACACGGTACAAAGAATGTATTCGGTACAGTAGGAGATTAATTTAATTTTGATATTGAAGGGAGGGAGAACGATGAAGAGATTAAAGAACAATCAAGGTTTGACACTTGTTGAGCTAATTGTTTCAATTGCTATCTTGGCTATCATTGTTCTCCCTTTACTTACGTCTTTTGTACAGGCTACAAAGACGAATGTGAAGGCGAAGAATAAGCAGTATGCCACAGAGGCTGCACAGAATATTATGGAGGGACTTCAGAACGTATCACTTGAGGATGTAGTATACCAGTTTAATTATCCTGCATCTCCTAATGGCTTTGATTTGTTTAAGTTAGGTTCTGCGAATACGAAAGAGCTTGATTATAATGGTACTTCTTTTACTGAATTATCAAGCTATTCGATTCCACCAGGTTCAAGTGAACCGGTATTTACACCGAAGAGCAGCCATAAGTATTATTTTTATGTGACAGATTTTGAAGTTAATAATTCTAACAAGAAGTTTAATGCTCTTGTTACACTTGATGCCAAGACTAATGTCGATGGTACAAAGCATAAGCAGTACAATACAACAGAGGTTGCAAACATGCAGTCAGTAGATACTACTTATGATGCAATCAGTGCCAATGCTGACACTGCAAACATGATTATTTCGACTATTCAGCTTCAGTATGGAATAACAGGTCTTACACAGTCTGATATCAGCAGAACTATTACTCTTGATATTGCAAAGAATTCTACTACAGGCGTTACGACAGTTACTGCAAGCTATAAATATTATATAAGAAGCAGAAATATTACATTCCCTGAGGCTGGTTCATTACATGAGCAGGATTACGTAAGTGTAATATATGACAACTCATCACATGTGGATGATGCTTTGAAGAATGTTTATCTGTTTTATTATCCTTGGTATACATCTACTCATTCATATCCGCTTGCCACAGATTCAATTGTGATAAATAATCCGGATAATGTAGATTGTAATGTTCATATCATAAAGCAGACTAATACCGATGCCAGTTATCTGTATAGTGCTGAGACAGGGTATAGGTGTGCAGTAAATGTGAATGAGCCTGCCAACAATGGGGCGAATCCAAAAGCCCACACCAAGATAAATACTAACATTGGTAAAAATATTGCTATATCGGATCCTTCTAATCCGGCTTACAATATTTCAAATCAGGTTACTTATATTTACAACAATACGAATGCTAACCAGAGTGTTGTTGTAAATGGAATTATTGACATAAATGCTATGACAGAGATGGAAGAATCAGATAGATTATTTGACGTAACAGTTGATGTTTATCCGTCGAATATTGGATATGGTTCCATTGGTTCGACGACTCCACTTGTTACGTTTACAGGAGGCATGTCAGATTGAGAAAGCGTTTAAATGATAAGGGTTCTGCTTTAGTAACAGTTATTGTTGCATGTGCCGTTATTGGTTTACTTGCAGTAGTTTCACTTTGGGCTTCCCTTATTAACTATCAGATGAAAATTACAGATACCAAGGTAAAGAGTAACTTCTATTCAGCAGAAACTGTTCTTGACCAGATTTGTGTGGGACTTCAGTCAAATGTGTCTGATGCATATAACAAAGCATACACGACGACTATGCAGAAGTATTCAGCGTTATCTGAGGATGAGCGTAATAATATGTTTATCAGAGAATATGTGGATAACATCTGTCTTGCACTGAAATCAACTACAGTTGGTGATAGAAATTATAATATGTCTTTGCTTAAGTCATATGTTGATTCAGATTTGCTGGACAATACTACTTATCCTTATGCAGAAATTACTTCGCTTACTACCTCAGACTCATCTGGTGATGGTCTTATGAGTACATATGACAGTGGTGTAGTGCTGAAGGGAATCAAAGTTGTATTTGTTGATGCGGAAGGATTTTCTTCAGTGATAGAAACTGATATTAGTCTTAATATTCCTGAGATGAAATTTGTAACTGCTGAAGATATGCCAGATACATTTTCATATAGTATGATTGCAAATTCTGGAATTGAACTTAAAGGATCAGGTAGCAATGTAAACGTAAATGGAAGTGTTTATGCAGGAAGTCCATATGCAGTCAGTGTTTCAAATCCAGAGGTTATGAGCTTTAATCTCAAGGATATTGGAATAAAGCTTACACTTGCAGATTCTAAATATTTGATTGCTGAGGGTACTATAAATATAAGTGATTCATCTGTTTTTTCAGTAGCTGCTGATAATCAGCTCTGGACTGACAATATCCAAGTGGGTGGCGGAACGGATGTTCATCTTCGAGGTAGTTCATATGTATCAGATGACTTGACATTAGGTGGCAATTCACCAAAGGTATATCTTGGTGAGGGCGGTACCGGAAGATATGTGGGTTATGGTAATAATACAAATAGAGCGGCTGACAGTAGTGCAATTATTATAAACGGTAAGAATTCTACTCTTGATATGAGCGGGCTTGATGATTTGTTTGTAGCAGGATATTCTTTTATTCAGACAAGCTCAATTGCCAATGACCATGCTGTATCATATGAGGACAATAATGACGTAAGAATGGGTGAGTCAATTTCACTAAAGGGAAATCAGATTGGATATCTTATTCCTGGTGAATGTATTGGTGTTGATAGTTCCGGTAAATCACTTTATAACAGAAATCCTATCACATATGCTGAGTATTCAGCAATTATGGAAGATAATGATTATACGGAAGTAGATGATTCGATTGTGTCTCATAAGACAGGTCATAAGCTTTCATATTATCTTGAGAATGGTGAGAGTATCTCTGATTGTGTGACTACAGTATTTGTTCCTACAAATAGTGGTCAGGAGAGTGATGGTCTTGTATATTATTACATCAGTCTTTCTCCGGAGACTGCTTCTCTTTATTACAATGATTATTATTCGGAAAACACAGAGAAGCTAAATACATATGCTGACTTCTTTGCAAATGTTATTAATTCGAACGATGCAGCTTCAAGGGTATATACAGCCGGAAAGTTTTCTCTATATGAGAGTGATGAGCTTAAATTGTATGGAACTAATGAACTTGATGTAGATGATGAGATTGCGCTTCTTGAGAATACATACACTGCACTCAATTCTACACTTACAGCGAATTATCAAAGTGGTAATGGAGCTGCATACGGTCAGACTGTATTTGAGAATATTATAGATACAGCAAAGCTTCTTGAGGTGACAAATGGTCAGCCAAGTGGTAAGAGAAAGGTTAGTTTTACTGGTAGCGCAGGGAATGTAATGACTGCTGTTTTGGTAAATGGTGATTATACATACTCCAGCGAGACACAGGAGGGTGGCAATTTAAGACTCATAATTGCTACTGGTGATGTGAATGTGAATGCTGATTTTACAGGTACAATAATATGTCTTGGCAAATTATCTGTAAATGGTAACTGCAATATCAAGAATGAAGACCAGGAGAAGATGAAGAAGCTTCTGACAGCGGATATTGATGGAACAAACTTCTTATATCATATATTTGATGAGGGAAGCTCGTATATCGTAAGTCTGACAGGTGGAAATGGTGATGCGTCTAATACTTCTATTGCATACTCTGATATCATCACATTCAAGAACTGGACAAAGAAATAATTCTTTGGAGGATTTTTATGAGACATAACAATAAAGGTCTTTCGCTTGTGGAATTGATTGTCGTAATTGCAATCATGTCAGTTTTGACAGGTGTTGTTTCCTTCGGTATATCAAATATTTTCAACACAAAGGTTACACAGTGTGCTGATAATATGGAGAATATCATAAACAAGGTCAGAGTCAATACGATGGGACGAAACGAGGTTACATTACGCTTTTATCAGGATAGCGATGGAAGGTATTTTTCAGAGACCAAGGTAAAAAAAGGATATGGTTCTACAGCTACGATGGAGACTGTTACCGAGCAGGTAGGTAAGTCGGGAATAGATGTTAAGTTCACGACTGATTCAAGTATTACCGACCCATCTGCTTCAGGTGTGCAGACCCTTTCAAATGCTGACGGCAATGAGATAAAGATTCAATTTGACAGAAGCTCCGGAGAGGTAAAAGTAGATGGTTCTGGAGCTTGTGTCAGAAAAATCTGGATTATTAGAAACAGTAAAGTTAAGACTATTACCATATATAAAGAAACAGGTAAGGTCGCAGTGGACTAAGGAGGTATATGATGAACAATCGCAAAGGTTTTTCGCTGGTTGAACTTATAGTTGTCATAGCTATCCTTGGTATATTTGGAACCGCTGTTTTTTCACTTTTCGTAGTCGGTACAAGGTCATACAGAAATGTTGGAAATGATTCAGATATTCAAAATGAGGCACAGCTTACAGTGAATCAGATAGAAAATCTTGTAATTGATACGACTAAAGCTATTACTTATTCATACACTGCAGGTGGTACAACAACTAAGGTTTTGTCGGATAATGGTATCGGAGAAGTGGATGGTAAGACACTTACAGTATACAATTCGGATGCGATATACATAATTGATTGGATTAAAGCAGACAAAAAGATTTATCTTCAGAAGAATACAGTGGATAACACTGGTACTGTAACTGGCACAGGAGACCGGGTAGAAATGGCGGAGAACGTGTCAGCTTTTAGTGTATCTTTAGAGAAAGCGCAGGCAAAAAACAAGGTATATGTTGATGTTGAATTTATATCAAGTGATGGAACAAGCTCATATGTGGCATCTAAACAGATTGCACTTCGTAATGTTCTTGCCATAAATGATACGACAGGTGCTTATGATGAGCCAAATGTAGCATCTTCTGTAACTGGGATTCAGATTTATTATGATGGACTAAATTATTCTGAAGATACAGTAAGTTATTTCTCACATGGAGAGCAGAATATGACATTTTCTTTTTCTGCTTTGGTAAGAGGTGTAAACTTCCCAAGTCAGCAGGTGTCATGGGCTGTAACCGGTAATTCATCTGAGAATACTACTATTTCTAATGCAGGACAGCTTACTATAGGTGAGGATGAGAATTTGTCGAATACACTTACAGTTAAGGTTACATCTACTGCTGATCCGAATTTTTATACATGGGCAAATGTGAAGATTAAGCAGATAACAGGTGTAAATGTGGAGATAGACAGTGCAAGCCGTGCAGATGCATATCATTATGCGGATGTAATTACGGTAAAGGCTTCTATAA
>OBLI01003093.1_pt1 | contig 13192 bp, 14 predicted proteins | sample 1519701 | NCBI WGS metagenome assembly OBLI01 (sample SAMEA3663005, study PRJEB22513) | pig gut metagenome | biome: pig gut; feature: pig-associated habitat; material: faeces | place: France | collected 2012 | reverse complement strand
TGCGGCGGCGGCCTACGGAGCGGCCTACGAAGCGGCGCACGAGGCAGTGGCACGGGGCAGTGGCACGGGGCAAGCCAGGGCGGGCGCATAAAAATTACAGGCCGAGGCTGGCAGCAGGCTGTATTTTTGTCTAATTTTGCGGCATGAACGCCATCAAACGACGCTCCCGCGAGGAACGTTTCAACACCTTCACCCACCTGGGCGGGGTGCTCTTCACCCTTGGCGCAGCGTGGATCATTCTGAAACTGGGCTACGAAAGCAACTGGAAGAATGCGTTCGGCACTACTACCTTTACGTGCGGCATGCTACTGATGTATGCCGCCAGCAGTCTGTACCACTGGTGCTTGCCCGGCAAATGCAAGCAGCGCCTGCGCATACTCGACCACATCAGCATCTACGTGATGATAGCCGCCTCCTACACCCCCGTGTGCATTGGCGTGGTGGGAGGCGCTGTGGGCTGGACGGTGTTCGGCGTGCTCTGGGCGGTGGCACTGGGCGGCGCGGTGTACAAAATCACAGCCATCAACCGCTACCCACGTCTGTCGCTCTTCATCTACCTGCTCATGGGCTGGTCGTTCATTTTCGTGGCAGAGCCCGTGTGTCGCAGCATTACGCCCACCGCCATGGTGTGGCTGGGGCTTGAGGGGTTGTTCTACACCTCGGGCACTTACTTTTTTGCGCACGACAGTCACCGCTTTTTCCACGGCGTGTGGCACATCTTCGTGCTGCTGGGCTCCATAGCCCACTGGGCGGCCATCCTCACCATCCTCACGGGTGCGTAGGCGGCGGGTCGCAGAGGCATTTTCCAAGCCAAACACTCCTTATATATATATATACACGCGAGGAGAGGCGCCGGCCAAGCCCGTGCACACCCTCCCGACGCACCACCATTTTACACCATGAAACAAGCCATCGAAACCCAGCAGGCTCCCGCAGCCATCGGGCCCTACAGCCAGGCCATCGAGGCCGGCGGCACCATCTACGTGTCGGGCCAGTTGCCCATCAATCCCGCCACCGGCCAATTCGCCGAGGGTAGCATCAAGGAACTTACGCGCCAGTCGCTCACCAACATGCAGCACATTCTGCAGCAGGCCGGCTGCGACATGCAGCACGTGGTGAAGACAAGCGTCTTCTTGGCCGACATGAACGACTTTGCCGAGATGAACGAGGTGTATGCCGAGTTCTTCAAAGCCCCCTTCCCCGCCCGCTCGGCCGTGGCCGTGAAGACGCTGCCCAAGGGTGCCCGCGTGGAAATAGAATGTATCGCCGTGAAATGAGGCAGCGGGCCACGCAGCCTGCGCCCGAAGCGCAATCGGACTGAGACACATGATGATGACTACGAAACGTATCGGCGTTTTCCTATCGTCGAAGGAGAACCTGCCCGAGCCTTACACCCAGGCCACGCTGGCACTGGGCGAACTGATAGGACGCACGGGGCGCACACTGGTGTACGGCGGCGCCCGCAAAGGGCTGATGGAGGTGCTGGCACAGCAGGTGAAGCGCCACGGCGGCAAGGTGATGGGCATGGTGCCCGACATATTGGTGCAGCGCGGCTTGGTGAGCGATGCCATCGACATTGAGTTCCGCTGCGCCGACCTGAGCGACCGCAAAGCCGCCATGGTGCGCGAGAGCGACGTGCTCGTGGCACTGCCCGGCGGCATCGGCACGCTCGACGAGGTGTTCACCGTGCTGGGCAACACGTGCATCGGCATCGAACGCAAACCCATGGTGCTGCTCAACGTGAACGATTGCTGGACACCCCTGCTGCAATGCCTTGACCGACTCTTCGAGGAAGGACTGATTTCGGGCCAACCGGCTGACTACTACTCCGTAGCCCACAACGTGCACGAACTGGAAACCTTGCTCGGCTGAGAAGCCACGCCCACCACAGCGCCACAGGAGCAGATGCAGGGCGCGCTTTGCTGACTCGAAAAAAAAAGTAAAGGAAAAGGCTGCAAGTGTGCAGTTAACCCCATAAAATTTTGTTATTTTTGCACGCATACTATACTTTATAAGCCGATGAAGCAAGAATTGAGGGTCATCATCAGCGGTGGCGGCACGGGAGGACACATCTTTCCGGCCGTATCCATTGCTAATGCTATACGCGAGTTGCGCCCCGACAGCCAGATACTCTTTGTAGGCGCAGAAGGACGCATGGAAATGCAGCGCGTGCCGGCAGCAGGCTACCCCATCAAGGGGCTGCCCATTGCCGGCTTCAACCGCAAGAACCCGCTGAAGAACATACCCGTACTCTTCAAAATCATGAAGAGCCGACGCATGGCCAAGAAAATTCTGCGCGACTTCAAGCCCGATGTGGCCGTGGGCGTGGGAGGCTATGCCAGCGGACCAACGCTCAACGTGGCAGCAGGCATGGGCATTCCCACCCTGATACAAGAGCAAAACTCCTACGCCGGCGTGACCAACAAACTGCTGGCACGCAAGGCCGCACGCATCTGTGTGGCCTACGATGGCATGGAGCGCTTTTTCCCCGAAAGCAAAATCCTCTTCACAGGAAACCCCGTGCGCCAAAACCTGCTGTGCGACCCCATGACGCAGGCCGACGCCATACGCTCCTTCGGCCTCGTGCCGGGCAAACGCACCATTCTCATTGTGGGAGGCTCACTCGGCGCACGCACCATCAACGAGAGTCTGCTGGGCAACCTGCCCCTCATCAAGCAGCAGAACTCGGTGCAGTTCATCTGGCAAACAGGTAAATACTACAGCGAAAGCATACAGGCCGAACTCGCACGCCGCGGCAAGCCCGACAACCTGATGGTCTCCGACTTCATCAGCGACATGAAGGCGGCCTACACGGCAGCCGACCTCGTTATCTCGCGAGCCGGCGCCGGCAGCATCTCGGAGTTCTGCCTGCTGGGCAAACCCGTGGTGCTCGTGCCCTCACCCAACGTGGCCGAGGACCATCAAACGAAGAACGCGCTGGCACTGGTGCAGAAGGACGCCGCACTCTACGTAACCGACGACGAGGCACGCCGACGACTGCTACCACTGGCCATCAACACCGTGAACGACACAGAGAAACTCGACCTGCTCAGCCAGAACATACTGAAACTGGCACGACCCCACGCCGCAGCCGACATTGCAGCCGAGGTCATCAAACTTGCCAACAAATAGCACAGCCCACCCATAGCCAAGACAGGACCACCCACGCAGAGGGCCCTGCACGGCGCAGACCAAAAAGAGAAAAATGAATGCAGTTTACTTTGTAGGTGCCGGCGGCATCGGCATGAGCGCCTTGGTGCGCTACTACCTGTCGCAAGGCATTGTTGTGGGCGGCTACGACCGCACCGCGTGCTCCCTGACCGAAGAATTGCGGGCCGAGGGCGCCGACATTCACTACACCGACGACCCCGACCTCATACCCGAGGCATGCCGCCGCCCCGAGAGCACACTCGTGGTGTACACCCCCGCCATTCCGCACGACCACAAGGAACTCACCTACTTCCGCGACCACCAATTCCGCATCATGAAGCGCGCCGAAGTGCTCGGCACACTCACCCGCACCATGAAGGGGCTCTGCGTGGCTGGCACACACGGCAAAACGTCGACCTCGTCGATGGCCGCACACCTGCTGCACCAAAGCCACGTGGGCTGCAACGCCTTTCTCGGAGGCATCACGAAGAACTACGGTACAAACTACCTGCTCAACCGTGAAAGCCCCTACGTGGTGATAGAAGCTGACGAGTTCGACCGCTCTTTCCATCATCTGCGCCCCTTCGCCTCGGTCATCACCGCCACCGACGCCGACCACCTCGACATCTACGGCACCGAAGAGGCTTACCTCGAAAGCTTCCGCCATTACTCCTCGCTCATTCAGCCCGGCGGCGCCCTCATCATTCACCGCGGCCTGAAAATGCAGGAGGACCTGCAGCCCGGCGTGCGCCGCTACGACTACGCAAGGCACGAAGGCGACTTCCACGCCGAAAACATACGCATCGGCAACGGCCGCATCGTGTTCGACTTCATCTCGCCCATCGAGAGCATCGACAACGTAGAGCTCGGTGTGCCCGTAAGCATCAACATCGACAACGGCATTGCTGCCATGGCTCTGGCCCAGCTGGCCGGCGCACAGGCCGCCGAGATACGCGAGGCCATGAAGACCTTCGCCGGCGTCGACCGCCGCTTCGACTTCGCCCTGCGCACCGACCACCACGTGCTGCTGAGCGACTACGCCCACCACCCCGCCGAAATAGCACAGAGCGTGCGCTCCATTCGCGAAGTCTTCACGGGCAAAAAGATTTCGGCCATCTTCCAGCCTCACCTCTACACCCGAACCCGCGACTTCTACAAGGACTTTGCCGACAGCCTCTCGCTGCTCGACGAGGTGATACTAACCGAAATCTACCCCGCCCGCGAACTGCCCATTCCCGGCGTCACGAGCCAGCTCATCTACGACAACCTGCGCCCCGACATGCAGAAGCGCCTCGTGAAGAAAGCCGACCTGCCCGACGTGGTGCGCCAAGCCGACTTCGACGTGCTCATCGTGCTCGGTGCCGGCGATGCCGTAGACTACATTCCGCAACTGGCCGAAATTCTCAAGGCCAAAGAATTCCACAAGGCGTAAGCCACAGCCCCACACCCTCAACCCCCAACGCAAGTGAAGACGCTCGTCAAACTCCTCCTGCTCCTGGCTCTCTCCGTCTACCTGGTGATGGCCTTCTTCAATTTCACGCAGCATCGTGACACGAGGGTATGCTCCAGTCTGCACGTCACCATCACCGACAGCACCCATGCGGCTTTCATCTCAGCCGCCGAAACCGAACGTCTGCTCAAGGCCGCACACCTTTACCCCGTAGGCAAGCAGATGGACGAGATTGACGGACTGAAAATTGAGGAGACGCTCAAGAAGAACAGCGTCATCGAAGACGTGCAGTGCTACAAAGCGCCCAACGGCGTGGTGAACGTACTCATCACCCAGCGCATGCCCCTCATGCGCATCATGGCCTCCAACGGCAACGACTACTACATCGACAGCAAGGGCCACGTGATGCGGGCACAAAACTACGTAGCCGACGTCGTGGTAGCCACAGGCGACATTTCACCCCGATTTGCCCGCAAGGAACTCGTGCAACTGGGGCAATTCCTGCAGAACGACGCCTTCTGGAGCAACCAAATCGAGCAAATCTACGTCGACAACGGCAACAAAATCAAACTCGTGCCCCGCGTAGGAGGCCACGTGATTGACTTCGGCACGGCCGACAGCATAGCACAGAAGTTCCGCAACCTGCACACCTTCTACCAAAAGGTACTGCCACAGGTGGGCTGGAACAAATACAACGAGATTTCCGTGGAACACGTGAGCCAAATCGTAGGACGCAAGCCCCAAGGCAAGTCGTAACACCCCTACGCCCCTCTCCTATCACAAGCAACAAATACACTCTCATAATGGCAACAGAGGACAATTTCATAGTAGCAATTGAATTAGGGTCGTCGAAAGTGACCGCCATTGCAGGCCGCAAGCAGCCCGATGGCGGTATCCAGATTTTGGCATTCGCCCAAGAGCCCTCCACCTCCTTCATTCGCAAGGGACGCATCAACAACGTCAGCAAAATGACACAGTGCGTGAAAAACATGAAGGAGAAACTGGAACAGAAACTCCAGAAGTCCATCAGCCGCGTCTACGTAGGCATCGGCGGCATGGGCATGCACACCGTAGGCAACAAGGTGGTGCGCCACTTCGACTCGAAAATCGAAATAACCCAAGAGATGGTCGACTCCATGAACGACGAGAACCGCTCCAACGGTATGGCCGACCGCGAAATCCTTGAGTCCATACCCCAGGAGTTCCGTCTTGGCACGCAGCAGCAGCTCGACCCCGTGGGCATCCTCTCCGAAAACATCGAAGGCCACTACCTCAACATCGTGGCCAACTCATCGGTGCGCGAGGAGATACGCAACTGCTTCCGCGCCGCCGGCGTGGCACTGGCCGAGCCCGACCTCCCCATCACCGTGCTGGCCATGGCCGACGCCATGCTCACCGAACCCGAGAAGCGCTCGGGCTGCGTATTCGTAGACATGGGGTCGGAAACTACCTCGGTAGCCGTCTACAAGAACAACATACTGCGCCACCTCGCCGTCATCCCCCTGGGCGGCGCCAACATCAACCGCGACATCTGCTCGCTGCAGATTGAGGACGACGAGGCCGAACAGCTCAAACTCACCTACGGCTCGGCTGTGGTGGAGGAAAGCGAAAAAACCGACGCCACCATCACCCTGCGCGACGGCCGCACCATCCGTCAGGACGAGTTCGCCGGACTCGTAGAGGCCCGCGTCGAGGAAATCATTCTGAACATCGACAACCAGATTGCCCTCTCGCAGTACAACAAGAGCCAGCTCATCGGCGGTCTCATCATCACCGGCGGCGCCTCACACATGAAGGGCATCGACAAAGCCTTCACCCGCGACACGCACTTCGAGAAAATCCGCTTTGTGCGCAACATACGCTGGCAGCTCCGCGCCACCGACTATCCTGAGTTCAACCGCGACGGCGACTGCAACGCCGCCATCGCCCTCATCGACAAGGGCGACATCAACTGCTGCGGCGGCACCTTGGGCCAGCCCACCCTCTTCCCCGCCGAACAGGAGGAAACCAAGAAGGAAGAGCCCACCGGACCCACCCCCGAGGAACTGGCCGAGCAGGAACGCCTGCGCAAGGAGCAGGAAGCTGCCGCCGAGGCCGCACGCCTGGCTGCCGAGCAGGAAGAGGAACGCCAACAGCAGGAAGAAGCCAAGAAGAAGGCACGCAAAGAAATCTTCTCGAAAGTGAAACGCTTCTTCTCCAACCTCGTCACCGAAGACAAGTAAACCCCAGCACATGCCCGCCACGCCCCCCTCAGCGCCACTGGCGGCATCTGCTCACCATCACCTTAAAGAGCCAACATCATGTCTGAAGACAACAAGGATTTTCTCATCGACATAGGCACCCCCAGCGCCACCCCCTCCATTATTAAAGTCATCGGTGTGGGCGGCGGCGGCGGCAATGCCGTGAACCACATGTACCGCGAAGGCATTCACGACGTCAACTTCGTGGTGTGCAACACCGACTCCAAGGCCCTCGCCGACTCGCCCGTGCAAACGCGGCTCCAGTTGGGCAACGAAGGTCTCGGTGCCGGCAACCGTCCCGAACGCGCCCGTCAGGCTGCCGAGGAGAGCATTGAGGAAATACGCCAAATGCTCAACGACGGCACCAAGATGGTCTTCATCACAGCCGGCATGGGCGGTGGCACCGGCACGGGTGCAGCTCCCGTCATTGCCCGCGAGGCCAAGGCCATGGACATCCTCACCGTGGGCATCGTCACCATCCCCTTCCTGTTCGAGGGTAACAAGAAAATCGACCAGGCGCTCGACGGCGTCGAGGAAATAGCCAAGCAGGTCGACGCCCTGCTCGTCATCAACAACGAACGTCTGCGCGAAATCTACCCCGACCTCAACGTGCTCTCCGCCTTCGAAATGGCCGACAACACGCTGAGCATCGCAGCCCGCTCCATTGCCGAAATCATCACCATGCACGGCATCATCAACCTCGACTTCCGCGACGTCGGCACCGTGCTCAAGGACGGCGGCGTGGCCATCATGTCCACAGGCTACGGCGAGGGCGAAAACCGCGTGTCGAAGGCCATTGAGAACGCCCTCCACTCGCCCCTGCTCAACAACAACGACATCTTCAACTCCAAGAAGGTGCTTCTCTCCATCTCCTTCTGTGCCGAAAAGGAGGGCGACACCCTCATGATGGACGAGATGAACGAGGTGCACGAGTTCATGTCAAAGTTCCACGACGACGTCGAAACCAAGTGGGGCCTCTCCACCGACCCCACCCTCGGCAAACAGGTAAAAATCACCATCCTCGCCACAGGCTTCGGCATCAACAACGTGCCGGGCATCAAGCAGAAACTCGACGCCGAGGAGGAGGCACGCCGCCTCAAGGATGCCGAGAAACAGGAGGAAAATGAAGAACGCCGCGACAGCTTCTACGGCAGTTCGGGCAAGAAGGGCACCATGCGCCGCCGCCCCAAGTTCTTCCTCTTCGGCCTCGACGACCTCGACAACGAAGAAATCATCTCTTTGGTTGAAATGACGCCCACCTACAAACGCAGCAAAGAGACCCTGAGCGACATCAAGAGCAAGGCCTTCAACAGCATGGCCATCGAACCTGAAATCACCACCTCGACGGCAGCCGGTTCCGTCATCTCGTTCTGACGCTCCATCGCCTCAAGCACACATCCCGCCTGCAAGTCTGTGGCCCGCCAGCCATCACAGCAGGCGGGATTTGTGTTTCACGCCACCCTCGCCCCGCCACACCCCCACCCCCCCATCCCCCCCCCCGCCGCACCCTCACCCCCACATCCACCCCCCACTCCTCATCACACCACCCTATGAGCGACGAACTACTTGTCAACCTGCACGACTGCCACACGCCTAAAATCATCAAAGTCATCGGCGTGGGTGGCGGCGGAGGCAACGCCGTGGCACACATGTATCGCGAAAATGTGCCCGACGTGCGCTTCCTCGTCACCAACACCGACCGCAAGGCGCTGGAGTCGAACCTCGTGCCCGACCAGTTACAAATGGGTCCCGGCCTCGGTGCCGGCGGCAATCCCGTGAAGGGACGCGAACTGGCCGAACACAGCATCGAGGCCATTCGCAACCTGCTCGACTCTTCCACGCACATGGTCTTCGTCACCGCCGGCATGGGCGGCGGCACGGGTACGGGAGCGGCCCCCGTCATTGCTCGCGAGGCCCGCGCCAAAGGCATCCTCACCGTGGGCGTGGTCACCCTGCCCTTCCTCTTTGAGCGCGAGCGGCAAATTGACAAAGCCTTGAACGGACTGGAGCAGATAGCCGCCGAGGTCGACGCCATTCTCGTCATCAACAACCAACGCCTGCTCGACATCTACCCCACACAGAGCGTGCTCGAAGCCTTCCGCCTGGCCGACCAAACGCTCACCCGAGCCGTGCGTTCCATCACCGAAATCATCACCATGCACGGCACGTGGAACCTCGACTTCGAGGACGTGCGCACCGTGCTCGAAAACGGCGGCGTGTCGCTCATCTCCACAGGCTACGGCGACGGACCTAACCGCATGACCTCCGCCATTCACGACGCCCTCTACTCGCCCCTGCTCAACAACAACGACCTCTTCCTGGCCGACCGCCTCATCATGCACATCGCCTTCAGCAACGATAAGGAGCACGCCCTGCGCACCGAGGAACTGAACGAAATCAACGCCTTCATGAACCACTTCGACGAGGACATCTTCACCAAGTGGGGCATCTCCACCGACGATACGCTGGGCAGCCAGGTGAAGGTCACCATCCTCGCCTCGGGCTTCGGCCTCTATGCCCGCAAGGAAAGGGCGCACCAGTCGCGCAAGGAACTGAAAAACATCGACGCCGAACAGGCGCAGCGCTACGAGGAACGCCGCAGCCGCTTCTACGCCACGCAGGGCAGGCCGCAGCACCGCAGGCCCCGCGTGCACATCTTCTCCACAGCCGACCTCTGCAACGAGCAACTCGTGCAGCTCGTCGACGACATGCCCACCTACCGCCGCACGGCCGAGCAACTCAGTCTCATCGCGCAGCAGGCATCTGCCGCACAGCAGGCGGGCCACGACATGCACGAACTGACATCATCAAACACCATCGTATTCAAATGACAACACTCTTCGACCAAATTAGCCAAGACATTGTGGCCGCCATGAAGGCCAAAGACAAAGTGCGCCTCGAAGCCCTGCGCAACGTGAAGAAATACTTCATTGAGGCCAAAACGGCGCCTGGTGCGAACGACGAACTCTCCGACGACGCCGCCCTCAAGATTCTTGCCAAACTCGTGAAGCAGGGGCGCGACACCGCCGCCCTCTACACCGAGCAGCAGCGCCCCGACCTGGCCGAAGCCGAACTGGCACAGGTCGCCGTCATCGAGGCTTATCTGCCAAAGGCCCTCACGCCCGAAGAACTGGAAGCCGCCCTGCGCAGCATCATTGCCGAAACGGGCGCCACATCGGCCAAGGAAATGGGCAAGGTGATGGGCGTGGCCACCAAGCGCCTGGCAGGCCGCGCCGACGGCAAAGCCATCTCGACCCTGGTGCGCCAACTGCTGGCCTGAGCCGGGCCGCACGTCCACAACAGGCCATCCGGCATCTGACGAACCGCGAGGGAACACCCGTTTCCCCGCGGTTCGTTGTAGTCGGGCGCGCAACGCCCAAAAAGGCTGCATAAAAGATTTGTTTTACGCCCCGCCTTCCCGCCGAAAATAGATGCTACGTAAAAAATTTGACTCATACGCCGAAATCGCAAGGATAATCCCCTGCGATTTCTTTTTTTCGGCTTTGTTTTATGTTTTCAATATATTACAAAACAAAGAGGCTGCGCCAATTTTGACACAGCCTCGTTTATTTCCATGTACGTGTCCGAATGTATCTTTATTCGAACGGATGAACCATTGAATGTCGGTGCGTATCGCTGAGCACTATAATTGCACCGGTCTATGTGACGGACTCTCCTTTCGCGCGGTCACTTCACCAGCACCTTGCGCGTAGTGCCATCAGCGTAGCGCACGATGACCGCGCCACGTTGTTTTCCGTTGATTAGTTTGCCATTCAGGCCGTAATAGCCGACAATGGTGGGTGTAATCTTGTCTGTCCCCACTTCTTCTATGCCGGTGGGCATAACCACAATCTCATATTCGCCCCAAGGCGCTTTAGCTTGATAGGCAGTCTTGGCATCTTCGTCCACCACATAGACTTTTTCTAACGGAGTGTTATCAAATATCCAAGGTCCTGTGCTGGGAGGTGTGGAGGGGAGCATATAGATGGCGGTCAAACTGCTGCAACCATAGAAGCAGCGAGTTCCCAAACTCGTGACGGAGTTGGGAATGGTGATGGCGGTCAAACTGCTGCAACCCGAGAAGCACCATGCTCCCAAACTCGTGACGGAGTTGGGAATGGTGATGGAGGTCAAACTGCTGCAACCACAGAAGCAGTTTTCTCCCAACCACGTGACGGAGTTGGGAATGGTGATGGCGGTCAAACTGCTGCAATGAGCGAAGCACCATTCTCCCAAACTCGTGACGGAGTTGGGAATGGTGATGGCGGTCAAACTGCTGCAATCAGCGAAGCACCATTCTCCTAAACTCGTGACGGAGTTGGGAATGGTGATGGCGGTCAAACTGCTGCAATGAGCGAAGCACCATTCTCCCAAACTCGTGACGGAGTTGGGAATGGTGATGGCGGTCAAACTGCTGCAATCAGCGAAGCATTCATCTCCCAAACTCGTGACGGAGTTGGGAATTTGGCTGTTTTGGCATCCTGCTATTAATTCATTGGTAGAGGTATGAATAATTGCATTGCAATCTTCTCTTGAATCATATACTGGATTAGCCGCATCCACCACCATGCGTTCAAGGCTGCTGCAAGCCGAGAAGCAGTTTCTTCCCAAACTCGTGACGGAGTTGGGAATGGTGATGGAGGTCAAACTGCTGCAACCCTCGAAGCAGTTTTCTCCCAAACTCGTGACGGAGTTGGGAATGGTGATGGCGGTCAAATTGCTGCAATCAGCGAAGCAGCCATCTCCCAAACTCGTGACGGAGTTGGGAATGGTGATGGAGGTCAAACTGTAGCAATCCCGGAAGCAGAATCCTCCCAAACTCGTGACGGAGTTGGGAATTTGGCTGTTTTGGCATCCTGCTATTAATTCATTGGTAGAGGTATGAATAATTGCATTGCAATCTTCTCTTGAATCATATACTGGATTAGCCGCATCCACCACCATGCGTTCAAGGCTGCTGCACCACTCGAAGCAGCCATTTCCCAAACTCGTGACGGATTTGGGAATGGTGATGGCGGTCAAACTGCTGCAACCAGCGAGGCAGTCATCTCCCAAACTCGTGACGGAATATGTGATACCATTATAAGTCACTGTTTCAGGAATCACTACGTCACCGGAGTATTCATCATCATCCCAGTAATTGTCTCCCTTAAAAGTGACTGCAGCCGTATTGTTGGCTGCATCCAAATTGTAGAAAATGCCATCTACCTCTGCGTCATGAGCCCGGGCAGAAAGGGAAAGACATAAAAGGGTAAGGAGTAAAAAGTAATTTTTCATGTGAATAAAAAATGGGCGTGCGACCATTCATTGGCTTGCCTAAAGTCCTAAGTCAATGGGAACGGGCGCGCACCGTGTTGAACTATAGGGAGGCACAAGACCTCTTTTTTTATCTCTTTTGCCTTGCCGTCGTGCGATGGGCAGACGATGCGAAGGTTGTGCGTGCGTGGTATGGTGTCTGTTTCGTAGAGGCGATGCTGCTTGCTTTAGGGCTGCGACAGCATGGCGAAGTATATTTTATGGTAAGACATAGCATTCTCTCAGGTGGTAACCGGAAACGGATGAATGCGTGTCCGCCACCGATTCCGTCAAAATGCGTGTCCGCATTCTAACCTGTTGCAAAAATAGAGTAATATCATTATACAAACAAAAAGAAGGGAAAAGAACCTTTTCGTTAAGCCAAATGAGCAACGCCAAAGCCGAGAGGATTTGAGCGATGCCATGGCGAGAAAAGGTCGGATGAAATCCAAGCATTTAAGCAGCACAAAAAAGATAGTGGGAGAATACGGGAAATGCGCCTTGGTCGCGTGGCTCCTGCCGCCATCTTCGCGGGCGTATAGCCCTCCAGGCTAAACTTTCCTTTCTTCCAGCTATGGGCGCCGTAATCTTGAATTACGACACAGCCTCAAATTTCTTCCACGGCGGCCTGTTTCTACGGCCCGCCGCCCCGCTGAAAATAGATGCTACGTAAAAAACTTTACGTACGACGTGATATTTTTTACGTACGACGTGACATTTTTTACGTAGCACCCCGTTTAACCCCTCAGCCATCCCGTGCTGACGGCGCGCCGCACAGCGGAAAATAGAAGCCGTGGAAGAAAGTTCCCACGGCGGGGTAACTTTTTTCCACGGCTTCCCGTTTTGCCGCCCGGCGTCGCGTCAGTCACGGCTTGCCGCTCACCATGTGCCTCAGGGTGTGGAGGAGGGGTCGGCGCCGGCCTCGTGTAGGGCGTGGATGTTGCGCATGAGTCCGTCGTATTTGGCCCTTTTCACAGCACTCTTGCTGAAAAGGCGGCGGTAGGCGTCCTCGGTCAGGGCGAGCCAGTCGGCGGGTGTGCGGTGCTCGCACGCGGGG
>OBLI01003092.1_pt1 | contig 13195 bp, 7 predicted proteins | sample 1519701 | NCBI WGS metagenome assembly OBLI01 (sample SAMEA3663005, study PRJEB22513) | pig gut metagenome | biome: pig gut; feature: pig-associated habitat; material: faeces | place: France | collected 2012 | reverse complement strand
GCCGGACATCCTCAATCCCGTGGGCTTCGGCGTGATGGACCTGGCGGATGACGGGATGATTATCCCCCTGGACGATTATCTGGAGCTGATGCCCAATATCGTTGAGGCGGTGGGGGAGGCCCGGATGGATGCCTGGCGGTCGGCGGACGGCCATATCTACACCATTCCCTCCGTTTCCACCATTCGCGGCTCCTTTACCATGATGCTCCGGCAGGATTGGCTGGAAGCGCTGAAGCTGGATACGCCGCAAAGCTGGGAGGACTGGCTTGCCTATTGGCGTGGGGTAAGGGACAATGACCTGAACGGCAACGGTGACCCCACCGACGAAATCCCCATCGCCCTGTCGGAAAGCGCCGACGGGGAGAGGAGCTTAACGCTGCTCCTGAATGCCTTTGGGATTCCGGCCTCCAACGATACCCAGTTCTGCCTCCTGCCGGACGGAAGCTATTCCATGGTCTATGAACACCCCAGCTACCCGGAATATCTGGAAGCCATGGCATCCCTCTATCAGGAGGGGATTCTGGTGGAGGGCTATGAAACGTTCTCCTACGCCTCCATCGAAGAGACCATGGGGAACAATACCCTGGGCAGCACCATGACCTTTGCCGCCTCCGGGGCCCAGACGGAGAAGCTGCGGCAGCAGGGGATTGCCAATGCCCTTTGGAGCAGCGTGGAGCCGGTGGCCGGACCCCATGGAAACCGGATGATCCAGGAGCGGGAGCTGATTTCCCCCGTTTGGTGCATCACCGCCGGTGCCCAGGAGAAGGGAAAGGTGGAGGATATCATCCGCTTTTTCAACTGGTGCTTCTCTCAGGAGGGCGCATGGCTTTATAACTATGGCATTCAGGACGTCAGCTATACGCTTCAGGGCGGAAAACCGGTTCTGAATCCGGAGCTGGTAGCCAATGGCTTTGCCGACTACCGGGCGGTGGGCATCAATTATGAGCCTTTCGGCGGCTGCTGGCTTCAGGACGCTTATATGCAGTGCCTGTTTGCCGGTCAGTCCCCGGACGGCCTATCGGATGTTCAGGCGGAAATGTACAAGGGCCTGTTCACAATCAACAATGACTATTTCTACACCCAGCCTCTGACCATGGAAACCCCCAGCTATGTGAAATACCGGACCACCCTGATTACCGACGGCGTCTGTGTGCTGCGGGACCGGGCCATCCGGGGAGAAATCACCCTGGAGGAATTCTGGGACAATTATCGCCAGCTGAAAGAGAATGGCCTGGCACAGGTGATGGAAGAGGCGGGCGCTGCTTACGAATCCATGATGGCAGGGAGTGATGATTCGTGACCCAAAAAGAGTTATCTGCCAATAATACAATCGGTGGAGTTCGCTGGCTGTTATTCTACGGAGTTCTGGTGGCCATCCTGCTGCTTCTGGCCGTCTCTACGGTGCTGTGGGTGGAGAATAGCCGCGCCGCCTCGGAGGAAACCGTCAATAATCTGGTGGAATTCTATCTGGAGGAAATTGCGGAGCGAAACGCCGGAAGCATTACCTCCGAGCTGAAGAAAAAGGCCGACCAAGATGGAAAATGCCCTGACGGTTTTGAACCGGGATTACCTCCGGGATGAGGCATCCGTCCGGGAATACCTCTATCTGGTTCAGAATATCAACGGGTTGGACCTGTTTGCTCTGGTGGATGAGAATGGCATGGTCTATACGGCGGACAGCTCCTTTTCCGGCATTTCCAGATTTGGATTTCTGTCCCAGCGGAGCAGCGAGACGGAAATTCACATGGTAAGCGGCTACGGAACAAAGAATATGATTCTCATTTCGCAGCCGGTTACGTTGGACTTTACCCCCAATATCCGGGTGGTGTCCTGCTTTACCGGGGTGAATATTGAAAACATCTCCTCGGTGATGCGGCTTCAAAACACGGAAAACAAGACCTATTGCCGCCTGTTCAGCAAAGAGGGAGAAAACCAACTGAATATTCAGGGGGACTACCCCAACGAACGGAATCTCTTTGATGTGTGGACGGATGTCGCCCAATTCTCCGGGGAATACAGTTTGGAGAAGGTGCGGCAGGATTGGGAGGAAGGCCGGGAGGGCTATGCGGTTTACTCCACAGAGTATGCCGGAAGCACCTATGTGTACTATAAGCCGGTTTTGGAGACGAACCTGGTTTTAACCGTTTTGATGCGGGAGAGCAATATCAACGAAGTGGTTGAAGCGGGGACCAAGCAGATGCTCCGTTCCAGCGTGGTATTCCTGGGTGTTGCCATGGTGGCGCTGCTGGGCGTGTGCCTGCTGGTGGGCTTGGTTCTGGAAAAGGTCCGCAGAAGTCAGCATGAAAATGAGCAATTCCAGATTGTCAGTGCCCTGAGCAACGATTACATCGATGTGTTCATCACAGAGCCCCTGCGGGATTCCATGTACACCATCAAACGGCAGGGCCAGATGATTTCCGATCCCAAGAGAATCCGAAGGTCCTACCGGGAGACCTGGAAAAACTACGCGGACCGCTTTGTGCTTCAGGAGGATGCGGATGATCTGCTCAATGCGGTGTCCGCCAAGAAAATCTGCGCTTCCATGAAGAGAAAGCAGGAATTCTCCCAGGATTTCCGGGTGGAGCTGGAAGACGGAATCCACTATTGCCAGGTGAAGTTCGTGTCCGTCCCCGGCAATGAGGGCCAGTTTGTTGTGGGTATGCGGAACATCGACAGCCAGGTCCGTTCGGAGCAGGAGCGGCAGAAGGTGCTCCAGGACGCTCTGGCCTCCGCCCAGCATGCAAACCGGGCCAAGACCACTTTCCTGAACAATATGAGCCACGATATCCGCACCCCCATGAATGCCATCATCGGCTTCACCTCCCTGGCGGCCACCCATATTGACAAGCCGGAGCAGGTGCGGGATTATCTGGCAAAGATTCAAACCGCCAGCAGCCATTTGATGAGCCTGATTAATGATGTGCTGGATATGAGCCGCATTGAAGCGGGCAAGGTGAAAATCGAAGAGAAGCAGGTGCACCTGCCGGACCTGATTCATGATCTGCGTACCATTGTCCAAACGGATATCAATTCCAAGCAGCTGGAATTCTACATTGATACAGTGGATGTGCAAAATGAGGATATCATCTGCGATCGGCTTCGGCTGAATCAGATACTGCTGAATCTATTGAGCAACGCCATGAAATTCACCGGACCCGGGGGAATGGTCAGCCTGCGTATCATTCAAACCCAGAACGCGCCCAAGGGCTATGCCGGCTACGAATTCCGGGTGCGGGATACGGGCATTGGCATCAGCAAGGAATTCCAGAAGCATATTTTTGAAGCCTTTACCCGGGAGCAGACCTCCACGGTCAGCGGCATTCAGGGCACCGGCCTGGGCATGGCCATTACCAAGAGCATTGTGGATATTATGGGCGGCACCATCAGCGTCCAAAGCGAGGTGGGCAAGGGAACGGAGTTTACGGTAAAGCTCCAGTTCCGGGTCAGCGGCGACCCTGTGAAATACGATGCGATTCCCAGCCTCCAGGGACTTCGGGCTCTGGTGGCGGACGACGATGCCAATACCTGCATGAGCGTCTCCAGTATGCTCAGTGTCATCGGCATGCGGTCGGAGTGGACCACATCCGGCAAGGAGGCGGTGCTGCGGGCCCAGTTTGCCATTGACCAGGGGGATGAATTCCACGCCTACATCATCGACTGGCTGATGCCGGATATGAACGGGATCGAGGTGGTCCGCCGCATTCGCCGGATTATTGGCGACAGCAGACCCATCATCATCCTGACGGCCTATGATTGGTCCAGCATTGAGGAGGAGGCCAGGGAGGCCGGCGTAACCGGCTTCTGCTCCAAGCCGCTGTTTATGTCCGAGCTGCGGGATGCCCTTACGGAAACCTACCCGGTCCATCGGGAAACGCCGGTGACCCTGGAGGGCAAGGAGCATTTCGCCGGCAAAAGACTGCTGGTGGTGGAGGACAATCCGCTGAATCAGGAAATCGCCTCGGAAATCCTGACTAGCATGGACTTTGCGGTGGACGTGGCCTCCGACGGGGAAGAGGCGGTTGCAATCATGAAAAAGGCGCAGGTGGGGCAGTATGACCTGATTCTGATGGACATTCAAATGCCCCACATGAACGGCTATGAGGCAACCAGGCAGATTCGCGGGCTTCCCAATCCCGGTATTTCCTCCATCCCCATTGTGGCCATGACGGCCAATGCCTTTGAAGATGACCGGCTGGAAGCCATTTCCGCCGGAATGAGCGGTTATATCGCAAAACCCATCGAAATTGCCAAGCTGGTTCAAACGCTGAAGCGGTTTCTTGACTGCGACCGGTAATTCCCAATTCTGAATCCGTATCCAAAAGGGCTGCTTCGGCGGCCCTTTTGTGATAGACGGAGGTTTATTTGAACTTTAATTGGTCAAAATGCAGAAAAATGTCGAAAAAAGCAAGATGAATATGTGAATAATACTTGCAAAACGGTGCACGGGTGTGGTATAATGCAGCCATAATCATATTCTGAGGGAGAATCTGGATTTTGGAAATGCGATCCGGATTCCAGCCAATCCGTTCCTGAAAGGGGTAGAAACATGAAGCGATTTCACAAAGCGTCCGTTTTTCTGCTGATTGCCGCCCTGCTGCTGAGCCTGTGCAGCTGTGCGGAAAAGGTGAAACCGGAAAAAATCGATACCAAGAATTTCAGCCGTGAAATTCGGGTGGAGAGCTCCGGCAATGGCCCGGAGATCGTTCATGCTGACAAGTCTGCCCAGAGCGCCCAGCAGGGAGACACCCTGAAAAGCGACGACGGTGTGCGGGTCGGCGATGGTGGAGAGCTTTCCCTGAACGCCGACGGGGACAAGCATGTTTATGCAGAGGAATCCTCCCAGCTCCAGCTGGAAGCCTCCGGCACCCCTGAGCTGGGCAAAACCAGGATCATCCTGAAAGAGGGAGGCGTGCTCCTGGGCACGGATGAGCCTCTGGCAGAGGGAGAGCTACTGGAAATCCAAACGGATGCAATCACTATTTCCGTTCCCGAGGGCGTGGTCCGTGCTTCCAAAATTCAGGAGAAGGATGCCTCCTATACCCTGATCGAGGTGTTTGAGGGCAAGGCCGAGGTCACCGTCCGTTCCACTGGGGAAACATCCGGGCTGGAAGCGGGAGAGGCTGCCCTGGTCCAGGAGAACGGAAAGAAAACCCGCTTCATTCTCTCTGATGAGCTCGATACAGATTTCTGGCGGTCTGTGGAAACCACCGGACTCAAGGTGGGCAGCCAGGGCACCGGCTCCAGGGCGCTTTCCATTCCCTATGGCAAGCTTCCCGCTGGCGTGCTTCGGCAGCTCCTGGAATATATCCAGAATGGACATACTTTGTCCGTGTCCCAGTCTACCCTGACCAATCTGCTGGAAACCGGCCACGACTATGTGGAAACCGTGGTAACGGAGGCCACCTGCACCCAGGATGGCCTGCTTGCGCTGGAATGCAGCCTCTGCGGCCATCAGGAGGAGCAGGTCATTCCCGCTGCAGGACATAAGGAGGAAACGGTTCCCGAGGTGGAAGCCACCTGCACCCAGGATGGTGTGTCCGAGGGTGTCCGCTGCACGGTCTGTGAAGAAATTCTCTCCGGCTGTGAGGAAATTCCCGCTCTGGGCCATACTCCGGAGACGGTGGGGGCAGTGGAAGCTACCTGTACCGAAAGTGGATTTGCTGCGGGCACCCGCTGCCAGATTTGCGGAGAGATTCTCTCCGGCTGTGAGGAGATTCCCGCCCTGGGCCATACTCCGGAGACGGATGCAGCGGTGGAAGCCACCTGCACCCAGGATGGGAAAACCAAGGGGGAGCATTGCAGCGTCTGCCAGGAGGTCCTTATTCCTCAGGAGGTCATTCCTGCCCTGGGGCATCAGGAGGCCGCCGCTGGCGACGTCGCCCCAACCTGCACGGAAGCAGGGCTGAAAGGAGAGGTGCGCTGCGCCGTTTGCGGGGAAGTCCTCCGGGAAGAGGAAGCCGTGCCTGCTCTGGGCCATCAGTTAGAGGAAATCCCGGCCGTGGAGGCCAGCTGTGAAGAGGCTGGAAGCACCGCCGGTACAAAATGCAGCGTCTGCGGTGAGATCATCACCCCGCCGGAGACGGTTCCCGCCCTGGGCCATCAATGCGAAACTGTTCCCGGCAAGGCAGCCACCTGTACCGAAACCGGTTTGACGGACGGCCAGCGGTGCACGCTGTGCGGAAAGCTGGTGGAGCCCCAGCAGACCATCCCTGTGCTTGCCCACACCCAAAAGGAAGTGGCCGGTAAGGCTGCCACCTGCACCGAAGCCGGTTATACCGAATCCCTGGTTTGCGACGTCTGCGGCACTGTGCTCACCCCAGCGGAGACCATCCCCATGCTGGAGCATTGCCCGGAGACGGTTCCCGGCAAGGCAGCTACCTGTACCAAAACCGGTTTAACCGAGGGAAGCCGGTGCGTGGATTGCGGAAAAATCCTGCTGGAGCAGGAGGAAATTTCCGCATTGGGCCATACCCCCATTGCCACTCCCGGCAGAGAAGCAACCTGCTCTTCCATCGGTCTCACCCCGGGGCAGCGGTGCCAAACCTGCGGCAAGATTCTCCTCCGGCAGTCCGTTATTCCCAGATTGGAGCATACCCCCAAAAAGGTTCGGGGCCTTTATGCCACCTGCTTCCGGGACGGCTATACCGAGGGCGTCGTCTGTGCGGTCTGCGGCTATGAGATTGAACCCAGCCAGGTCATTCCCGCCCTGCCCCATACAAGAGGCGGCCTCTCCGAGGTACCAGCCACCTGTACCTCCACCGGCCTGACCGAGGGACTTGCCTGCCGGGTGTGCAGCTATGTGATAAAAGCCCAGGAGGTTGTGCCCAAGCTGCCTCATACGAAAAAGATTCTGCCCGCCGTGGCGGCCACCTGCACCCAGGACGGCCTGACCGAGGGCGCCGTGTGCTCCGTCTGCGGAGAGGTGCTGACGGCGCAGAAGAAAATCCCCGCCGGTCATCAGATGACAGCCGGGGAAAAGGATTTTAATACCGCAGAGCCGCCTCTGGATTCCAGCGGCCATTTGGATACCGGCGCAAGCAATGCCTGGTGCTATTCCATAACCAATTCCTGCAGCCAGTGCGGCTATAGCAACACGGAATATGGAAGTCATGTCGCCGGAGCCGCTGCCACTGAGACCATCGGATCGGGCAATTACAGCGTTGTCAGATGCACAGGCTGCGGTAAGGTAATCAGCAAGGTCAAGATTGATTAACGGATAAATCATTCATCCTCAATATTCCAGCGCCGCACATTCCCTAAAACGGAATGTGCGGTGCAGTTTTTGCTGGGCATATGATGTTTCCTGTGACGACATAGAATATCGGATCGTTTCTCACTGCAAAATACCGATACCTCTTTGCCACCAACGTCGGGGGAGACGCGTCCATTCTCAGGCCAAAATGGAAATCCACGGGAAACATTTTCATTGACAAAGACGGATAATCTGTCATAATAAAGCTCAGAACATGGGTGCTTCCCAAAAGAAAAACAGAATGTGAGGCCATTTGCATGACGGAAGAACTTGTTAATACATATTTAGATATCCTGGCGGAAGAGCTGGTGCCGGCCATGGGCTGCACGGAGCCGATTGCCATTGCTTACTGCGGGGCAAAGGTCCGCAATGTGCTGGGCGGACTGCCGGAGCAGCTGACCATTGGCTGCAGCGGCAACATCATCAAAAATGTGAAAAGTGTGGTGGTCCCCCATACCGGCGGATTGAAAGGCATCGAGGCTGCTGCGGCGGCGGGGATCGTGGCTGGTAGGGAAGAGCGGGAGCTGGAGGGGATTTCTGAGGTCACCGAGGAGGAGATTGCTTCCATTCGGGAATACCTGGAGCATACGCCCATTCGGGTGGTGCCCATGCGGGACTGCGACAAGCTGGACATTCTGATTACAGCCCGCCGTGGGACGGATACAGCATCGGTGCGGATTTCCCGCCATCACACCAATATTTCTTACATCGAGCGAAACGGAACGGTGATTTTTTCCCAGGACCAGGTGCAGCAGGAGGGAGGCAGCCGGGCGAGAAGCGGTGTGCTGACGGTGGCGGATATCATCGAATTTGCCGATACCGTGGATGTGAGTCGGGTGTCGGCGCTGCTGGACCGGCAGATTCAATATAACGTCGCCATTGCCCAGGAGGGATTGAGAGGGGACTGGGGTGCCAATGTGGGCAGCGTCATCCTGTCCTCCGGGCATGAAGATGTGCGGACAAGGGCAAAAGCCATGGCCGCCGCCGGTAGCGATGCCCGTATGAGCGGCTGTGAGCTGCCGGTGGTAATCAATTCCGGCAGCGGCAACCAGGGCATCACCGTCAGTGTGCCTGTGGTGGAGTATGCCCGGGCCATCGGCGCCAGTCAGGAAACCCTTTATCGGGCCCTTTTGGTGTCCAATCTGCTGGCGATTCACGTGAAAAACGGCATTGGCCCCCTGTCCGCCTACTGCGGGGCCATCAGTGCAGGCTGTGCAGCGGGGTGCGGAATCGCCTATTTGGAGGGTGGACGGATTGATGTGATTGCCCACACCCTTGTCAACTCCCTGGCAACCATTTCCGGCGTGGTGTGCGACGGAGCAAAGCCCTCCTGCGCTGCAAAAATTGCCGCCGCTTTGGATGCAGCATTCCTGGGCTATGATATGTATCGCAACGGCCAGCAGTTTTACGGCGGCGACGGGATTGTTTCCAGAGGTGTGGAAAATACCATCTGCAACATTGCCCGGCTGGGCTCTGACGGCATGATGGAGACGGACCAGGAGATTCTGCGGATTATGACCCAGCAGTAATCTTTGCACGGTTAAATGTGGATATTTCTTTCCCGATTCATTGACATTTTTTTTCATATATGTTAAAATAAATTGGAATTCGTCGAAAAACACAAGGAGGTTCCCAAATGAAAAAAATTGTATCCCTGGTTCTGGCCCTTCTGATGATTGTCGGCTGCATGAGTGTGGCTGCTTTCGCAGAGCAGAACGTCAACGTCCGTACCACCGCTTTTGGCAACAACTACGACGTTCAGGACATGGGCTGGCGCTGGATGATGGCTGCCTGCTATGACGGCCTGTACCGCAATGTGGCCGATTCCGAGGGTGAGCACTTCATCCTGGCCGGTGCCGAGAGCGTGGATGTGTCCGAGGACGGCACTGTCTACACCTACCACCTGCGTCAGAATGCCTGCTGGTCCGACGGCGTTCCTGTTACCGCCAAGGATTATGTCTATGGCTGGACCCGGCTGCTGACTCCTTCCTATAACTATGACTACGCTTCTTTCCTGTTCGGCGTTGTGGGCGCTGAAGAGTACTACAAGGGCGAGGGCTCCGCTGAGGATGTGGGCGTTGTGGCTCTGGATGACTACACCCTGCAGATTACCCTGAAGGTTGCCGATCCCACCTTCGAGAGCAAGCTGGTTGCCACTCCCACCTATCCCACCCGTCAGGACCTGGCCGAGGCCGCTGGCGAAGCCTGGGGCACCGACTGGACCCTGTGTGTCTACAATGGTCCTTTCTGCATGAGCTCCCTGGTGGAAGACAACTCTATGGTTTGGACCAAGAATCCCTACTACTGGGATGCCGAGAACGTCCATCTGGATACCGTCACCTGGCTGATCGTTCCTCAGGAGTCCACTGCTGCTACCATGTTTGAGAACGGCGAGCTGGATCAGTATCAGCCCACCGGTGACTACGCCATCAAGTTCGCCAAGGAAGCCGCCGAGGGCAAGTATCAGTACCTGGTTACCGACTATCCCGGCACCATTGGTCTGCGGTTCAATCGGCTGACCAACGGTCCCTCCGGACTGATGGGCAACGCCAAGATCTGCAAGGCCATTTCCTACGCCATCGACCGTGAAGAGATGATCGATGCCGTTTACGGTGCCTACAAGCCCGCTTACAGCTATGTGGCTCCCGCCATCAGCTTCAATGGTTCTTCCTACCGCAGCCAGGCGGGCGAGGTCATTCAGGAAGAGGCTTCTGCCTACACCGGTGACTATGATGCCCTGCGTGCCCTGTTCCAGGAAGGCCTGGACGAGCTGGGCGTCACCACTCCCATGAGCGACATCACCCTGAGCTTCCTGTCCAACGGTTCCACCACCGAGGCCACTGCCGAGCGTGAGTACCTGCAGCAGGCCCTGGAAGAGGCCCTGGGCATCAAGGTCGAGCTGAACATCGCCGGCGACAGCAAGCTGTTCATCGCCGAGCGGAACGAAGGCAACTACGACTTCTTCATGAGCGGCTGGTACGCTGACTACAACGATCCTCTGGACTTCCTGTACACCGTCTACACCAATGCCTACGGCACCTCCATGGCCGGCTACAGCAACGCCAAGTTCGACGAGCTGTGCGACTCCCTCACCGGCGAGATCGACATGGCCAAACGCCTGGAAATCTACACCGAGATGGAGAATATCTATCTGCTGGAGGATTGCGGCTTCGCTCCCATTTACTACGCGACCAAGCAGGTGCTGCTGCAGAACCGGGTGAAGGACTATCGGACTTCCTCCTTTGGTGCCAGCGCTGAGTTCACCATCTGCTACGTAGAAGAGTAACCATCGATTCGAACGGATCTCATGATTCCAAAGAAAGGGGCTGTTCCATACAGCCCCTTTTTCCATAGGAGGGATAAGGCATGCTACGATACACGATTCGGCGGTTCTTTGAACTGCTTCTCACACTGTTTTTGATCGCGACGGCAACTTTCTTCCTGCTGGAAGCAGTTCCTGGCGACCCGCTGACCGAACGTGCTGACCATCTTCCGGAAGCCAGCCGCGCCGCGCTGTATGAGCGGTACGGCCTGGACAAGCCGATTATGGAACGCTATGTTCTGACCATGAAGAAAATGTGCATGGGCGATTTCGGCGAATCCTTTGTGTACGCCGGACAGACGGTGACCGGCCTGCTGAAGACCCGGCTGCCGGTGTCCGCCCGGCTGGGCATCCAGCAGATGCTTCTGGGTGTTACCGTCGGCTTGCTTCTGGGCATTGCCGCTGCCATGAAGCGGGGAACCTGGGTGGATTATGCGGTGGTCACGCTGTCAGTGCTCTTCATATCCATCCCCCATCTGATTTTCGGCCTGCTGCTTCAAAAGCTGTTTGCCGGTACCCTGCGGTGGCTGCCCACCATCGGCTGGCCCAGCGGGGCAGACCTGTGGTTTGGAGGCTGGAAGTATACCATTCTGCCCACCCTCACCGGCTGTTTCTCCTATATCACAACCTACGCCCGGCTGCTGAAAACCTCCATGCTGGATGTGGTGAATCAGGAGTATGTGCTGACGGCCGAGTCCAAGGGACTGTCCCAGGGGCAGATTATCCGGCGGCATATTTTGCGGAACGCGTTTATTCCGGTTATGACCCAGCTGCCCATGTCTGTGGCAATGTGCATCACCGGCTCGTTCTTCATCGAGAGCATCTATGCCATTCCCGGCATTGGCCAGTACTATGTCACCGCCGTCAACAATCAGGACCTGTCCATCGTCCTGGGCGAGACGGTGCTGATCTCCATCCTGTATATTTTGGTGCTGTTTGTCACGGATATTCTGTATGTGGTGGTTGACCCCCGCATTCAGCTGCCCGGCAAAAAGCATCGCTGAGAAAGGAGATGCCGATTATGTTGAAACCGGAAGACTTTGAGGTCGTGGGCTATACCCTGGAGGAAGCCAACCGCATCGACAGACCCACCATCTCCTATTGGCAGGATGCCTGGCGTCGCCTGAAAAAGAATCCCATTGCCATGGCTTCTCTGGTGGTTTTGGCGCTGCTGATTATCATGTGCATCATCGGACCCTACATCCGGGGCTACGATTTTGTGACGAAAAATGTGAAAATGAAGAACCAGGGTGTCAGCTGGGAGTACTGGTTCGGCACCGACTATCTGGGCCGGGACCTGTTTTCCCGGGTCTGGATGGGCGCCCGGGCGTCCATCATCATCGCCCTGGTTGCCACTGCCCTGAAGCTGGTAGTCGGCACCATTTACGGTGCGATTATGGCCCACTTTGGCGGCTGGGTGGATGATTTGATGATGCGAATCATCGAGGTGATCAACTCCCTGCCCAGCTTGCTGCTTACCATTCTGATCATGCTGATTCTGGGGAATAACCTCTTTGCCCTGCTGGTGGCATTGAGCATCACCGCATGGTGCTCCACCGCCCGGCAGGTCCGGGGCATGATCAAGCAGCTGAAAGAGACCGAATATGTCTATGCCGCCGAGGTGCTGGGTGCCAAGCCCATGCACATCATTGCCAAGCACTATGTGACCAATATGCTGGGCATTCTGATTTTGAACGCTTCCACCGCCATCCCCGGCTTTATTTTTACCGAGGCTGGTCTGAGCTTCCTGGGCATCGGCCTGACCGCACCGGAAATCAGCCTGGGCGTTCTGATTTCTCTTGGCCAGCAGACCATTGATTTCTATCCCACTCAGCTGCTGTTCCCCTGCGCGGTGCTGTGCATCATCGTGATGGCCTTCAACCTGCTGGGTGACGGCCTGCGGGATGCCCTGGACCCCAAGCTCCGTCAGTGATCAAGGAGGTATGAATATGGAGAAGCATTTCCTTGAGGTAAAGAACCTGAACGTTTCCTTTCACACCTATGCCGGCGAAGTGAAAGCCGTCCGGGGTGTGTCGTTCACCCTGGAGGAGGGAGAGGCCCTGGCCATTGTGGGCGAATCCGGCTGCGGAAAATCCGTTACCGCCAAGGCGGTGATGGGCCTGGTCCAGCGCACCAACGGTGTGGTGAAGCCGGGCAGTCAAATCCTGTATCGGGGTGAAAACATTCTGGATTACAACAAAAAGCAGTGGCAGGCCTATAAGGGCGGTGAATGTGCCATCATTTTCCAGGATGCCCTGGTGTCGCTGAACCCCACCATGAGGGTTGGCAAGCAGATTATGGAAAATCTGATGGCCCACAAGCATATGAACCGCCGCGAGGCCAGGCAGGAAGCCATCAGGATGCTGCGGGTGGTTGGCATTCCGGAGCCGGAGCGCCGGGTGGACCAGTATCCCCATGAGTTTTCCGGCGGTATGCGTCAGCGGGTGATGATTGCCATCGCCTTTGCCTGTGACCCCAAAATTCTGATCTGTGACGAGCCCACCACCGCGTTGGACGTGACCATTCAGGGGCAGATTCTGGACATCATCAAGCAGCTCCAGCGGGAGCGGAACACCTCCGTGATTATGATCACCCACGACCTTGGCGTGGTTGCCAATATG
>OBLI01003086.1_pt1 | contig 13202 bp, 12 predicted proteins | sample 1519701 | NCBI WGS metagenome assembly OBLI01 (sample SAMEA3663005, study PRJEB22513) | pig gut metagenome | biome: pig gut; feature: pig-associated habitat; material: faeces | place: France | collected 2012 | reverse complement strand
TATCGTTATATTCTGACAATTATATCCTTTTAATACAGAAAAGAACCTGACCAACCAAGCGTTGATCAGGTTCTAAATTACACGAGAATGATTTCCTCTTTTGTTTTGATATCTAGACCATAAATCCAGTCTTTTCCTTGCTGCGTTCCATCAGATGATTCATAAACCTGAACGGAATACTCAAAACTAATCCGATAAACAAGGATACTGCCATATATATTAACAGAAATCGAACACTCTTCAGGTATGTGTCGAGATACATTCCACCAATACATTCTTTGAGCGCATCCATTACATACGTCCATGGCAGGAATCGGTATACCATCTGGAACACATCCGGAAGACACTCTTTCGGGAAGGTTCCTCCTGCTCCTGCAACCTGAATGACCATGACGACAACCGCCAAAGCCTCTCCCACGTTACCAAATGCAAAGGTCAGTGAATAGATAAACAAGGTAAATCCAAAGCTTGCCAGCGCACACATCGCCCAGAATAAGAGCTTTTGCTTACATTGAATCTCCATAAAAAACAGATCTCCCAGACAACAGAGCAGTGCCTGTACTTGTCCTATCAAAAAGAAAATTGCATATCGTCCAAAATATTCCTGATAATGCTTTCCGTTTCGATATCCTTCAAATGGATGGACTTTTGTGTGGATGATCGCAACCAATATCAGCGATCCAAACCAGATTGCCAGCACTGTATAAAAGGCTGCCATCTGTGATCCATAAGTCTCAATTGGATAAATTGCCTCGGTCTGCATATCAACCGGCGTCGCGAAGAATGTTCCCAGCTTTTCCGGATCATTTTGCAATACGTCTATAACGGTTGCCAACGCCTCGGAATCCTCCACTCCAACAAGACTGTCTTCTAATTTTTCAACATCATCATACATATCTTTTAGAATCTGTTGAATCTTTTCTAAATCGGTCTGGCCTGCTTTTAACAATGTGATGTAATCTTCCAGACGAAGATTTGCGGTCTCTATTCCGGAGGTAGACATCGCCATGGAAGCCGTGCTGATCATATTCAGATCCTTGCTTAAATCAGCAAGGATTTTCTCATTCAACTCCGTAATTCCATTCATCGTGAGGAGTGCTGTATCTACCGTAGAATTTAATACATCTATCGAATCAATATAACCTTGAATATCTTCTTTGGCAGTCGCAATACTATTATGCATCTGCTTAAATACGCCAGTGGTGTTGTCTGAATCTAAAGATTTTCCAATTGAGGCTGCCAGTTTCGTAATTGTAGAAAACACGGTACTGTTGACCTGATTTTGCACAGTTGTCTTTGCTTTTCCGGTAATCTTTGTCCCGATGGAATTCTTCTTCTCATTCGCATAGTATGTAATCTGGCCACCCGCCAGATTGCCTTTTACCACGCCAGCGATCTGTTCGGTAAAATCAACCGGTACAACAAGTGCCGCATAATAATCTCCGGAATATACGCCATTTATTGCCGTTCGCTCGTCTTCCGGGAATACCCAGCCTATCGTCGAATTTCCACGCAGCGCATCGACAACCGAATCTCCAATATTCAGTGTTTTGTCCGCAATCGTCAGTCCTTTATCTGCAGAATACACTGCAATCACAAGATTGGAGGTCGACTCTTCCCCATAGGGATCCCAGTTTGAATTGATATTGAACCATGCATACAAGCAAGGTACCACGCACAGTCCCATTACAATTACCAATGCCACAACATTGGTCGATATTGCCTTAAAATCGCGGAGCATAATTTTTACAATATTACGCATACCTTATTTCTCCTTGTAGCTTTTTATCGCTTCCATGATTTTTTCTTTGTTCTGAATCTTTTTCTCATCCAAAATGTGAACAAATTCCGCAAGTGTCTCCTCTAACACTTCGATTTCTCCACCAATCAGATACTGGTCGGTCTCATCTTCGCTCTCTTTATAGTGCTTAATTTTTTCCTGCAATTCAAAGTCTGAATATTCTACATAGATTGCATAAGTCGCAATTCCAAATAACGAAACGATCCACAACACCAGAAAAATGACTTTTGAAGAATCCGTAAGAAACATAAGCGCCAGAAAAACCAATGGTACCCAGAGCAAAAAACGAATCGTCATCTTTATTTTTTGTTGATTTTGTTTGTGTTTCTCTTCTTCATAAGCGAGAAGCTGTAAATAAAACTGATGATATTTATCTTCCATGTACGTTATCCTTCCATTACATAAAGTGCGTTTCTTCCATTCTCTCTTCCACAAAATGATTCAATTTTGCGAAAGGTATCCGAATAAATAATCCCAGTACAAGTGCTGCTGCCGCAAAAATCAAAAGCTGCAATAAGTAGATGACATAATCGTTTTCATAAGTTCCTGCAATCGCCTCACGCATCGCATTGATCGCATATGGGAATGGGAAGAAAATATACATCTTCCGATAAAACTCCGGTAAAATTTCAATCGGATAAGAACCACTTGAACCAGCTACCTGAATTACCATGATCACAACAATAAAGGCTTTTCCGATATCTCCAAATGACAATGTAAAGGTATAGATCAACAATGAAAATGTCAATCCCGTCAGCAAGGATGCCAACAAAAATTTTCCGGGATACATACATTGGATCTTCAACAGATACAGATTTCCGATTACAATGACAACCACCTGTATCATTGTAAGAATGAAGAACAATGCATATCTTCCAAAATACAATTCATATTGTTTGGCTGTCTCGACACCTTTTTTATCTGATTTTGTCTTGATCAATGACACCAATACGACTCCGCCAACCCAGATTGCAAGCGTTGTATAAAATGGGGTCATACCGGATCCGTAATTCTCAACCGGATAGACTGATTCTGTCACAATATGTACCGGCTCTGCAAAAAACTCGCCATACGCATCCGGATCACCCTGCATGAATTCTAAAAATTTTTCAGTCAATCCGGCATTGGACAAAGCATACAATACATCCACCACGTCATCCAGCTCGCTCGAAATCTGATCTAGCCTGGTTGCAATTCCCGTAAAGCTTTCATCTGCCAGATCAATTGTCTGCGTTCCATTTCCGAGAATCATATGGATCAATTCTATATCTGACTGCACGTTGGCAATCATTGTATTGGCACTGTTTGAAAGATTCTGTAATTCCACACCAAGTTGTGCCATACTTTGTGTGATGACTGTTTGCATATTTGTCTGTAATGCTTTTGCCTGGGCAGCAAGCTCCGCCTCTGTTTCCGGCATCAGTTCACTCGCTTCCGCGTGATCTGCTGCCTCATTACAACTGTCAATGTTCGCCTGTAAACTGACTGATGTCGCCTGTAACTGTGTAAGAACTACCGACTGTGACAGATTCATAGATGAGGAATTCAATAATTGTAAGGAATTCGACATCGTATCCACAGAATTTTTCGCCGACTGCAGGTGCTTTGCCGCCTGTCGGTACATTTTTGCCTTATTGTTTGCCTGATCTGTGCCGGATGCAGTCTTTATTGCATCCACACTATCCCCAATCGCATTCACTGCGGTCGCATTCGCTGCTATTAGTTTGCTTGCAAGCGCATTGGTATCCGGAACATCCGTAATCTTCTCGCCCACGGTTCCCAGATTTGCACTGATCGCGTTTAAGTCTCCGGTTGCTCCCTCTAAAGAAGCAGACAATTTTTCATTTGCTGCAGATATCGACTTGATCATTGTCGAAAAATCATCTACCGTCGTCTTCATAGTTTCTACATTTTCAACCAGTCTTCCAATATAATCTCGCGAATCAATCTCCGTTGTAATTTTCTCACCTTTATTAAAAAGTGTACTTACCACCAATGAGATATACTGTTCATTGATCTTATTTTCTACATTGCCGACAGCTGTATCCGTAATCTTGATCGCAATTGCATTTTTCTTTTCATTTTCTATATATGTCGCACGAGGTCTCTCTAATCCGTTTAGAAATCCTTCGTACATGCTGCTTGTAAAATTCTCATCAAAAACAATTGCTGCGTAATATTTTCCGGATGTCACACCGTCTCTTGCCTCAGCTTCAGAATCCACCTTAATCCAATTGATACTTGCCGTCTCAATCAAAGAATCAATCACCGATTCTGCCACATTGACCTCTTCCCCTGCATCCGTTGTATACCCCGGATCTTCACAGGCAAGCGCAATGGGAACCGCTCCGGTATTTGCGTACGGATCCCAATTTGAGTATATATTGAACCAGGCATATAATGCAGGAAGCAGACACAGCCCCCCCGCTATCAATAAAGCAAGAGGTGCTTTAAATAATGCGATCAAGTCCCGAATTAAAATCTTTCGTATATTTTTCATTTCTACAACTCCTAGCCAATTGTCACTCGTTTTGCAACACTCGATACTTTATATATATCGCCGCCCTTATGATAATTTGCCACCACCTTTACATAATACGAAGTGTCTGATTTCAATGCTTTTCCATTATATTTTTTTATTTTCTGTGATAAATTTTGGGTCGTGACTACTCTTTTATAACCTCTATTTTTCGATTTTGAAATATAGATACTATAATTTGTTGCACCTTTTACCTCTTTCCATTTCAAGGTAATCTGCTTGTTTTTCTGTGATGGGGCGATGGAATTCATCTTACTTCCTGCATAGCTCATATCTGACCAGTCCGAGTAGATTCTGGTTGTTCCATCCAACACATATGCGCGTGTTTTCACACCGTAAAAACGATTGTTTACAACCTGATCACTTTTTAAATTCACACCGGAAGCACGCTGATACTTATCTACTCGGAACGTTGCAACTTCCTTCTGTTTATAACAATCATACAAAACGGCCTCTACACCATAAGTATCATCACAGGTATTGACCCCATCCACCGTCAAAGAACAGTATCCGCTTTCCAATGTCCGAAAGTTCACTTCTGTTGGCGCAGATGGTTCCGGTGCAACAGTGATACTTGCATAATTACTGCCAACCTTACGCATCCTTTTCATATCTTCTACCATCCGGCGCAGACGAATCATAATTGCCCGCTGTAATCTGAACGGTATACGTTCCCTGATTCAAGCCGCTCAATTCAAATACAGATGTTGGGTTGTCAATTACCTGAGATTTTCCCGTTCCGGCAGATGCGTTTTTTGTAAGATATACCGTCTGTTTTGTTCCTGTGGCATTGCTGTACATCCAATAATCAACCTTAAAAAATTCTGCATTGTGAACTTTCTCATTAGACCAAAACAATGTCACCGAATCGACATTTCTATCTATCACCTGCAGATTTTCCACCTTCCCGGTTGGAAACGAGGAGAGATATTCGGTATATTTCTGATTTGCCTCTGTTTCTGCTTCTGCCGCCATCTGAGAGGCGGCATCCTTCAGGAACCTGGAAATATCATCTGCACTCAAGGATGGGGTCAGACTCATTTTTGAAGCCTGCACCGTCATCCCTGAAAGCACGCCAATTCCCACTGCAATCGCAGCAGATAACATCCATCTCACAACCCGTTTTTTCATCACTCACATCCCCTATTCTGTATATCATTCTAATTACTCACCACCACATGAATTGTCGCTTTTGTCACTCCGTCAATCATGAGATTTAAATCTGCTGTTCCAGACCGAATTCCGGTTAGTATTGCGGTATCTTCCGTAATTACCGGCAATATCGAAGCAGCCAGCGAATTTAAATTTTGAACAACCTTCCACTCAACCGTCTGATTAGCATCTTTTGGCTCCAGCTCATATTTAAAAGCAGCTGCCGCCTTGACCTTGACCGTGACACTGTCCCCGTTTTTGTATTCCCGGCGTTCTTCATTCACGGTTCCCGTAATTGTAAATGCAGAGACATCCACACTCTTTTCAACGGTGATCAAAATAGTTTTGGCCACACCATCGGCAGTCAAAATCGCCGAACAACTACCCTCTGCTACTCCTCGGACAGTCACTTTACAATTGCCGGTTGCATCCATATCTGCAACAGCTACAGTTGCGATCGCCGGATTACTGCTCACTGCAGTAATCTGTCTAAAAGACGCATTGCTCGGCTGGGCAGAGGCTATGATCTCTGTTGTCTTTCCTTCTACCACTGTGACATTTGATACTGCTGTGATCGATGTTACCGGTTCTTTTTCTTTAATTGTAATCGTAATCTCATTACTCTTTACTCCATCGGCAGTCGCATAGACTGCGACTGTGCCAACTTCCTTTGCAGTCAGTAACCCATTCGCATCAATGTTTGCATATTTGCCTGCATCGATTCCCGTCAGACTCCATGTCACTTTCGCATCCGTTGCATAAGTCGGAAGCACAACTGCCTCCATCTGAACGGTCTGTGCCTTGCTCATTGAATATGATGCAGTCGCTGCAGCATTTCCTCTTGGATATATTTTCACTTCAGTCACCGGTGCCGGATTATTGACAGTAACGACGCAAGATGCCATATACGTTCCATTTGGCTCTTTCACTGTGATGGTTGCTGTGCCTTTACTTTCCCCCTTGATCGTGGCTGTGCCGCCCGTTGCTGTCACACTTGCAACCTGTGGCGTATCTGACATCCAGATCAGATCATTCACCGATGCGTTATAAGGCTTGATTTCTGCTACAAGTGTCGCTGTATAACCTTTTGTAACAGAAAGCGTACTCTGACTAATGGTAATACCCGAAATTGGAACTGCCTGATATACGACTACTCTACAGCTTGCGGTCTTACTACCGCATTTTGCAGTAATCATTGCATCGCCGGGCATTCTTGAACGAATCGTTCCTTTATCGTCAACCGATACGATTTCCGGTTTGCTGCTCGTGTAGATGACAGTCTGATCCGTTGCATTCGACGGCTTGACGATTGGTACTAACTGATAGGTATCTCCTGTTATCATACGAAGCGATGTCGTATTTAGCAGCACACCTGTCACTGCGATATTTTTAACCGTCACCTTGCAGGTATATTTTTTCTTTTTATAGGTCGCAGTAATACTTGCAGTTCCTTTGGACTTGCCTGTAACTTTTCCCTTGGCAGTCACTGACGCTACTTTCTTTTTACTGGTCTTCCATGTGATTTTGCCCTTTTTGGAAGCATTGTTTAACTGCAAAGAAAAGCTTTGCCCTACATAAATCGTCTTCTTTGTCGCACTCAGAGCAACTTTCTTTGTCACCGCCTGCGTTGGTGCTGCCATGGTAAGAACGATCACACACATCAAACAAAAAGCAGCTGTCTTTTTCCACAAATATCCCATGTCGCTTTTCATCCCATAATCCCTCGCAAATCATTCCATTGGTATTATTTTTTCTTTTTCAATAACTCCTTTGAGAAATCCAGATAATCCAGCATCGAATTACACTTTGGCGCATAATCGATGAGCAATTTGTGCTGATCCTGGGCTTCCTTTGTCTTTACGCACTCGCGGATTGCGGTCTGAAACAGTTTCGTACCCATCTTCTTTGCTTCTTCCTCGATATCCACGCGCACATTTTTCTCTAAATTGGAGCGGCCCGCATATTTTACTAACAGGAGTCCCGCAATACAAAGCCTCGGATTCTGTCTGCGTTTCACTGCCATGATCGTGTCATAAAGCTGGCTGATTCCCTGCATGGAATAGCAGTCGGCTGTCACCGGGATGATCACCTGATCCGCTGCGATCAGGCAGTTATAGAGGATGACGTTCAGGGAAGGCGCCGTATCGATCACGATATAATCATACCCTTCGAGAATCTCCAATGCATCCTTCAGACGGTAAAACCCATCCACATCACCATCCAGCATTTTCTCTGCTTTGGCAAGGAGCGGATCAGATGCCACAATATCTCCGTTTGGCATGTGCTGGATCGCCTCATCGATCGGAAGCTTGTCCGAGTCAATGATGACATCATAAAGTGTTGCCACATCCTTGATCTGGGCCTCATAAGTATTCGTGCTGTTTCCCTGCGGGTCGGCGTCAATGAGCAGTGTCTTTCCCTGCTTTGATAAAATTCCGGCGAGATTGGTCGCTGTCGTCGTCTTTCCGATTCCGCCCTTCTGATTTGCCACTACATATACGATTGTATCCATGTCCATCCTCCTAAAAAGCGATACTTCCGCTGATTTCCTTATTGATCACATAATAGACCAACTGTTCTTCCGGTTTGATATACACATCCACCAGCTCGATTTCCTCGTCTTTGATGCCATGATCCAGTGCATCCTTGCGAACCAAATTGAGCAGATTTTCTTCTAAACGTTCTCTTCCCTGAAACTGTATCGTTATGTTCTTTTTCGCTGTCGCAAATCCTCCGGCGATCTGCTTTGCTCTCTCTTCACTGCATTTTCTTGCCATGATCGTACTCCTTTTCTTCTGTGTCTGACCCTGTTTCGTCAGCCTTTTGCAATCTATTATAACAGAAAGTGATGATTTTGTATGCATATTTTGATATAATACAAAAAAACAATGAGGAGTCTTTATTTATGTTAATGAAACGTTTTTCCTGGAAGATCCGTGATTTTATTTCTTCACCAAAAGCCGGCCTCGTCGGAAACACGCTCATGGTCGTGTTATTTTTTGTGCTGGCGATCGTCTTTTCACAGCGATCAATTGCAGACGCCACAAGCGACAATCTGATTCTCGATATCGTTGCCAATGTCTTTGCAAACGGTGTCGCGATTTCTGTCATTCTGGTTGAAATCGCCGCATTTCTCGTACGCAAGGTCATCGATTGGGCAGACACCAAGCTGGAAGAATCGGACAAGACCAGCGATGATCACCACGGTATCGTTCATTTCTATTCGGGTCACGCGAAAGCAGCCAAAATTGAAAAAGACAAAAACTATTTTTCCCGGATTGGTAATTACCTGACGATCAACCGTCTGCGGGACACCTCCCTGCCCCGTAAATGGGCAGAGAAATATTATCTGGGCAGCATTCGTCAGCCACACGCTGATGTCCACTCAAGTGTTTATCAGAATACGACCCACGATCTGGATATGTTTTATGACACAGAAAGCGAAGGGCTCGCTATCCCTTCTGTCAATATTTTTGCCAATCTCGAAGGAAATGTAAAAATAAAATTTATGGATTCCAGCGATGTCTTTCCGCTTCCGAGCTTTGTCATCAATAATTCCAAGCTTTTGATGGAAGCGCACCGCACCTCCAACACGGACAATGTAGAGACGATCCGCATGAATGACCTGTCCTATATTGACACTACCAAGACATTGACGATACATACCGGCAGAACCTGTTATAACAATATGCTGCTGACGAATCGGTGTATGGATTATGAATTTGCTCCGAAGCTTTCACTCCGTCAGGTTTACGAATATCGGGACACCGTGCTTCCACTGGATAAAACAGTTTTGGGAAATCAGATTGGTATTGAAGGATTAGTCATCACCACCGACGGATGGACTCTGATTGAAAAAAGACGCAACAATCAGCGAACGACCTGGCGTAATAAGTATTCCCAGCCAATTTCTCTTTCGATGAAAAAATCCGCTATGAAGCTAAGCGGTGCAGACGATACGATTCCTGCAACTACCGCAGAAGCCAATGACCGCATCCGCAACATGATCTCCAAATTTTTGTTTGGCAATTTCGGTCTGTCTATTGACGAGGATTATTCGTTTGAAACGGAAAAGAATTTTATGGGCATTGCCCGAGACCTGCTGGAAGGCGGCAAACCGAATATGTATTTTTATGTGGTTGTAAACATGGACCACAAACAGCTCAAACAGAAGCTGGAAGGAATCTACACCGATCCATCTTCTGACAAAAAGCTTCCGGATATCTCGGCAAACAACCTGCAACGGCGTTTTTATCTGTATGAACTGGAAAAAGCAAAAGTCGATTTTAACTACATCATGAACATGAAACTGAACAAATGCGAACGGCTTTACCGCATCCGACCATATGAGAAAAAATATCACAAGCCGTTGGCGAATCTGATAATGCGCATGGTCTGCATGAGAGATCAGATCAAAATGAAGTATCGCAGAGTGTTCGAAAACAACTACCGCAAAGAATGCGGCGAAGCCTTTTTGGGCTGTCTGGCTTATTATGAATTGTGCAAAGACCGCATCAACGAAGAGCGTCAACGATTAGCACCGGACAACCAGGCATAAACAACCTCACAAACCTCATTCACAGAAAGGAATCCTTCACATGACAAATCAACATCCAACCGTAGTCTCATTCGGTGAAATTCTCATGAGACTCACTCCACCACTGGGAAACCGGCTAAGCGATACCCCATCCTTTGACGTCTGCTACGGCGGCAGCGAAGCAAATGTGATGATCGCACTATCATCGATGGGTGATCAGACAAGCTTTCTGACACTGCTTCCGGACAATGATCTGGGCACTGCCGCCAAAAGACATTTATGCAAATACCGCGTCAACACCGACCACATCATTCAAAAAGGCTCTGTCATGGGCTCCTACTTTTTCGAACCGGGTTTTGACGCGCTTGCCTCAAAGGTAATCTATCACCGCCGGTATTCAGAGGTTGCCAGACCGGAAGGCTTTGAATCGCAGTTTGATTGGGATGAGATTTTTGCGTCCTGCGGGCTGTTTCACATCAGCGGTATCTCTTTTGCACTATCCGATGATTGCCGGAAATTGTGTTTCACACTGTTAAAAGAGGCAAAAAAAAGAAAGATTCCCATCAGCTTTGACTTCAACTACCGCGGCAAGCTTTGGAGCATCGACGAAGCAAAAGCTGTCTACCAGCAGATTGTTCCGTATGTGGACATTCTCTTTTGTTCAAAAAAAGATCTGGAGGTTTTTCTGGATCTAAAGAAAGCTGATTTTTATAAGCAATACAATTGTAAGTATCTGGTCATCAGAGAGCGCAAAGTGTTGAAAGATGACCGGCACAGTGCGGTTGCAAAAATCTATCATTTTGAAAACGGTCAGCTTACACAGGGCAAGACAGAGAAGTTTACCTATCATGTGTTAGACCGCATTGGTTCCGGTGATGCTTTTTGTGCCGGAGTTCTGCATCAGATATTAAAAGGTACAACTGATTTAAATGCTATTTTGGATTTCGGAATGTCAGCTTTTATCTTGAAACATTACATTCATGGTGATATTCTTGTATGCAGCGAAAAAGAAATCAACGATTTTAACATGGCAGAAAATAAGGATGTAAAGAGATAATGATGAAAGACTATCATATTTGTTTAAGCATTGAAGAAATGGACCCGGATTTTGCACGTATGAAACATGCATTAGAAAAAATTGCGAACGTGACCGTTGTCGGTTTAAGCGGTTATTCACTGGCGGGCTTCGATATATTTATCGGCAAAAAAATGAGTCGCGAGATTTTGGCTACTGCCGATCAATTGCAGCTTATTTTTGCCTACAAAACCGGTGTCGATGATTTTCCGCTGGATGAGATCGCAAAACGGGGAATCCATGTCATCAATTCCCATGCAGATTCGGATTTTATCGCGCAGTATGCTTTTGGTCTGGGAATCAGTCTGACCAGCCGGATTCCGGAATTTGACAAAAAATTCCGCCGCGGCATCTGGTATGATCATGAGAATCCTTATTGGAAAAGTATTTTTGAAATGAAGATTGGTCTCGCAGGCTATGGTCATATCGGTCAGGCGATTCACAAGATCCTCTACAACAACCGGATTGACACCTACACGATCAATCGGGGGAAAAAATATGCGCACATCAAAACCGTACCGGATCTGACCACACTGTGTGATACCTGTGATATGCTCATTCTGTCACTGCCCAAGATTCCGGCCACCGATTGTATCATTGACCGAGAGATGCTCACTCACCTGAAAAATAAATACCTCGTCAACGTAGGACGAGGTAATTGTATTGATCTGCGGGCATTATTTGATGCGCTAAGTAACAAGGAGCTTGCAGGTGCCGCCATCGACACCTGGAATCAGAAACCGGCAAAGGATGAAGTGGATTTTTTCCCTTTTGAGGTTCCGCTGCACACACTTGATAACATCGTTCTCTCTCCGCATCAGGCGATGAAGGTCAGCCGCGGACATGAACAATATGTCACAGATATCACGAAAAAGGTGATCAGCTATATCCTGACCGGGGAACTATCAGATATCGTAGATTTACAAAAAGGTTACTAATAACAATTTTTTTATTACTTCTGCTCAATATACAACACGCCCAGTGTTCCCGGACCGCAGTGGCTGGAAATGACGCCGCCGGCCCGGGTTTCTATGATCTCATCAAAGATACCCAGACTCTCTAAGTAAGCGCGTACCTCACCCACTATCTGCACATCACAGCCGGAATGGGTGATGAAGATGCGGTCTTTTTTTGCTCTTCGCAAGCCTTCCTCCTGATCCTTCACATAGGAGAGAACGGCTGTCTTGATCTTTCCCCTGTATTTTTTTGCAGGATGCATTGCGCCTTGCTCTACAACGATCTGCGGATGCAGCTTTAACGCTCCTCCGACCAGTGCTGCCACTCCGCTGCATCTTCCGCCACGGTGCAGATATACCAGTGTGTCAACCACAAAGCTTGCCCGTACATACGGTTTGTATTCCTCAATTGTCTGCACGATCTCTGCGGCACGTTTTCCTTCTTTTGCAAGTATAGCAGCCTCAACCACAAGCAGTCCGATCCCTGTAGACAGATTGGCCGAGTCAATGACGTGTACCCGGTTGCTTGCCTCCAGTTCCTCCGCTGCCATCATCATGACCTGTCCACTGCTGGACATGGAATTGGAGATGGAAAAACAGATCAGCTCGTCTCCACGATCAATATACGGCTTCATCAGATTGATGGCATCTTCGAGTGCCGGTGCGGAAGTCTTTGGTGTCGTAGCGTGTTCATCCGCCCACCGATAGATTTCTTCCGGTGTGATATTTTTACCGTCCAGATACTCTTCATCTCCAAGTATGATATGCAGCGGCAAAATATCCACATCATATTTTTCCAGTATATCTTTTGACAGATCGCAGGTGCTGTCAGAAATAATTTTTATCATGTCATCCCCCTCTTTTTATCGAGTTTTACAATCACAGGCTTTCGAGCGAAAACCTGTCACTGAATTATATCATTTCTAAAAGAGAGATACAAGGTGTTGGACACCTTTCATACATTCCATCCTTCAAAACGACTTCCTCAATTGCTTCTTTTGAATCTGTTGTACCTTTTCGTACTCAAAATCACAGATATCTGCAATCTCTTCGACCGATTTTCCTTTGCCGAGCAATCTGATAATCAATTCTTGTCTTTCCTGGGCTCTGCCCTCTGCTCTGCCCTCTGCTCTGCCCTCAAT
>OBLI01003084.1_pt1 | contig 13204 bp, 13 predicted proteins | sample 1519701 | NCBI WGS metagenome assembly OBLI01 (sample SAMEA3663005, study PRJEB22513) | pig gut metagenome | biome: pig gut; feature: pig-associated habitat; material: faeces | place: France | collected 2012 | reverse complement strand
AGCGCAAAATACCGTACCCGTAACGTCCAACTGGTTGTTGTGAATGGATATTGTACCCTTCTGCACCCACTCACTTCCGCTCGGCAGCGTCGGGGCGGTTAAGCTCCATCCCATTCAGACCACCTCACGAATACCGGATATACACGTCGCCGTCCGAGCCGCCGGACGGTGCTGCCGTGCCAACCGTTATCTTTCGCACCTGATCGGCGGCAAGGCCGAACTTCGTGTACGGGATGTTGTCGGCAAGCTGGCCAGCGCCTACCGTCTTGTCCGCGATCTTCTCCGCCGTAACGACCTTGCCGCCGAGATTCGTTGTGCCGACCGAGCCGTTGGAGTTGGGCAGCGCTCCAATGTTTGCAGGGGTGACACCCAGATTTGTCCGAGCCGTTGCCGCGTCCGCGGCCCCGGTGCCACCGGAGTCGACGGGCAGTGCGGTGGTCTTGAAAGCCGCGCGTATTTTTGCGACGATGTTCGACCAGAGCGTCCGTCGGCTGTCGGCGGCGGAGGTGTCGTAGAACGGTAGGTAGTCGGCGTCTGCAATGTCGCTCTCTACCGCGAGAAGTCCTGTCTGCGTCTGCTTTGTGCTTATCGCCCCCGCCACAGTGGTGGGGTCCGTGCTGCTCATAGCAAGGTCTCCGCCGGTAAGAACGATCTCTCCGGAGCTGTCCGGCTCAACGCCGTTCACCTTCGACGGCGCCCCGAGAGCGGCAGCCGTAACATCCGCTCCGAGCTTTGCCAGCGTCACCGCGTCGTTTTGTATTGCCGCCGTGTACACGCTGTCGGCGGGAATAGTACCGGCGACCAACGCATTCACCAGAGGAATGAGACTGTCATTGACGAAGGCAACCAGCGCCTCGTTGATGAACTGCTTCAGCTCGTTCGGCTGGTACTGCATATCCTCCCGGACGGTCTGCTCGTCGTCCTCGAATGTCGGGAAATCGGCGGGCTTTGTCCAATCCCGGGTGTAGGAAAATTTGTTAATGGGCTCCAGAGCCATTAGCGATCCCTTCCTTCATATTTATAGAATAGCTGTGCCGAGAGAATCGGCATGTCGCACCCGACCGACGTGCAGGTCAGGATCATTGCAAAGTGCCGGACATGGATGCAGCGCGGCGCGCGGATCGCGGTTATGGCGAATCGATTTGCCTTGAGGTTCCGGAACCGCAGGTTTCTGGGCACCAGACGCCAGTTTACGTGCTGGATATCCGTAAGGTCGTCCCGGCTCTCCCAGTCCGATTTGTAGGTTATTGACGCATCCAGATCGGTATCCGAACGCAGACTGAATATTGCCCGCGTGACGGACTTGAGCCGGTCGTAGGAGCCGAAGAATTGCGTCGCAAATTGGTAGCGTCGCTCATAGGCCTCCCCGAAATCGGAGTAGCTTGCGTCGAACACTACGACCCTTCCGTCGTAATTCAGATAATAGTTTTTTGCCGCCGTGCGGATCAGTGAGGTGGCCCGGATGTTCTCCAGATAGAACCAGCTTGGGTTGCGGTACTCGCTGAGCGTGTAGTCCCAGCAGAACACGTCCCCGTCAGCAATGACCCAATATCGCCAGTTGTCGTCAAAGCTGGACACCGTGTCCGCGGAGCGAATCCGGGACAGCAAGCCATAGCGTCCGTTGTCTCCGTTGATCTTTCGACTGATTCCTACAACGTTGTTCTCGTGCGCGGCGCTGCTGTCCAGCACGATGTGTACGCCCTGCTCCGTGTTGCAGAAGCACAGATTGTTTTCTATAAGCTGAATCGACCACGGAAGGTCGCAGCCGGTTCGGCTGTTAATCGCTGTATAGTCAATCTCGATCACCTTGCGCGGCACTTCTGCGTTGTCGCCAAGCGTCGTAAACTGCATCGTCCCTTTGCCGATGCTCCGGGTCTTGAACACAACCAGCATTCCCTGCTGCTTGCCGAAGCCGGTCACAGCCTCCTCCGTATCGCCGCCGAGGTTGTACTGCTCCATCGGCCAGTAGCTCACGTCCATGGCTACGTTGTTCCCGTTCCAGAAGAAGGCGTTCGGCTGCGCCTTGCAGCCGCCGACCACCATGCAGATGTTCTGGTCGCCGCCGTACACGATAGCGTACGGGCAGTCCATTATGCTTGCCAAGGCGTCGGGGTTTGCCTTGCTGTAGGTGATCCGAACCGTGTTGGAGCTGAGAGGCTGCGTGACGGGAGCGGCAGTTACAAGCGTAACGATACCGGTATTCGGATCGTGAGAGTATTCGCTTTCGGCGAGCGTCCGTCCGTCTACGGTAACGGCGACAATCGTTGCACCCGTCACCGGGATCCGGTAGGTCTTTTCCGGTACCTCCCCGGTCACGGAAATGTTGTTCTCCCCCGCCTCGGGCGCGGCGTAAAAGATCAGCGTCTGTCCGGATACCGTCCAGTTGCCTACGGTGGCGCCGTTTACCGTTACGTCCGTTAGATACACAAACGGTTTGGTAAGCGTAAAGCTCTTCGTCTCGCCGTTGCCGGAGAGTGTCTCCGTTTCGCTCTTGTGCGCAGCGTTATACCAGATCGTCTTATTCGCGCTCAGACGGTTTTCCGGCTGATACGCCGTGCCAGCTCCGGAGCGCCAGTCCGCGTTGATGTACGTGATCGGGGTGTAGGCCTCCGCCACGACATCGGAACACTCAAAGCCGGAGCCGTTGTAATGGATGCGTACAAAAACTCCGGGCGCCTTATAGAACAGATCGTCTCCGTACCGGAGGAACGTTCCTCGCGCCGGGATGTAGCCGGAGTACATCTCAGAAAGATCGCACAGCTCGACGAGCTGCATAGCGTCCGACGGCTCTGCATAATAAATGCTGCTGTTTATGTGCAGAAAAGCGTTGCCCCAGTAGAGATCATCATACGCGCACCAGCCCTTTCCAAGAGTTGCCGGGGTAGTATATGCCTGACCCGCGCGCGAGCACAGCGTACCGTTCTTCCAGAGCATATTCAGCATATCCGGGCTCTCGTTCGCTTTCAGCCGGTAATCTGGGTCATAGAGGTTCAGACCCCCGGTAAGCTCCGGGAAGTTTACAATGTACTCACTCTTCGGCGTCGGTAGGCGCGTCAGGTTCACATATCCGGATGACCGCTGCTGGAATGTGGGCATTCCGTTTTTGCTCATCGGCGCTCACCCCCAGAAGCTGTAGTCTCCCGCGAACGGGAAATAGACATCCTGCACGGTGCTCGGCTCTGTGGAGGGCAGCTCGATCATGCTGTCCTTCTTTGCCGTGTATTCGTTGAACAGCGTCGCGTACCGGAAGGCGTCGTCCTGCATCACGAGATGCGCGGCAACGTAGTACGGGACCGCCTCCTGCGCCTCCGGAACATTGTCCAGCTCGTCCGTGTCCGCCGGAGCGCTGCCAAGCCGCACCGGGTAGCGGAAATACTCCACGATCGTCTCCATCGGGAGCTGCATCGGGAGGATCAGCTTGTTCCGGTCGAGCATACGCACGTTGTTGAACCGGGTAAAATGCGCCGGTTCGCCGGGTCGCTGCACCGGTACGAGAAGCCCCGAGCCTCTTCGCTGCCACATATCCTTGGGCAGCGTGTAAATATACGACCCGGACCGCTCTTCAACGTCCAGATCGCTGAGCATGACAGACGCCGGGATCTTCTTCGCCGTCGTCGCCAGATCCATCTGCGCTGCGTTCACAAGGCTCGGAATCCGGTACAGGTAATCCTGCTGGTTGTTGTAGGTGGCAGGAATCGTCTGTCCGGCGATCGACTCCTGATGAATCAGATAAAGTGCGGCGTCTCTCGCCTCTCCGTATGTCATGCGTTTCACTCCTTCAAAAAGCACGGCAGGGACCCACCCTCTTCCCCTTTTTTTTAGGCCGTGTTATTCCCACTTGTCCTTTTGCGCTGTTATCGGTCAGCGCTAAACCGCTTTAGAAAGAGCGGCTGTTTGTAGCCGCTCTTCCTTTCTTCTCCTGCTCAGATATTGATGAGAGCGTCGCCGAAGGCCACAGCCTTGCCAGCGGAATCCAGTTCGACCACGCGAACCACGGTATGACCGCTGGTCGGGGTAATGGTCATCGGGTTGGAGGTCATCGCGGTGGTGCCGGACGGGGCCGTGCCGTAGGTAACGGCGGCCAGACCAGACGCGGCAGCCGCGGTGGCATAGGCCAGAGTGTGGCCAGTTTCCGGCTCACCATTCAGCATGATGCTCGTCTTGCCGCCGCCGATCGCGAAGGTGCGGGCGTCAAGCATGCCAAGCACCTGCTGGCTGCCCTGATAGAAGATCGCAGCGCGCTTCTCGTTCAGAACGAAGCAGTCGTAGATGAGACGGCCTTCGCAGAGCCAGCCGGAGATTCCCGGAGGATTGTCGTGGATCTTATAGTCCTCCAGCACCTTCGGGCCAGTAGCGGCGATCGGATGCGTGAGAATGAAGTTGCAGCCAATCGGGAGACGAGTGGCCGGGACCTTGACGATCTTGCAGCCGTCCACCTCGCCGATGACGCCCTTGATGAGCATCTGCTGGCTCGCGTCGCCGTAGCGCATGAAGGCGGGATCCATCTTCAGCAGATTGGCGAAGCGGTAGGAGCAGAAGCACACACGCCCCTGATCGGGGACATTGGCGTTGCCGAGCTTCTCCTGCGCGTTCAGGAACAGCTCGTAGGCGTTTTCCTTCGTCGCCTGAGTGGAGTCGTAGTTGCCGAAGGCCGTGGCCTTTGCGGCAAGAGTGCGGAAAACGTAGGTGTCGAACTCAGGCACACACACCTCTTTGAGCTGACGGCTCAGCGCTTTGCCAACGTCGCTCACCATCTCGGACATGATTTTGTCGCCCTTGTCGATGATGAAGGTGAAGGCACGGTCGCGGTTGAGCGTCATGCTCTGAACGTTGCGGGTCAGATCGTCGGGCGTGCCGTAGCGGTTCGCGCCGGTCTTGAGGTAGTCGGTCATAACGGCCACGGGGATGCTGTAGACCTTGACGGTCTGCGCGCCGGTGAACTCGTAGTCGTTGTTCAGCGCGAGCATAGCCTGAGACTCACGGGTGAATCTCTCGTCAACGTTCGTAGAATAGCGGGATGCAAGGTTAATACCAGCAGGCATTGGATAATCTCTCCTTTAATAATATAGATTTCTCCGCCGCTGGCGCTGAGGTATTAGGTTTTACCAGCCCATGTCGTCGCTGTTGAAACCTTCAAGGAAGGGGTCGGACGGCTTGGTGTCCGTCTGCCCGCCCCCTGTGGAACGGCGAACCGGGGCTTTCTGCGCCGCGGCGGCGTTCTGCCGGAGAATCTTGTTCTCTTTTTCGGCAGTCTTGGCCTTGGCTGAGGTCTGCTTGAGCTTATAGTCCATGTACACCTGAATCAGCGGCTTCCCGGTAGCGATGGCGTCGTTCGTCACCTCATCGGGAATACGCTCGTTTCTGGCGTCCGGAAAAGCTCGGAATAGTTCTGCAACCTCCGCGCGGTAGTCTCGTCCACTCTCCTCCGCAGACTTCGCGTCCTCCGCCGCGGGGATCTTCTCCAGCGCGAACTTCCGGGTAACATAGTCGCGAGCCATGTCATCCGGAACGCCCGGGTGCTCGTCCATGTAGGTCTGCACGATGTTGTCGATGATGCCGTCGTGCATAGCGCTGCGGTCGGCGTAGTTCAGCCCCTTCGCAATTTTGTCGAAGCGGCCAAGCTCAGCCTCCAGCTCGCGCACGCGGGTCTGGTAGCGATCCAGAACCTGCGCCTTCTGGTAGAGCGTGGGCAGTTCGGTCGGGTCAAGAGCAATGTCCTGCTCTCTGTGGTCGATGCTCACTCGGAAATGCAGTTTGCCGTCGTCCGCGTCGGCGTCCGTGGTAGGGTCGCCTTCGCCATATTCGGCGCCGGTCGTCGAGTCGTCCGTGCTCTCTGTGGTGGGAGAGCCGTCCTTCTCTTCCGCGTTCTCCCCTTCCGCGCCGGTCGTCTCCTCTGCCCCGTCGGGCTCGGATCCCACCCACGTGTTAGGGTCAAAAATGTCTTCGCCTTCCGCTCCGCCCCAGCCTTCCGGAAGGATGGAGTCGAAGTCATCGTCCGCGGTTTTGACCATGTTGTTCTCTGTGTTGTTCATGTTTATCCCTTTCTCCGCATGGTGAGCGGAAATATATGCACAAGGGGATTTACCCCGTGTGAGCGTTACTCTTCCTCGTCCTTCTTCTTGCGAATGGGGAACGGGGGCTTCTTGCCGCGATTCTTCTTGGCACGTCCCGCGCTGGCGGATGCCCCGGCCATGCGCTCAACGAGATCCTCAATATCGGGGTCGTCGTCCATGTCTTCGGGCTCGGGCTTCTCCATGCCCATGTTCTTCTTGAACTTCTTCTTTTTGCGGAAAGGCATGTCGTCCTCCTCGTCCTCGTCCTTGCGGAACTTTTCAAACAGGTCTTCCATTGGTATCCTCCTTATAGTTCGACCCTCTCCGCCGGAGAGGGTCGTTTCTTATTTTGCCAGTATTCGTCCGTGGTTGAGCACGGTGGCCTGCGTACGGGCGCCGGGTATATCCTGAAACCGTGCCTGTATACCCGGGGGAAGAGCCGCGAACGCCTTGGCGTTGTCGATGGCGCCACCCGCTACCGGGTTCGTCCCGGAAGGCGGCAGCTTTTTGTGCTTGGCTGCCTCCGCAGCACCGGCGGCGGCCTCCTGCGCCTCGCTCATCGAGCCGATGGCTTGTCCGTCCGAGCCGGGGATAATGCCGTTGTTCATCTGCATTTGCTGCTGCGTGGCGAGCTCCTGCTCCTTCTGCTTGGCCTGCGCCTTGAGATTCTCGATGAGCTCCTCTTTCTGCGGCACCAGCCGGTCCGGCACACGTTCCAGATACTGGATCATGCTCAGCACACCGTCGCGGCGCAGGTTGTCGAGTGTCTGCACCATGGCGATCTCCGAGAAATATGTCGTCGCGCCAACGTTCACTCGGACGTTCAGATAGAGGTGCTTGAACTGCGAGAAGTCGAACGTCTCTACTACCTTGCGCGTGACGCTCTGCGTGCTCATAAGCCCGGAGAACGGGTCAATCTGCGGCGTTCCGCCGGTCTGCTGCACCAGTTCGTCCATCTTTCGCTCGCGGACGATGGGGCGCTCCCCGTAATAGGTGCCCATCATGTCCAGCAAAATCGCGCCGATGTCCTCCATCCACTCGTGCAGGTTCGCCCGGGTGTTCTCCAGCGGAACCTCGGCGGCGCTCTGCAGCACCATCAGGGCGGAGGTGTTGTCCGGTCGTACGTTGCCGAGCTGCGCGTCCGTGGCGCCGAGACAGTCCTTCGTGTACGCCACGGCCTTGTCGATCGTAGCGATGATCTGGTTGGACATGTCCGCGGGCTGCAAGGTGTACGCCACCTGCTGTATGTTCTGGCCCGGCTGCATACCACGAACTCCGATGGCCTGTCCGACCTCGTTCGTCCATTGGCTTATAACGTCGGCGTTGTAGATTTCTTTCGGGAAGCCGAGCTGCTGCAAATGCCGCATGACCATGGCGAACATGGAGTTGATGAAGATCTGGTTCGGCACGATACCAGTAACGAGTGCGCGCCCGTGGTACTGGTTCTTCTGCCGCTCCCAGTTGCCCCACGCGATGGGGTAACGTGTCAGGCCGGTGTCCACATCCTCAAAGATCGTGCAGGTCTTCGTCGCCTTTGTAACGTGGACAGTGGTGGTCGGCTGCATGACCTTTTTCATCTTGTACTGCGGTGTACCGTCGTTGGAGATGATCGGTTTTCCGTTCTCGTCCTTCTCAATGATCGGGTTGCCGCTTCGGTCAGTAGCTACTTCCATCATCGGCTGCCCGGTCTTCGGGTCGATCACCGGGGCGTTGGCCGTGACCTTGTAGTACATATAGCAGTAGAGCGCCTTACCTGTGCCGTCATCGTCCGGCATGAGCTCGTGCTTGCCGCCGATGCCCGCCTGCCAAGCCGTGTCATAGTCCGGCTGGATGGCGTACTCCAGAAAATCTCCCGCAGACTCGTCCTTCGGACGGAACTTTCGGTTACGCTCCGCTTCTTCGCGGAGGTTCTCCACCGTATCTCGCCCGATGATGAGAATGTACGGCTGACGCTCGACACACCGGTCGTTCGGGTTGCCGAACATGACGTTCAACCCGTCTACCAGCTCCATCTGTATCTCGCCGCGGTAAGGGCCAAACGCGCCGCCGTAGGGCAGAGCGTCCGGGTCCCAGTAGAAGTGCGCGCAGTAGTCGCCCGTCTGCGCCCCGTCGAAGAGTGCGTCACGGATGCGGTATTCCATTTTGAATTTCTCCAGCAGGTTCTGCACCTCCGCCGTAGCGAAGGCCGCAGCGTTGCTGGAGGGGTCTGCCTCGTTCGTGCCGTCGTAGTACGCGAGCGGCTCGAAAGCGATCGTCGTCGCGCTCGACGTGAGCGACGCGACGAACAGACTCGTAACGCGCTTGATGATGTTGAACATCGGCTTCGGCAGTCGGCTCATCGCCGGGGTCTCCGGCAGATGCAGCCACTGGTTTCCGGCAAAGAACTCAATGTTCGTGTTCACCAGCCGGTACTGATTCGGTACAAGCCCGTTGTTGTACGCTCGTCCGCGTTCATAGTTTTCCCAGACCTGTGTTTTGGTCCGGACTTTCTTCCTCGCCAATCGGCATCACTCCTTTCGAGGTTTGTCCTGCGCGGAGGGAAGCCCATAGGCGATCTCCGGCGAGTAGTTAATCATCGCAGAGAAGGCCTCCTGATCGGCGTGGAATCGGCGGATCTGCTCCTCCGTCACGCCTTCCCGCACTACTTTGCGGTTGTGCTTGTCGTAGGCGACGCGGAGCTTCCAGCCCAAAAACGCGCCGATGAACAGCAACACCAGCACCGCGATAACGCCGATCGAGCCATAGAGTATGTTAGTCATTACCAGTCCTTTCCGCCCCCGAGCAGCCGGGAGGCAGCATCGTCACCGTATGGGTTGAACAGGACGTCGGAGTCAAGAAACGCCTGTACTTCGCCCTGTATGATTTTCTCTTCTTCGGTCTGCTCCGGAAGCTCAGCCACGCCGGAAGCATAGAGCAGATACGAGAGCGCCTGACTCATGGAGTCCACCATGTCGTCGTGCGCGGCATTCGGAAACGCCGAGCACTGGTCCACGAAATCGTTGACCCACGGCGCACCGATCGGGAGATACACATGCCCCGATTCAATCGCCGCGGATATGGAGTTCACGCGCGCAACCTTACCGCCGCGCGGGTTCACAGGGATGCAGAACATCTCCTGTTGCAGTACGTTGATGATCGCGCTGCCGTTCGCCTTGTCCTCGATCAGTGCAGCACGAGCGCCGGGGTACAGCATCCGCACCGCCCGGATCGCCTGAATCGTGGCGAGGAAGTTCAGGTGCTGGTTCATCATGTACCGGCAGTAGTAGTCGTTCCCCCGCTTGCCCCAGACAGAGATCGCCACGAAGTCGTTGCTGTCCTTGTCCTTGAACGCGGCGTCTACGGAGATGACCTCCGTGCCGAGCTTCGGAAGCGCGTCCTCACGGTAGTACTGCCACCAGTTGCGCTTGAGCAGGTTGCCCTCCTCCACACGAGGGGAGCACTGATACAAGGCAGACCACGCACGAGCCCCGCCGTCAGGGTCACGTATGTAGGCGTGCTTGAAGTCCCGCAGCCACGCCTCGTCCTTGCCAAGCTCCGGGCAGAGAGGCTCTCCGGGGGAGCGCCCCAGCGGGTCGTCCTCCTCCGCCTCTACGGGGAGCCGCAGCAGCGTGGCGTTGTGCTCGCTGCGCAGAATACGCGCGGCGAGATCGTCCTCGTGCCACGGGGTCATAATGAGCACGACCTTCGCCCCGGCGGCGAGACGGGACTTCAGGGAGTTCTGCCACTCATCCCATATACGAGATCGGGTGGTTGGGCTGTCCGCCTCTACGCGGTTCTTGATCGGGTCGTCTATGAGAAGCAGGTTCGCCGGGTTGCCCGTGATGCCGGACATAATGCCGCGGCTTATCATGCGCCCCTGATGATTGTCCAGCTCAAACTCGGTGGAGCGGTTGATCTCCCCGATGCCTATGCCGAAAAGCGCGCCGCCATAGTTGAGAATCTTTTCCTTGTTCCGGCGGCTGAATCGCTCCGCCGTTTCCTCGTTGTAGCTTGCCTCGATGACGCGATTGGTCGGGTACTTGCCGAGATACCAGCTCGGGAAAGCCTCGGTCAGCGACATGGATTTACCGTGCTGCGGCGGGCACTCCACGACGAGGATGTCGTATGCATTCCCCGTCTGTGTCTCGATGAACTTCTGCACGGTATCGGCCAGAAAACGGGAGAGCCTTGTGTTCTTCCATCCCGGTGTGGTCAGCGCGAGATAGTCGGCGTAGCTTCTTCGCGCCAGCTCGCGCGAGGCGAGTTCGGCTTGTAGGATTGTCAGGTCGTCAGGCATGGAGCTGGATCACCTCTTACGCAGTAAAAGCCCAGCCCGGCGGAAGGGAGCTCACGCCGGGCTGGTGAAAGGAGTAAATGTATTTGGGAAATCACGGCACTCCGTGTGCAGTGAAGAGGGGTTATGTTAACCGTTAGCCATACCCCGTGGGGGTTCGTGCAAATATCAGGGCTTAGCTCTCTATTATCCAGCGCGCCGGAAAGGAGCATACCCCCACCCCGTGGGGGGTACCCTCATCGGGATCTGGAAGCACGCACCCCTCTGAAAATTCTGGCCCCCCTATGCCGCTGCGGCGGCGGGATAATAGGCTCGCTCCGCTCGCCGCCCGCTGCGGCGGGGCTTACGTAGAAGGAATGCGGGTGGAGCTGATGGATAAAAGATCAGCTTACAAAACTGAATAAAGGAGGTACATGAAAATGTACAACAAAACGCTGAAGGACTACACCCTTAGCCTCGCACGTGAGAAGATCCAGCTGGATCGGGAGACCTCGACGGCGGACTACCGCCGCAGTCTCAATGAGGGCTTCCACAGCTGGATGCGCTTCCTTGACGATACGGGGTTGATGTTCTTCCTGATCGGGGAGGGATCTGTTCCTTCTCAGGTTACGATCGACAAGGTGATTTCAGATCAGTTCGGTTGTATGAAGATTGATCTTGCTATTGCCTATGCTCTTGCGGTAAAGCTCGATTCGGCGGATCTTGGTCCTGATACTCCTGAGTCTTCCGGGGCCTCAGAGATGCTCTGGATTACTCTCCGCGGAATTGGGGCCGTGGATCTGTTTCCGTCCTATGGTGTGTCCGATACAGCGAAACAGAATTATCTGTTCAAGATCTACCAGATCCGACGCCGGGTTCGCCACGCCCTCCGGGGGTTTGAGTTTATGGGGCACGAGAACCTATTCTTGAAGTCGTCTATAGAAGCGATTTTTGAAGCGGTTCTCGACTTGGACGATGATACTGTTAAGATTCCCGAATTTATCACTGCGAGCAAGGCTCACGCCGCGATTGACTGCTGGCTCTGGCAGATGGAAGAAAAAGGAGAAGCAGGCCCCGGCTACTATCTGCGAAACATGCTGTGCGAAAAAGGTGTGATTCCTGATCCGTATCTCTATGGATACTGATCCAAGCCCATCTAAGCCCTGTTCCTAACGGAGCAGGGCTTTTTTTTCGCTCTAACTTAATGCTCTGGCTCGCCCCGCGAGCCAGCGCTGCGCGCGCCGCCCGCTGCGGCGGGGCTTACGTAGAAGGAATTCGGGTGGAGCTGATGGATAAAAGATCAGCTTACATTTTATTTAGGGGAAACAAAGAGTTCCCCAAAGAAAGGAAAAAGAAAAATGACTATCACTCTCATCAACAAGTTCGGGTCCTACACCCGCGACGCGCGCGACCTTGATAGCGCAAAGGCTCTCATCGTTTACGCCGTCAAGAACGACGGCGTTTATAACGCCTCCGTCCGCAACGAAAATAACAAGGTTGTTATGGTCGCCAACAAAAAATCGTTCGGTCGGATCGACTTCTCCCTCGCGCAGTGATGACAAGGAGGACTACACCGCTATGAAAAAGATTGCTCTCGTTCTTATCGCTATCGCTCTTGTCGCCTGTGCTATCGGTCAGGTGTATGGACTTAACGCCTATACTCTCACCGATGCCGTGGTAGTTGAGATTTCCGGTGATCGCGTGCTTGTGGTTGACGGCAACGGTGATTGCTGGGAGTTTTTTGCTGACGGCTTAACCCTTGGCGACAACACCACTCTTGTGATGAACAACCACCATACCGAAAACATAATTGACGATAGCGTTATAAATTATTTTGTAAAAACACAAAAAACCATTCGCATCTAAAACAACTGATCCGAGCCCATCTAAGCCCCGCTGCGGCGGGGCTTTTTTTTATATTTCAATTTAATAATCTGGCTCGCTCCGCGAGCCAGCGCTGCGGCGCGGGATTACGGAGAAGGAATTCGAGTGGAGCTGATGGATAAAAGATCAGCTTACATTTTTTTGAAGGAGGCCATTGATATGGCTAACCAGATGATTTTTAAGACGTTCACCTCTAAGCGCATGCAGAACATGCGCCAGTGCGACGGGAAGAACTATAAGTTCTCCGCCGACTGGAGCCAACCGCAACCACGGAACATCTGCGCGGCGACGATCAAGAGCGTGTCCGAGAAGCTCGCCCTGATCGCCAAGCAGCCTGCTTGGGGAACCAAGGAGGACACTCCTGCCCTCGTCGCCGAGCTCGCCGCTCTCCTCCCGACTGCTCAGCTCGGGTCGGACGATATGCAGAACGCCTTCACCGCCTATCAGGCGGAGAGGTACTTCCTCCGCATCTGGTGGAGGGGTACGTCGGAGGAGCGGGAGAAGCTCGTTCCGAGGGCGAAGGCTCCGGCCAAGAAGGCTGCTGCCAAGAAGGCTGCTGCTCCGAAGACGGCGGCCAAGAAGGAGACCGCCGCTCCTGCTCCGAAGGCGGAGGCCAAGAAGGCTTCGGCCAAGAAGGCTTCGACCAAGATTGCTTCGGCTCTCCCGACGGAAGTCAACCCCGAATGGGAGGAGATGGCGAAGAAGTCCCTTGCTGCCGAGGCCGCGACCATTGACTCCGGGCTCCACGTTGAGACCAACGATCAGTACGTTGCGGACGTGATGAACGTTCTCACGGACCTGCTCGTGAACGAGCTCTCCTATGAGCAGAAGAAGAAGTTCGTGACCGCTCTCACGAGCATGCTTCAGCAGAGTTTTTAATCTCTGCTTCTACCGTCAGCCCTGCTCCTCACGGAGCAGGGCTTTCTTTTTGTCTTAACTTAATGCTCGGGGGACTACAACGAGGAGCGGGGCTACGCCCCGGTTACAACACCGGAGCCAGCCGCTCCGCGCGCGC
>OBLI01003083.1_pt1 | contig 13206 bp, 10 predicted proteins | sample 1519701 | NCBI WGS metagenome assembly OBLI01 (sample SAMEA3663005, study PRJEB22513) | pig gut metagenome | biome: pig gut; feature: pig-associated habitat; material: faeces | place: France | collected 2012 | reverse complement strand
AAACGGTCAAATTCCGCACCGCCCAAAGTCAGAATTGGAGCAATTGCCACTGTGCAATTTTCTTGCACATCGGACTGCGTCAGGAAAGAAATCAGTTCCTCATAGCCCTTTTTTAGCGTTTCCACCACATTGTGCATATTCCATCTTTGGCTGGTTTCGTTCCGCAGAAAGTATTTTTCACACTTCAAGGGCACGAACAGTACCATTCGAGGCTGTGACGAATTCTGAAAGGCTGTCTTGAATAGCCGTGTAATCTCGCCAACTCGGTTAAACTCCGCATGGTATTTTCCGTAGCCAAGCGCCTTATCATTTTCTTCCATCAGATGCGGCGTATCCACAGCGATAATAAACACCTGACTGTCTGCAATTGCGGCCTGAATGTCCGCTTCATGCTCCGAAGATGCATACCATTCTCCAGGAACATCTCGAAAACTCAGCTTGTAGGGAAGTCCTCTGTTTTTAACGGTTACATCAAACCCATATTTGTTGCAGACAGAACTCGGATTTAAATCAGCAACAAACGTATTTCGTTTCACATATGCGGGTGAAAAATAACGCTTCAACTCCGTAAGCTTTAACGCCAGACCCACATTACATTCATCATCCCGTACAACCGAAAGTTCTTCAACCCCCGCCAGCTGGTGTGAGCAACACTTATCCATTGCAGCCAAAATACTGCTCTTTCCCGCTCGGCGGCCACCAACCATTAATACATTGATATCTGCCATAGCTCTCTCTCCTTTTTTTAAATGTCTTTTTTCCTACTTGCGCATTACACCTTGCCGCGTCCAAACAACGTGACGAAACCATCCAGATTGCTCACCTTCTTTTCGTCCATCTTTTGGACTTCCAGCAACATTGCATTTAAATTGGGGGTCAAAGCCCACATTTTCCGCAGTTTCTGAAGCCAGCCCTGATTCTCCTTCGCATCCTTCAGCCGAAGATACTGCTTGCTGACAAAACTCAGGAGGTAATATAGCGGCTGCTCGCAATATACTGGTGAATATTTTGCACCGGGTTTGGTGTATTTGTAGCGAACATCCATTGGGACCGGAAGTCCATCCAGCGATGTTTCTGCTATCGTTCCATTTATGGCTCCGAAGCAATCAAAGTCGATTTGTCCAACGGTCTGGATGGGCGTAATTACACATGCGAAACGAGGCTTTCCGGTTTCATCTTTCTGACTTTTCAAAAACTGCAACAACTCACCGTAAGTACGCTTTACCTGCTCAGTAACTTCATCAATACGGTTCTCATGACAATACTTTTCGCATTTCAACGGTACCAGCATGATCAGCTTCTCTCCGGAGTGTTCATTCAGCACGCTTCGGAATAGCTCTGTGATCAGCTTCGTTCGATTTTTGCCTTCGTTATAGCGACCGCCATACTCCATGAGATGGGGGGTATCTATAGCTACGATCACTGCACTGGATTCCTCAATAAACTGTCTTACATCATCTGGATTATTTTTCACAAACTCGCCGGGAAAATCCCGAATTTCCAGACTCATGTTGATATTTTCTGTATTCAGGCCAAAATCGAAGGAAAATACGCTTACTTGACTATCACCAGCAATACCTGAATGCACAGCATCATTGACACTGGCATTTCCGTAGAACATCCGCATCAAATCTTCCGCTTTCTTGTTTAGAATATCGCTGGTCCCTTTATCCGCTACGATGTGCAGCTTTGTGCTGTTGATTGCAGTGTTCATATTGTGATACATAGACGTCAGAACACTTGTTTTACCCACACCTCTGGCCCCTAACATTGTCATTTTCATGACAGGCTTTTCGGTATATTTTTCTCCAACAATTACTCTTCTCAATTTCTGTAGGAATTCATTCATTTGGTTTAACGCCTCCTTATAATTGCTGTAGAACGGCGCACCGGCTGTTACAGTCTAACAAAGTTTCCATCATATCATTCCATGCGGCAAAAGCACTGTTTGCAACTGCCATTCCCTGATATGTTCCCGGCCATACAATGGGATAGTTCTCGGCATAAAGTCGGAACCATTCGTCGGCAACATTTTCTGTGAAATCCACCTTGTCACTAAACTCCTTGATGATTGCAAAGAATGCACGATGGGGCTTGCTGAAGAGTTCATCCAACCGATCCTCCAATTCCTCTGCCACCTCCCGCAGGTTCCGGTCCAGCCAATAGCGGATATTTTCTACGGTTCCGGTATCTCCCTCCTTACTGATGAGCCTGGACGGGCCATCAGTGATTTGCGGATCCAGTATATCCATGCAAGCTCGGACCTCATAGGTCAGAAATCCCCGGACAGAGAAATCAAAGCTGTACACATTTTGGAATGCAGTCCGAAGATTGGGATAAATCTCCGCATCTAGAATCGTATTAGTAAAATCATTCATCCAGGTATAGGGCTTTTGTGTGTCCGCATTCGTTACGATTCTGCCAAGGCGACACCCATCGTCCTTGTACAGTATTTCTGTAATCTGGTTCTTTACATTTTCTACTAGTTCATTCAAAGTGCTATCCACGTTAGCAAAGCTTTGGGCCACCGCATTTCTTACCATGTTGCAGCAATCGTTATAAACACTTCCCGGATCTTCTCCAGCGATAATACGCTCCATGATCTGGTTTGTGCTAGGAAGCATGTCACCGCACTTCATCTGTGCCAGAATGCCTCCGACGCGTTTATAGAGAACATCACATGGCTCATTTCGCAGCTCCTTTTCCGACATTGCCAGAGAACGCAGCATACCTGTGCGATGCCGCTGGACCAGTGCGATGTCTTTTTGCATCTGAGGCAGTATATTGGCGTTGGTCGCAGCCTGGGAGGACATCACTTTTTTAGCCGAAGCACAGAAACTGTTAAAGGATTTGCGAACATTGTCCAAGGCTGTGCGGAGATCTGCGGTGTATAGGTCATCGATGTCATTCAAATGCTCCTGAAGGTGCGCCAGCATGGGGAGAAGGAATTCCTCTCTAAGTTGTTTTTTGTCAGAAATGTCGATGATTTTCTTAATGCTGCCTGCCCATTTAGATGCCATTAATGTTTGTAGCGCATCTTGGCAATAATCGTCGCTTTTCCCCTTATGCAAGTTTACAATCCAAAACAGCCAGTTGTTTAAATCCAAACCAAAGCAGTTTTTTTGAATCATTTTATACATATTTCCGATTTTTTCAGGGACGCCGCTACCAGCACCATCTTGTGGTTTATGGAGAAAAATTACAGCATCACTTTCGTTCTTCACCAATTTCAGCATGTCAGACTCAATGCCAATTGCAGTGTCACCTAGTCCTACGGAATCCAGAAGCGTAATTTTACCTGCCTCTGCATAATTGAATCGGCAACGTATATTGCAAGAATCTACAGCTAAGTATTTATAAAAATATATTCGATTGTTTTTTTGGCCGTTGTGTTGTGCAACAAAAGTTTGAATGTCTGATGGGCAGCTCAACGTGATTGGCGCATTATTTACCAATCCTGACCACTTATCATACTCCTCAATATATTTTCTTAAATGTTTTATCTTATCTCCTGCCGCTGAGTATTCGGGCATGCGTCTCTCAATATCGTCCAAATTGAGTTGGCTGATTTGTCGGAGAGAGTGAATATAAAGACGTTTTGATGGATCCTCAATCATTGTATCCAAGTAGCGTTGAACAATTTCAACGATCTGCTTTTCGGTCTTAAACGTGACAGTAGCTCTCACATCTCCGGATGCCATAGCGGGATCATTTTCAATGATGGACACAGCACCTGTACAGTCTGTCAAATCAGAGGTCGGAATTACTCTGCTGTCCAAGTCTGTAATGCTCTGCAAAAGTTGGCTTTTTCCAATTCTGGCCTGCCCAACTACAGAGATATGGATACGGTCTCTGGAAAACCGGCTTTCTACTTTGTCACATTCCTGTAGCGCCAAGGCTGCTTTTTCGCGGCATTCATCCGTACGCAATGCTGCCAGCTTGATGGCAATTCCGGGATCTCGTTGCAGAATATAGCCGTAGTTTCCGTTTAAAATATTTCCGTTTGGATCTATAACTTGAGATTTTAAATCGTCAAAGCCATCTAGTGCTTTCAGTATATCAGCGATTTCCTGCCGCTTTTTCTGTATAACTGGGACCTTTGCATTTCGTTTTCTCAAGATTTCATCTACAAATTCGTTGATCTGCATTTTTCTTTCCCCTTTAATATGTATTTTTACCGGGTAGTTTTGTCAGAATAGATTGCCCAGCAACAAATTGAGCCAGCCCATCAGGAATCCCAATAGGGCGCCTAAGTAAACAATTGCGTTCAATTCTTTTTTCATTATTCCAAAAATCATCTGCTCCAATTGGACGACATCAAAAGAGGAAATTCGATCTTCCACAATTTTCCCAATGTTAATTCCATTTAGAACTTGCTCCAAGTTGTTGCGAATGATGCTCACATAAGAACGAATGACGAAGTCAAGCCACTCCGGAAGCTTTTCTTCATATTTCCAAATCAGATCGCATATACGCGTATTTAATATGTTCTCACTCTCGGAATCAACTAATTCCCGTATGATATCCTGCGAGTTATCCGCAATGGCCTTGTCTATTAAATCGCCAACACTTGAAGCTATGTTTGCACACATTTCATCGTCAAACAGATTAAATCCAAATCCACGAATCCTGTTGCCCAGGCTCTGCTGTACCCGTTGTAGCACATGACTGGAAATCTTCTCTCCGAATTTCAACGTAGTGAGTTTTTTATACAGCAATTCTGAAAAACACTTTTTCACATTTTCGGTAGCGGAATCCACCGTTTTCTTCGGTGCCATCTGGCATAGGGTACTGTACAGGGTATCTGTATTTGCACGGTTGTCATCCACAACTTTATTCAGCTTCTCTTGAAACTTTCTTGTCATTTCATCTGAAGTCAGGACCTCGACTAGTATATCGGAGTTCAAAAGCTGCGTGCTGACCACATTGCCAATAGAACGGGCAACGCGATCTTTCTCCTTCGGAATCAAGCCGGGTGTAAATGGAACCCTCCATTTTCCAATATAGATTGGATGTCTAGGATGAAACAGCATTTTGATTGCGATATCATTAGTGATATAGCCAATCACACCACCAATAATCGGTGGCACGAAAATTCCTAAATTCATGAATAACGTCCTTCTTTCTCAAATGAGAATACTATCGAGCAACTCATCTACAGGCATACACCTTCCGATGGCACACAACCTACAGTTTGCAAATTTCGCCCGAACGGTGTGGTGTTTTCGCTTTGGGCGGTGTACGTATTTCGGTTTAAGCGGTGTGGTTCTTTCGGATGAACGGTGCGTTCCGGGCTTGGGTATGATACAGTCTTTCCTGCAGCTTCTGCTGCGAGAAAGGAGTATCATTTTCAATGCAAAACAGCACGACCATTCTTGGCATCATCGAGATGCGTCTCAAGGGCATTTCCTACGACGATTGCCGCAACCGCTACGGTGTTGGCAACAGCACCGTGAATCTCATCATGACCCGATATCTGGAGAAGTGCGTCCCACTGGAGGTTCTGAAGCAGATGCCGGCTGAGGAAGTCGAAGCATCCTTCTACCCGCCCTCCAATGTCCGCAGGAAGTCTGAGGACATCATGCCGGACTATGAGGTCATCTACGCCCGTATCCACCGGGAGGGCAGCAAGGCAAACCTGTACTTTCTGTGGCTCCGGTACAAGCAGGAGCATCCCTCCGGCTACCAGTACACCCAATTCTGCCATTACTTCAACCAGTATGTCAGCACCCACCATGGATCCCAGGGCCTTCGTATGGCCGTGGAGAGGATCCCGGGAGAGCGGGTGTACATCGACTGGGTTGGCGACCAGCCGGAGCTTCTGGTGGACGCTCAGACCGGAGAATTACGGAAGGTACATATCTTCGTCACCACCGTCGGCGTCAGCAGCATGATCTACGCCGAGGCCTTCCCCGACGAGAAGTTGCCCAGCTTCATCGCCGGAACCGTCCATGCTCTGGACTATTACGGTGCAGTCCCCAAGTATCTGGTGCCCGACAACCTCCGCGCCGCCGTTACGAAGCATACGAAGGACGAGCTGATCCTCAATTCTGCATATCAGGATCTGGAGTAGTTCTATGAAGTGGTGATCCTGCCGCCTCCCGCCCGGAAGCCCAAGGGAAAGGCCACCGTCGAAAAGGGCGTCCAGTGGCTGGAGACCCATCTGCTGGAGGAACTGAAGGAGCGGATCTACTACACCATGGAGGAGCTGAACCGGAATGTCCGGCGGATCGTGGATAACCTGAACGACCGAAAAATTCAGGGTCAGAGTTTCTCCCGGCGGGAGGCATTTGAGTTTTACGACAAGTCAAAGATGCGCCCCTTGAATAGCGGACATTTCACTCCCTGCGAGTATCGTTATTTTGGGAAGGTTCCCAACAACTACCATCTTCTGTTCGACGAACATTACTATTCTGTTCCCTGCACCATGTATGGCCAACCTGCTTTTCTCAAAGCAACCATGGCAGAGATCCGAATTTGTGACCGGAATAATAAGCTGATTTGCACCCATAGACGGTCTTATACCACATTTCCAAAGTACATCACGAAGACTGAGCACATGCCCCCGGAACATCGTTTCTACCGGGATGTGAATGAGAAGGACGGCGAATACTACCGCCGCTGGGCCGCCGGATACGGCCCCTATACGGCAAAAATGATTGACACAGTTCTCCTTTCCGGGCAGCATGAGGAACAGTCCTATAACAGCTGCAACGGTATCCTCCATATGTGTACTGGGCAGTCCAAGCTGCTGGTGGAGGAAGCAGCCCGGCTCTGCGTGGAGGGCAACGCCTGCCGATATTCCTATTTCAAACGGTGCCTGAAGCAACTGACGAACCGTAGCCAGACAAAGGAACAGCAGCAGCTACCTTCCCATGAGAATCTCCGAGGAAAGGAGATCTATAAGTGATGACAGATATCCTTTCTACCGGAGATTATGAACTGTGCAGCAAGCTGAAAGCCATGCGATTTTCCGGCATGGCAGAGGCATTGGAGGAACTGCTAAGGGATCCCAACTCCGACTTGATCCCGTTCCGCGAGAAGGTTGGCAGATTGGTAGATGCAGAATGGGATCTGCGCTACAACAAAAAGCTGAACCGCTTCATTAAGAAGGCTACGCTGAAATATCCCCATGCCGATCTGGATGAGACGATCTACGATCCGGAACGGCTTCTGGATACCAGGATCATTGAGGAACTGACCAAGTGTAAATGGGTGGAGGAAGGCCGGAACCTGATGGTCACCGGCCAGACCGGCTCTGGTAAGAGTTATCTGGCTAACGCTCTGGCGATCTGTGCTCTGCGGCAGTTCAAGACCGTGAAGTACTGCAAGGCCAGCCATCTTATTGACGAGCTGAACCGGGCCGAGGCAATGGACAACTACCGGGAGACGCTGGCTAATCTGGTGTCATTTGACCTGCTGGTGATTGATGATTTCGGCCTGATGCAGCTGGATCTGAACAAGTGCCGGAACCTGTTCGAGGTACTGGAAAGCCGGGATCCGGGCCGGTCCACCATGGTGATCTCCCAGTTCCCGGTGAACGCCTGGTACGACCTGTTCCAGGAACATACCTACGCTGACGCTTGTCTAAATCGATTGTTGCATAACTCCTACCGGCTGGAAATGAACGGCAAAAACATGCGCGATCTGACACCCCTGAACAGGTAATAATTTCAAGCCATAACTCACACCGCTTCAACCGAACTGCCCGCACCGTTCATCCGAAACGGGCAGTCCGTTGAAGCGAATTGGGCATTGTAGATGTTGTTGATCCCATCGAGTTAGATGCTTTCAAGAAAAAAGCACAGGAAATGGAACTTTCCGAAGAGGAACAATATGACAGGCAGTTAAGAGCGGATCACTATGACCAACGGGAGCCGGTAAGAATTGAATATGCACCTTGGTTCGACTACCGTACTGACCTTCACCCGGATCACTACATTGCGCACAGTCAAAGAATTGATCGCTGGATGGTGAATGGCTGCGACTACCTGATCACCTATACCTATGAAAATCTTCTCGATACTGAAAATACCACGATCAAACGCGCCCGTGCCAAGAATCCAAATATGAAGGTCATTTCCATCAGTGTACCGTCTACGGCAGAACGAATAGAGGAATTGAAAGCACAGTTGGATGATCGGAAAAAATATGTTGTTGACGCTTTACTGTCCGGAGCATCCTATTCTTCGCTCGGTAGGACGCTTGGTATTACTTCAAACCGGGTTCATCAGATTGCAGGAAAGGCAACCCGGCTCATATACAGGCAGCTTAATGAAGAACTCAAATAGTCAAAGCCTCAGCCCCTCGCTTTTGCGGGAGGCTGAGGCTATTATCATGCCGTCATAATATTATCAGTCCACATCTCGCATTGGCTCATAACGGTCTGGACGGCATCGTCTATTCCTTCCGGCGGATATTTGTTCTTCTTATGGTCTTCAAAAAAAGACACCTCAGCTTCACTTATGAAGGGATAACTGAGATGTCTTTTTCTCGCTTTATAAATATGCCTTCAGGCGCTTTGATCTGGAAGGATGTCTTAGTTTTCTTAGAGCCTTCGCTTCGATCTGTCGTATCCGTTCTCTTGTGATATTGAACTCTGCACCAACTTCTTCAAGTGTTCGCTCGCGTCCGTCAAACCCATATCTAAGCAGCAGCACTTTTTCTTCGCGCGGCGTTAGCGTACTCAAAACATCCCTGATCTCCTCCTGAAGCATCTTATATTGAACAGACAAATATACATCCTCATCCGATACCACAGTTTCGGTAGAAAGGTTGCTTAGTATTGTACCAGCGGTTATGTCTTTCGGAAAGTATTCTTGATTTTCGTCTGTATATAACTCAATAAGTTCCTCAATTCGTTCATCGGGAATCATTTGAAGGAGTATTTTCTGCGCGTCATCTTCAGCACAACCAATCTTATCACAGACCATATGTAATGCGTCTCCACAACTGCGCAGCTCGTCGCATCCTATGCACCCATGAGCCTTTAGAAGGGGGTACATTGTAAAATAATCCTCCTTCTTGTGAAAAGGATAGTAGACCAAAGGGCGTTGTGTACTTTGCTCCCTGGAAATATTCTGTAAAATCCATAGTGCAGCATATGAGGCAAAAGCCCCTGAAGTATCAGGATCATATCTATCAACCGCAGTGACGAGTCCGGTACAAGCATAACCAACAGCATCTTCGATGTCCATATCATATGCCTCTGCTCTTTGTAATGCCACTCTTAATGCTAATCTCAAGTGCATTTCTATCATTCGATCTCTTGCATATGTGTTTCCATCGACTATCTGGTATTTTAATTGCTTTATTTCCCCACGCTGGGGAGGCATTACATTCTTTACGAAAGCTACAAATGGCTCAAGAGAAGGGCTGAGTTTCACAATTCGGTCATATACACCGTCATAATCACTCTGCGCAAAATCATCGTACTCGTCATCAGCAGAGGAAGAAGCATTTCCAGGAGCCTCGCTATATACGAGAACGCCACGAGTCGTTATAGAGTTTGTGAGCCAATCGAAATCCTGAATGGGGAGAGAGTGTTCGTCAGCACAATCCATGATATTGTCAAATGTTACATAGCCCTGTTTTTCTGCCAGTTCTATTAGTTGCTGATATGCTGCTTGACGGCTATCTATCCCCATTCTTTTTCACCTCTATTCTACTTAGAACACAGTTTCAAAATGTCTTCACTGGACATTTCTTCGTTGAACTTCTCTTGGAACTCTTCAACAAAATCATATAATCTCATGACATATTCATCAGGAGATGAGACGCCTTCAATCAGTTTTTCATAAAGCACATCTACGCCACCACGAACATAGCTGTCGAAACGAGCCTCGTCAGCAGGATCTTCTCCCATGTGTCGAAATGCCTTATTGATACGAACATCCTCATCAGGCTCATATTCCTTGTCAAGAAGCATGATTAGTCTGAAATTAAACAGGAGCTCTTCTTGGGAATAGATTACACGATCACCCATAACATTCTGGTTATACACCTGATTTGTCTCAGGGTTACGAGTATCATCTGGTTCTGCTGTTCTGCCATAAAGGAAACCAACTAACGGCGCATTTGCGTACACATCCACATTTCGTTCAAATAACTTCGCTTTACTATCACTGTCAAATACACTTGTAAGTTCATCTACGCGAACAGCGTGTCTGCCGCGAAAACGATATTGCTTATCAAACATTTGCAAACCTCCTTATACCAACACGGTTTCAAATTCGTTTTTCTTGTCGAAGTAATGACGGCAACCGATTTTGTCGCCCATATGCTCTTCGGCAAGCTCACCATCGGTGTCCTTGATAAAGATGATGACCTGTTCTGCTGTGTTGGGCAGAGCTTCGCACACTGTCTTGATGCGCCGTTTATCGAATGCTGACAGGGGTGCATCCATTACAAGCGGATAAGGCTCAGAGGAAAGCAGCTTTGCATTGTCGTCTGTTGCGTTTCGATTGTCACGAGCCATTTTAATTATGCCGGTGATAAATGCAAAAATCACAGAAATGCTTTGTGCCGTAGATGTTTCGACATCACCGTCATATTCGTTTGCATATACGGAAATGTGGTACTTCTCATCAATGGTCAAGTACAATCCGCCCTCATAAATCTGCTTAAAGATTTCATTGATGGTAGTTTCCAACTTGCTGCGGATCTCTGCTTCGCTTGTCGTGTAAACCTCAAGCAATTCCTCGTAGATCCGTTCGGCATATGCCTTATAAATCTCAATTTTCTTATTCTTATCATCCAATAGTGTGAGATTTCTGCGCTCAGTATCAGCTCGTTCAGCATCCTTTTCGAAACCGCCTTTTCTCACCAAAAGGCGGTCTTTCTCAGCTCCGCTTTCTCTAATAGTCTTGTCGCACAGTTGAATCTCACTGTTAATCGCCCTGACTTTACTACGAACATCCCCACCGCTGAGTTTGCCTTCAATAATATGTAATTCATCTTGAAGGTCTGTAACCTCTTCGTCTTGCTGGCTTATTACTGCAAGATTGTCGCTGATGTGGGCAAACATATCCAGTTGTGCATTGGCACGACGCTTAGCCTCTTTTTTGAAGTCACTTATAGTTGTACTAATGGACTGAGGGGGCAGGAAGTCTATGAGTTCTTTGACCTTTGCATATGGAACAGAGCCTTCATCCAAATGCGTACCACAAATACAGACCTTCTGCTTCAACAAATACTCGATAGTTTTTGCGTGCATGAAAGGAATGTCTTTACCGGTGAAGTCTTTGTCTGACAGGAATTCGAGTGAACGCAGTATAAGCGCAGCAGAGAAAAAGGAACTCATACCACTGTTGAAATCCTTGCATATTGCTTTAACAACATTTGCTCTGGATTCTTTGGCCCTGTTTATCTTTTGAATGAGCTTTTCTTTTTGACGCTGCAATTCCTCGCCTTCTGCGTACTGTTTTATTTCTTCGCTCTTTTCTGCTTTTCGGGCTCTTGCTTGTTCAATTTGAGTTTCCAGTTCTTCTAATCTGGCATCAATCTTTGCAATCTCTGTTTTGCATCGTTCAATAGTATTCGTATACTCCTGAATCTTTGAGTTGCTGTGAGAATCATAGCTGCTTTCGTAGCTTCCAATAACACCGAACTTGGATTTGGGATTAAAATGCTGGATAGCACTATACATAGCGTTTAAGCCAAGCAATCCCTTAACAGCATCAGCAAAATCAGTGGCCTTCTTACCGGTTGAAATGTCTTTGCTCATCTTTTCAATGCGCTCACCGTCGAAGAAGAAATATCTGGACAGCTCTTTCGGTAGAATACCCTTAACTTCACTTTCACACTGAGATTTTTTTACATAGGATGTATTTCCGTTCGAATCTTTTTTGGCTATGTCGAAAACAGTGTTATCGCCCTTGACCCGATTGGAGTAATCCTTGCGGTATGTCTGTTCACGCATGAGAGTATAGCTAACATCGCCGTGGCGCAACTTTAGAGTAACCTGAACTTTACACTCTTGTCCCGGTTTCATCTCATTTGCAACAAGTTTGTTAAGCATATTTTTATCGGAGAACTCAGTCTCTCCGTACATACACCAGAAGAACGCCTGAGCAAAAGTGGTTTTACCCGTACCATTTTCACCAATAATGATTGTGACATTTTTCCCATTTTCGCCTTGAGCAAAGTCGATGGATTCATGGCGAAACTGCCTAAAGTTTTCGAGCGTTATTGATTCGAGTAACATTGCGCTTCCTCCTCAATCTGCTTTTTTATCCATGCGACCATTTGCTGATCGGTCATAGTTCTCGTTTTTAAGTTCTGGTTTTCTTGAAGGATAATTTTGCGTTTCAGACGCTCAACAGCCTTCTCATTAACTTTAATCTGCTCCATAATCGAAAACACCTTCCTCCGATTCCTCATCGGTGATATGATATGCATCCTGAATATCCCAGATCAAGTTGTTTGCCTCCATTGAGTTCTGAGATAAGCGTCCAAATTCTTTGATCCTCGCCAACTCGTTTCTCACAAGGGCTAAGTCTCTTTGTGCCTGTTCAGTCGTTAGCGATGACACTGAATCAAGCGGTCGGGGTAAAGTCACGAAGTCGTAAATCACCGCATATGGTTTGTTAGGTGCTTTTCGCAGGACACGACCACGACGCTGAATGTATTCCTTAGGATTAGTTGTACTTGCTAAGATGAACGCAGTTCTAATTCCGGGAATATTCACACCTTCATCCAAACACTTAATTGCGACTATTGCTTGAAGCCTATCTCCGCGTTGGAATTGCTCCTTGATAGATGCCCTTGTTTCCATGTTTTCTTTTGATGTAAACTGAGCAACATCCATTCCGAACTCATTTCCAAGAATACGAGTTACTGCTTCAATTTGCCGGACATCGCCGGCATCCGATGATGAACAATCCGATTTATCATCCAACACATTCGTAGCTCCACAGTAAACGAGAATATTGTTGTCATGAATGTACGGTTTAATTTCTTCCCGGAGTGCGTCAAGTTTTTCAGATGCTCCGGCAACGATTCTTGCGCGGCGAAGAGCCAGAATCTCGCCATGCTTATTCAGCTTGTATTTTCCATTCTTGCCTTTTATAATGCACTTTGACATTTCATACGACAACTGTTCATATGCTGCCAATTCATCCTCATTCAGATGGACAACGATGGGATAATACTTATACGGCGTGAGCTTGTCTTCTTCTATTGCACGCTCCAAAGAGTATTCAATGC
>OBLI01003080.1_pt1 | contig 13216 bp, 10 predicted proteins | sample 1519701 | NCBI WGS metagenome assembly OBLI01 (sample SAMEA3663005, study PRJEB22513) | pig gut metagenome | biome: pig gut; feature: pig-associated habitat; material: faeces | place: France | collected 2012 | reverse complement strand
ATTGCCATTAATAGCAGTATTTTGACTAATTATTACTTCATAATCCATAGGTCTTAACTCCTTTTTTATAGTTTTTGTAGGTATTACAACTGGTGCTGGGATGGGTTCCGGCTCCTGAACGGGCTGAGGCGCAACCTCAGTCACATTTTCCGAAGCTTCTACATTATTCGCTACCAGCTTTTTTAAAAAATTCATGCTCTCACCTCGCTATTTAATCAAGCGCCGAGGATTCACCTGCTTGCCATAGTGCAGCACCTCAAAGTGTAAATGGGGACCGGTGCTATATCCAGTACTACCCACATAGCCAATAATTTGTCCCTTGCTCACATAATCTCCAGCACTAATTTCAATGCTGCTTAAATGGCCGTAAGCCGTAGCATAGCCATAATCATGGGAAATCTTGATATATTTGCCATAGCCGCCATACCAGCCTGCTCTTTGCACATACCCAGCGGCACTAGCATAGATGGGGGTCCCATAATTAGCCGCAATATCAATACCGGGATGATAGTCACTAGAATAGCCGTCAAAGGGATTGGAGCGACTGCCAAAATCTGAGCTGATATAGCCACCATCCAAAGGCCACAGATTAGGCGTGACCTCATTGCGATAATTCTCTGCCTTGATACTGGTCAAAAGATTATCCCAATCCTGAGTGGAGGCCTGCAAATTCTTGTGCAGTAAAGCGTTTTGCTCCTGCAGAACAACTACATCAGAAACCTTGGTTTTGCTGGGACCACCCTTGCCGCCGTTTTCTGCAGACGGCTCGCTTTTACTAGGCAACTCCATGCCGGACTTTTTCATCTGCTCCCGCACCTGAGCTTCTATTTTATGCAACACCGCCAGCTGTTTTTGCACAGCCTCGGTGTTTTTAGCCAGCTCCTGCAGCTTCTGTTCCTGCTGCGCCTTAATTGCTTTATACGCCGCCAGCTCGTTAGCCTCCTTGTTCCGTGCATAAAGCATACTGGATAGCAGGACAATTAATCCTGCTGTTCCCAAGGCTAAGACTCCTAAGCATGTGGCCGCCTTTTTCATTTGTCTGGTGTGTAAATCCTTTTTGCTAATGGAGCGCCCGTCATGGGGCACCAGCATCAAGGTATAACCACCATCAAGCTGCTTCCACAGCTGTACTAGCTTTTTCCACTTGCCAAATCCTTGCATCATAAGCCTCGATTCCTACGCAATTAATCAAATCTCTCTCCATCAATAGGAAAGCTTTATGGTCATTTTAGCAAAGAAAACCGTTTAAGGGAACACTATTCGCTCCAATTGTAGCCTTTTTTGCACGAATTGTAAGTTTTTAGATTGTGGTGTTCAAAGTTTGAATATATAATTAGAATGAGTATTGTAGTGCTTGCAATTATTCTGGAAGGAAGATCAAGATGATAAATTTGGATATTCTCTCGCAAATTCATTATATTTTGACGCTTATTTTTGGTATCGCTCTCAGCGCTAGCTTTTTAGATGCGCATAAACAAAAAGGAGGACTCTTCAAGCTGGGGCTTTTTACTGTGGTTTTCAGCATTCTCCAGCAGCTAGTTTACTATCATTTCGCTAGACAGGATACGCTAGAGTATTTTCTGCGCTTTTATCCCTTTTTTATTCATCTACCCTTGATTATTTTTTTAGTATATGCCTTTAGAGTACCATGCTTTAGCGCTGTTACAGCGGTGGCCACTGCTTATACTTGCTGCCAGCTCACCAAGTGGCTGGGCTTTGTAGGTGTGTTTTTTATTCCTGACCAGTGGTTCTACTACGCTGTACGCATCGCGCTGGTGCCGCCAATTCTTTTTTTCATTACCACTTATATAAGCCCCTATGTGGCCGTGCTGCTGCATCGTCCTGTAAAAGAAGTGGCTATTTTTAGTATTTTGCCCTTAACCTATTATTTTTTCGATTATGCGACCACTGTATATAGCAATCTTTTATACTCCGGCAACGGTATAGTGGTGGAGTTTTTAGGCTTTGCAGTAAGTATTGCCTGCCTTATATTTTTCAGTATGATCGCTGAGGAATATCTTGCCAAAAATGAGCTTTCCCAAAAGAATCGTCTTATTGAACTGCGCATGCATTCGGCGGTCCACGAGCTCGAGCAGACACGCAGCGCGCAATATTGCATGTCAATTATACGTCACGATATGCGCCATGTGCTGAGCACTGCTACTACCCTTATTCAACAGCAAAAATACGACGAGGCCGTCAAATACTTAAGCGACGGCCAGCGCAGCTTGGACTCTATTCGTCTCCAACGCTTCTGCTCCAATGAATTTGTCAATGCTGTTTTGACAAAATATGATGATCAGTGTATGCTAAATCATGTGGAGTTTAAGGCTGAGGTAGAAGCTGCGGCGCTTTTGCCCTGTCCTGAGCTATGCTATTCCATCATGCTGGACAACGCCTTGGAGAACGCCTTCGAGGCTACCAAACAATTACCTCTGGGGGAGCGCTATATTCACTTAAGTCTTAAGCAAAAAAATAGCAAATTGCTTTTATCCTTAAAAAATACCTATGCGACCACGCCAAAATTTGTCGACGATGTACCTGTATCCTCAGAGGTTGGCCACGGCATCGGCACCCAAAGCATTATCTATAATTGCAATAAGCTAGGCGGACAGTGCAAATTCGCCTTGGAGCATAATCTGTTCGTGTTACAAATCATTGTCTAAGGAGCTGTTGATGATGCGGTTTATATTATGTGATGACGACAGGGAGATGCTAGATGTTTTAAAAGCACACACCCAGCAATGGTTAAGCGAACACAGGCTGGAGGCAGAGCTGTTGACCTTTTCCTCAAGCACGGACCTTCTGGAGCAGTATGCGCCCCGTCAGGATGATATTGCTGTTTTAGATATCATTATGCCCGGCATGAATGGGCTGGAGGTAGCCAAGCGGCTCAGGACTAGCAATAGCGATTTTTCGCTAATCTTCCTAACTTCCTCCAAGGACTTCGCTCTGCCTGCCTACGAGGTGCACCCCTATGGCTATTTACTCAAGCCCGCTGATTATGAGGGCTTCAGCCAGCTGCTGGATTCCCTTTACCAAAAGCTTTGCCAATTTATTGTACTTAAATCCGGCAACGATATGTGCAGCATTCTCATTGAAGAGATCGAGTGGGTGGAGGCTGTTAATCGTCAGGTAGTATTTAATTTGGTGGACGGCAAAAAGCTGGAGGTACGGGATACCTTTAATAATATCCAGAACAAGCTGCTGCTCTATCCAGGCTTTTTCAAACCCCATCGCAGCTATATCGTGAACTTCAAGCATGTGGAGCATTTTAACACCAAGGAAATCTTCATGCGGGACAGTAAGCTGTGCATTCCCTTATCCAGAGGAATGGATAAGGAATTTAAGGACAAATATTTTAGCTTTATGTTTTCTTAATCTGGCATTTAGATATTGTATAGAGTTAGGTGAAAGAAGTTGTCTTTTTTTTCTACGGATAAAATCAAAAGCGCGCTTGGTATTGTCGGCGTGCTTTTACTAAGTTCTACCTTATTTTTTGCAGACAATGCAAGCTTTGCTAAAAGCAATAATAAAGCTGCTAAAGGTACGCGTGTTACTGCGCAGCAGACCACTGCTGTTAGTGCACAGCCGCTTGTAAAGGCTAGCCAAGCTCCCATAGTGCCCCAAGCACCATGGGAAAAGGCTTTGCAGCAAGGGCTGCAGAATCTTTTAGAAGAGGATTTGCTGCAGCGCAGTCAGGCGGGCATGCTTGTGTATGATTTGACTGCCGATAAAATCGTTTTTCAGCATCAGCCTAGGCAGCTGCTGCGCCCTGCCTCGACTCTAAAAAGCTTAGTGGCTATTACCGCAATGGAAAATCTTAGTATTTTCCATCAATTTACTACTAAGCTGGCTTATGAGGGAAGCATAAGTAACGGTGTGCTCACAGGTAATATTTATTGTATAGGCGGCTTTGACCCGCTTTTTGACAGCAGTGATATGCAGGCCTTTGTGGACAGCATCAGTGCTCTTGGAATTCATACTATTCAAGGCAGCTTGATTGCTGATGTTAGTATGATGGATAGCCCCCGTTGGGGAATTGGCTGGTGCTGGGATGATGATGAGTATAATCCGCCACTGTTTCCTTTGCTGGTGAACGGCCGTGACAAATTCATGCAGGTTTTCCAAAGCAAGCTGCGTGAGGCTCATATCAAGCCACCTGTTTTGGTGGTGCGGGGGCAGGCGCCTGCTACGGCTAAGCAGCTGTGTGTGCGCAGTCACAGCATGGCGCAGGTTTTGCAGCCCATGCTCAAGGATAGCGACAATCTTTGCGCGGAGGCCACGTTTTATCAGTTGGCCGCCTTTGAACGCAGCAGCCATGCCACTGCAGATGACGCCCGCAAGGTTGTTAACAGATTTATTGCTAAGCTTGGCTATAATCCTGCTAATTATAATATTGCCGATGGCTGCGGCTTATCCTTATACGATTATTTATCGCCTGAGCTAGAGGTGGGCTTGCTAAAGTACGCCTATGAAAACAAGCAGCTTTTCAATACCTTCTACCCTGCTTTGCCCATCGGCGGTGTGGATGGCACACTGGATTACCGCATGCACAATAAAGCCACGAAGGGCGAAATACACGCCAAGACAGGCACGCTCACTGGCGTCAGCGCGCTAGCAGGCTATACCACTACAGCTAACGGGCATCTACTGGCCTTCAGCATTATGAACAATGGCATCTTAGATACTTTGGAGATTCAGGCTTGGCAGGATAGAGTGTGCGAGGTGTTTACCACAGTCGAATAGAGTGAAATGTGCATAGAAACGCCCCAGCGCAGCGAAAGATGTGATTTGCAAAAAACATCTACTCGCCGCACTGGGGCGCTATTGTATTCCGTTAGCTCACGTTAGGAGGCTATTGATTCTCTTCACTTCTGTATTACTAAGCATAGCAATACTGCCTAAGCGGGCTTAATCAAAAAATTCAGCCAGTGTTGAGGACAAAGCATCTATTTTGATGGGCTTGGCAATATGTCCGTTCATGCCAGCCTGGAGAGCGTTCTTACGATCCTCCTCGAAGGCATTGGCAGTAACGGCCAAAATAACAATTTTTGACTTTACCTCGTCCTCTAGCTCGCGAATAGCCTTAGTAGCTTCGTAGCCATTCATATTGGGCATTTGGATATCCATTAAAATGAAATCGTAATAATGGGCAGGAGCCTTTTTCAGCATTTCCACACATTTTTGACCATCCTCGGCCAACTCCACTGCAAAGCCCATACCCTGCAAAATAGCGGTAGCGATCTCGGAGTTCAGCTCGTTATCCTCAGCTAACAGGATACGCTTACCCTTAAACTGCAGCTCTTTAGCTTTAACCTTAGCCTTGGGAACAACTGTAGCCTCTTCCTCCGCCCAACGCAGGGGGATTTGAATGGTAATTTTTGTGCCCTCTCCCAATTTACTTACTACATGGATGGTGCCACCCATAAGGTCCACCAGCTTTTTCACGATTGGCATCCCCAAGCCTGTGCCATGAACCTTGCTTTCGGTGGAGGAATGCTCTCGGGTAAATTCTTCAAAAACATGGGGCAGAAACGCTTCAGAAATGCCGATGCCGGTATCCTCGATAACAGTAGTATACAGGCTATAGCCGGGCTTATTCCACGGCAGCTCCTCCACACTCATCGTAATCCTGCCACCGGCAGGGGTATATTTAACAGCATTGCTGTAAATATTAAAGAATACTTCGCGTAGCTTTACGGCATCACAAATAACCTTACGGTGCTGCACCTTTTCCACACGGGTGTGCTCCAGCTGCTTTTCCCTCAGCTGTGGCTCAAACAAGGAATAGAAGGAATCATTAAAGCTGTACACATCACAGACACTTTCCTCCAGCTTCATCATGCCACTTTCAATGCGTGCCATTTCCAGCACGTTATTGATAAGAGATAGGAGAAAATCATTGGCAGTTTTAATCTTGCCAATATAGCTTTTGGCCAATTCCTGCTCATGCAAGTGCTGCTCTAAGAGATCTGTAAAGCCGATAATAGCATTCATAGGCGTACGGATATCGTGGCTCATGTTAAATAAAAAGGCAGATTTAGCGGCACTAGCTCGATTAGCAATCTCCAGCTGCGCCATGGTTTCAGCTTGATTATGGGCCTCGGTGACATCGCGACCTAAAATATTGGCCACGGGCTCACCGGCCTCGTTGGTGCCCATAAATAGGTTAACCTCCTGCCATTGATCTATCCCATTAATCTGCACGCGACAGGTAACGGAGCCGGCATAGCCTGAGGTATGCAGCATCTTTTTAAGAGCCTTAACGCTTATCAGCTTAGAATAATTCTCGCGGTGCTCCGGAGCGACAAATTTAAACAGCTTAGCGAAAAGCAGTACATAATCATCCGTTTCCTGCATAATGCTTACTGTCTCGAGCTCGCCGGTGCCGGTAATCAGGGAATAATGCCAGCTTTCCAAATTTACCGTCAGGTTAAAGCTATACAGCATTTTCGTGATGCCAGACAAAAGCTGGTCGCGGGCCACAGCAGCCTTTTGCTGGTTTTCACGCTGCTTTTGCCGCTTATGGGTTTCGGTAATATCACGACCTAAAATATTGGCAATGGGCTCGCCCTTTTCATTGCTACCCATAAAAACATTGATTTCGTGCCATTCTTCACCATGATCCACAATAGCACCATAATCCAAGCTGCCGATAAAGCCACGGGAATTACTTCTGGCACGCAGGGCATCGAGGCTGGCCAAGGCGGCGAACTGGGCCACGTTTTCAGGATCCAAATAGGGCAGCTTTTGGGTATAAGCAGTCTCGTAATCATCGGTGGATTTAAAGATATCCATAAACTTGGTCATACCGGTGCCGATAATCATGCTGTATTTACCTGTACGCAAATTCAAGGTTAGGTTATAGCTATAGAGCATTTTCGTGATTTCAGACAAAATCTGGTTTTTAGAAGCTGCTGCCTGTAGCTCCTGGGCATTTTTTTCGGCCGCATTATGAGCCTCAGTAATATCGCGACCCAGCACATTGGCCACACGATTACCCTCCGAATCCGTGTCCACGAAAACATTGATTTCATGCCATTCGTATTCAGTATCACCGGAGTAGAGCACGGGATATTCTAAGGAACCAATGAAGCCATTAGCTTGGGGGTCATTTTTGAGAGCCTCAAAATCTACCAGCTTTTTAAATCTATTAATATAAGCTGGATGAATTATCTCGCTGTGGAAATCCCACAGCTCGTGCACATAGCCATGCTGTTTGTATTCCTTAATGGTTCGCTCCATGCCTGTGCCTGTAATTAGAGTATAAGCATTGCTGCCCAAATCCACTGTTAGATTATAGCCATAGAGCAGCTGGGTAATATGGGATAAGATTCGATCCTTCTTCGCCGGTGCTTTAGAAAGCTCATTTTGGGTCTGCCAAACAGAATAATTCTTCTCCACATAGAAGTTCAGCATTTCCTTAAGCAGCTCATAGGAGCCCTTCATTTCTTTAGCCGTTTTACGTTTTACATTTTTTAAGGCAGCACGTACACTTGACTCATCCAGGCCGATTTTTAAGGCATTTTGGACAATAGCTTCTTCCTCTTGGTCCATGGAAAGCGCTTGGCCGGCTAAAACCTTGCCCAAAACCTGTCCATTCGGCAGGGTAATGGGCACGGCAAAATCACTAAAGCCCATGGGGCAAATATAAAAGCCCTCAATGCTGGACTTCATTTTACTAGCACAGTTGGCATCACCCATGGGACTTTCCTTAACCATTCGGCAAAGCTCTGTGAGGCCAAAGGATTGGGAAATCCTCTGTCCATGGTTGTCGACAACGACGGCGGACATGCCGCTGCTTTTAGACCAGTTATCCAAAAGCTTGTAAAGCTGCTGCATGTCACAAAAATCCTGTAGCGTCAGTTCGTCCGTTTTTAAAATCTTTCCATCTTTCATCATTAACGCTCCCCAAATTACGCTCTATTGTAAACAATAGTGGCATAAAATTACTTTTGCTTAAAAAGGATTTTATATTATGCAAATTCTAAAAGTGCGAATGTTTTTAACCTACAAAACATCTTGGCTTTCTATAATCTATATAATCTGCTTAAATTATAACATTTCTATCATTAGCAGACAACTATTTTTTGATTTAGCTACTTTTATTAATATTATCCAAGTTTAGCATAGTATGAGCAAAGATTTTTCGTTGGCATTGCGAACAAGCTCTAACATTTCCTTTCGCACGCTATCATTACCTACACAAAAAGCGGCCCAGCGCAGCGATAGATGTGCTTTGCAAAAACCATCTCCCTCGCCACGCTGGGGCATTATTTATATATTATCTATGCTTCTCCATTTTCTCCCGCTTTTCCAGAGCAGCAGGCCCAGAAGCCTTCAGCGTAAAGCCACGGCCAAAAACATCATTCACATCGTGAATAATCATAAATGCGTCCGGGTCTATTTCCTTACAAATACTGCGAATCTTAGCTAGCTGGGTTAGCTTAGCCACGACAAAGAGCACCTCCCGCTCCTGATGGGTAAAAGCGCCCTCGCCGTGCAGATAGGTAACGCCACGACCTACAACCTTAATGATGCCCTCGGCAATCTCGTGATGCTTATTGCTGATAATGATAATATTCTTCTTGTAATCAAAGCCAATAGTAAAGGTGTTACAGGTTTTAGTCATGACAAAAAATGTCAGGAGGGTATACAGCACCGGCTCAATGCCGAAGAAAAAGACGCTGACGAACAGCAACCCCAGATTAAAAATAAAGCCTGTAGTACTAATGCTGATGGAATAATGCTTTTGGATGATGGCACCGATAATATCCGTACCACCACTGGAACCGCCCACCCGATACATGCAAGCAGCGCCGATGCCATAAAGCACACCACCCGCAATACAAGCCAGCAGCTTGTCGTGGACCACCTGATAGCTGGACAGGAAATGAAAGGCATCCAAGGAAATAGAAAAGGCCACAATGCCATAAAGGGCACCGATGGTATACTGTCTATCCATATATTTATAGGCTAGGAAAAACAAGGGCACATTACAAATTAAGCTCGTAGCGCCCATTGGCAGGTTACCGATATAATAAGCAAGCACAGCGACACCACCGATACCACCACTGAGCATTTTGTTAGGCATATAAAACACATTCAAGGCCACACCCATAATGACGCAGGCCAAGGTAACCATAAAATATTGATAGAGAGTTTTCTTCCAATTGATTTGCATATAAGGACTCCTTTAAACGATACTCAATAATGCTCTTCATAGTATAGTATCATCTTTTACAGAAAAAGCAACCTCTATAGATTGAATTATAGAATTATTTTACACACTCTGCTGGCAAATATAATATAAAAAGAGAATGAAAAACGCTTAATTCCCCATAATGTTCGAAAAAAAACTTGCAGTTGACGCCAAAGCAGTATAAAATAATACTGTATACATATGTAGACAGGTGGGCTGAGCATGAAGCAAATTACTGAAGTGGCATACGCTAAAATTAACCTAGGCTTAGACATCTTGGGACGCCGCGAGGACGGCTACCATGAGGTCAGCATGATTATGCAAAGCGTGGGGCTTTGTGATGAGGTTATTATTACTCCCGGCAGTGGCAAGGGCAAAATCGATATTTCGACCAATATTCCTGGCCTTAGCTGTGGCAGCGATAACCTTGCTTATAAGGCGGCTGCCCTTTTGGCTAAGCATGCCGGCATAATTCCGAACGTTCACATTGCCTTGAACAAAAAAATATTTTTGGCTGCAGGCCTTGCTGGTGGCAGTGCTGATGCTGCTGCCGTGCTGCGCGGCCTTAATAAATATTGGCAGCTGCATTTAGCTAAGCACGAGCTGGAACAAATAGCAGCCCAGCTTGGCAGTGATATCCCCTTCTGCATCGAAGGCGGCACCATGCTGGCCACCGGGCGCGGCGAGGTTTTAACCAAGCTCGCCGATTTGCCGCAGGCGCTGGTGGTACTAGCCAAGCCCAAGGGGCTGGAGGTTTCCACAGCTTGGGTTTATCAGCATTATAACAGGGGTCGCGTAGTGCACTCCCCATGTATTTGGCAGCTGCAGGACCGCTTGGCAGAGGGTGCCCCTGCACTCGTTCCCTATATGGGCAACGTGCTAGAAACGGTTACCATTCCTGCCCATCCTATTATCGCTTCTATTAAAGCCGCCATGCTCAGCGCCGGTGCTTATTATGCATTGATGAGCGGCAGCGGCCCTACAGTTTTCGCTTTTGCCCGTGATGAGCAAACAGCGGAACAAATAGTTGCAGCTCTGGCTGATTTTGAGGTAGAAACAGCCATTACTACTACCGTAGGGAGGATTTACTAATATGTCTGGACATTTGCAACCTATAAAACTTGATAGCTACAAGCCATTACGCGAGCTGGTTTGTGAGAACATTCGCCAAGCTATTATCGATGGCACCTTTAGCCCCGGTGAACGCCTGATGGAAATCCAGCTGGCTGACGAGATGGGCGTGAGCCGCACCCCCGTGCGCGAGGCTATCCGCAAGCTGGAGCTGGAGGGCTTCGTGGTGATGATTCCGCGTCGCGGCACCTATGTAGCCGATATTTCCATTAAGGATATCACCGAAATTTACGAGGTACGCACCTGCCTGGATGTGCTGGCAGCCGGCCTCGCCGCTGAGCGCATCACCGATGAGGAGCTGGAAAGCATGAACGGCTATCTGCACGAAATCGGTCAGCATGTGGCAAATCGCGACATGAATAAAATCGTTGAGGTGGACACTGCCTTCCACGATGTTTTATATAATGCCAGCCGCAACGAGCGTCTGCGCAGCATCATCAACAATCTGCGCGAGCAGCTCACCGGTATCCGCGGCCGCTCCATGAGCTACCCCGGTCGTTTGGTGGAGACCATGGACGAGCACCGCAATTTGGTGGATGCCATTGCCTCTCGCGATGTGGAAAGAGCCCAGCATGCAGCGCGCGTGCATATCGAAAACGCTGAGCACACCCTGCTGCGCTCCATTGCCGAGCCCAAGAAGAAGGCGAGATAATGCAGCAATATGATGCCGTAATTTTGGCGGGCGGCCGTGCCCCCTGGCTAAAGGAGCTGTGCGGCACGGAGCTGCGCTGTTTAGCCCCGCTTAACGGACGCCGCATGGTGGATTATATTAGCGAGGCACTGCTGGCCAGTGGCCGTGTGCGCCGCATTGTGCTTGCTGCTAATGCCGATGCCTTACCTGAGCTTGCAGCAGCATTGCCCCCGCAGGTAAGCCTGTGCGAGGCCGCTGGTGATATGCCCTCCACCGCCGCTGCTGCAGTTAATTCGCTAGGCAAGGACTGCAGCGAGAACATTATTTTTGCCTGCGATGATATTCCCCTTTTGACCGCTGCTGGCGTGCAGGACTTTATCCAGCAGTGCGAGCGCGTTCCTGGCAAGGGCATATATTATACTATTATCCCCAAGGATGCCTGTTTAAAAAGCTATCCCGATGCTAAACGAACCTTTGGCACGGTGACTGACGGCACCTTTACCGGTGGTAATTTATTGCTCGTCGGCAGGGAGGTAGTGCTGAACAGCCAAAAGCTGACGCGCGAAATTTTTGCCCTGCGCAAATCACCCTTTGCTCTGGCCAATTGGTTGGGCTGGAGCTTTATTCTCAAGGCAGTTTTTCGACGTCTCTCCATTAACGAGGCCGAAAAACGTTTTTCGCACATTATGCATACTCCATCCAAGGCCATCATCACTAACTTTGCCGAAATCGGCATGGATGTGGATAAGCCCGAGGACTTAAAGCTCATAGAAAAATATCTAACGAAAAATATTTAAGATAAGTATTTAAGAAATTTTTAAGCAAGTAAATCTATAAAGAATAGAGGGAAATGCCCATGGGCAAAGCCAAAAGAATCGAACGTGTTGTAGCGTTAAGCAAGCTTTTAGCCGATCACCCCTATCGGTTGTTTTCATTTTCTTATTTCTGCAAAAAATTTGAGATTGCCAAATCAACCCTCAGTGAGGATGTTTTAGCCGTTAAATCCGGCCTCGAGATGTATGGCTTAGGCAGGGTGGAAACACTCTCCGGTGCCGCTGGTGGCGTGCGCTTTATTCCCGGCCATTTGCCCGAGGATGACCAAAGGTTTTTGGAGGAGCTGGCCGCACGGCTCACGGCCCCCGAACGCCTGCTACCCGGTGGCATGCTTTATACGACGGACCTGTTGTGCCAGCCCGATATCGTGATGCGGTTGGGCGAAATTTTTATGGGCCGCCTGCAGGAGCTGGCCCCCGACTGCATTATGACGGTGGAAACCAGTGGTATTCCGCTGGCAATGGCTGTCGCACGAGCCTTTAATGTGCCGCTGGTGATTGCTCGCCACAGCAGCGATATTACCGAAGGCTCCACTGTAAACATTAATTATGTGAGCGGCAGCAGCAAAACCATCCAAACGATGGCGATGCCCAAGCGAGCGCTGCAGCCTAACAGCCGCGTGCTGATTGTGGACGATGTGATGAAGGGCGGTGGCACTGCCAAGGGCATGCTGGCCCTAGCCCAAGAGGTGGGGGCGCAGGTAGTGGGCATGGCCTTTTTAATGGATACCGCTACCCCCGAGCGCAAGCTGGTGGATAATTATATTTCCTTCTTTACTCTGCAGCATGCAGATGAGGAGAACCAATGCGTGAAGGTGGAGCTATCCCAAAATTAGTTTATTTTTCCTAATCAGGAAGGGAGTTAATATACATGGCAAATTTAGTAGCTGTGATCCTTGCTGCTGGCAAGGGTACGCGTATGCGCAGCAAATACCCCAAGGTTTTGCACAAGGTGGGTGGCAAGCCCATGCTGCAGCACGTTATTGATGCTGCTAGCGAGGCAGGCTGCGACGAAAAGGTGATTATTGTAGGCCACGAGGCCGAATTAGTAGAGGAAATGGTGGGCAGCCAGGGCAAAATTGCGCTGCAGGCTGAGCAGCTAGGCACCGGTCACGCGGTAATGCAAACTGCGGAGGCGCTGAAGGGCTTTAGTGGCACGGCGTTGATTTTATGCGGCGATACCCCGCTTTTAGAGGGCGCAGAGCTGAAAAAGTTCTGCGAATCCCATCAAGCTAGTGGCGCGGCTGCTACTGTGTTAACCGCAATCATGGACGACCCCTTTGGCTATGGCCGCATTGTGCGTGATGCTAAGGGTAATGTACAGGCCATTGTGGAGCAAAAAGATGCTACCGAGGAGCAAAAGGCTATTAAGGAAATCAACACCGGCATCTATTGCATGGAATGCCCCCTGATGTT
>OBLI01003078.1_pt1 | contig 13232 bp, 11 predicted proteins | sample 1519701 | NCBI WGS metagenome assembly OBLI01 (sample SAMEA3663005, study PRJEB22513) | pig gut metagenome | biome: pig gut; feature: pig-associated habitat; material: faeces | place: France | collected 2012 | reverse complement strand
ATTATTTATTATACTTCTGAAGGTCGCGCCTTACGATCTTGCCCCAGGGCTTGATGAGGTCAACAGTCCAGTCGCCTGTTGCCTTGGCACGGGGAAGGAGCATGGAGCAGGTCTCGTTCTTGTCGCTGACCGACCAGCACACCCAACTAATCTTGCGCTTTTCCATCATCTGAATCCATGCGCCCCACTCGCCCTCGTCGATCTTACCGTCGCCAGAGGCATCCATAGAGGCACACTCGGATACAAAGACGGGAATGCCCTTGGACACGGCTGCCTCAACACGGTCGCGGAGATACTGCTTGTGGGTGGCGGCATAGAAATGGACGGTGTACATCACATTGTCGAAACCCTTCAGCGGACTCTCTGCCACGAGGTGGATGTCCTGATCCCAGTGCGGGCAACCCACGAGGACGACATTGTCGGTGTCATACTTGCGTATCTCGCCAATAACGGCAGAGGCATAGTCCTTGAGCGACTCCCATGAATCCTCTACGGGTTCGTTGTATATCTCATAAATGACATTGGGATAGTTGCCGTAGGTCTGTGCCATCTCACCGAAGAACTTCACAGCCTCATCCTTCAGCAGCTTATGTGAGTGCCAGTCGATGATGACATATACGCCCTGCTTGATGGCTGCCTTGACAACGGGTTCGATGCACTGGAGGGCAAACTGTGGGTTTTCGAGATAGTTGTCCTCGATCATTATACCCATGGCGGCACGCACTACAGTGGCATTCCAATCCTCGGCAAGCCATTTCACTGCTCCGGGATTATAGAATCGGGGCCAGAGGTTGTGCCATCCCAAACTGGCGCCACGCAGCACTACGGGTTTGCCGTTCTGGTCGCACAACTGTGCGCCCTTCACCTGCAACTGTCCCCACTTATCCACGGGGGTGTCTTTTTTCGCGAATGTGGCAATGCTCATCATTGCCGCAACAATCAATAACAAGGTTTTCTTCATTGCTTCATATATTTATTAAATTCATAAAATGCGGGTAGGGCGCGACCTGTATGGTTTTCAAAGAGGCCGCGGTTGAGCCATCCCTTGGTGACTGCTTCACCGGATTCGTTCTCCTCGGCAAACCACCAGAAGAGGCCAGTGACATTAGTATGGCGACGCAACTCGGCAACGAGTTCCTTGGTGAACATCGTCTGTCCGTCGATGGATATGGGATAGAACTCAGAGTGTTGGTCGGGTTTAGCCCAATGGTCGTTGTCGTGAGAGTAATATGCAGCCGTCTCCACTATCATGACCTCTTTTTCGGGGAAGAATGTCTGAAGGGAATCGAGGGTGGCAGAGAGTACGCCGACGTTGCGATGCCACATGGGATAATAACTGAGACCGATGATGTCGTAGTCGTTGCCATGCTTGCGCAATTCCTCATAGAAGCGCTTGGTTATCCCCCAGTCGCCTGCCTTCTCGGTGTGGATGATGAGAAGTGCGTTGGGGCATTGCTCGCGGCATGCCTTAGCACCGCTCGCCACCATGCGGCAGAGTATCGACCAGTCGTCATTGTCATTATGATGTATCTTACCTACGGGCCACAACATACCGTTGGTTATCTCGTTGCCCACCTGTATCAGTTCGGGCTCGGCACCAGCCTTTTTCATCGCCTTGAGAGCCTCGGTGGTGTGGTTGTAGATATTGCGGCAAAGGGCATCCACGGAGTGGTCGGTCCAGTCGGCGGGGATAAACTGTTTGCCGGGGTCGGCCCACGTGTCGGAATAATGGAAGTCGAGCATAAACTGCATGCCGGCATCCTTTATCTGTTTGCCAAACTTGGCGACATAGGGAATATCCTGGCATACACCTTCTTCCTTATTATGTTTGGGAGCCTTGTCGGGATTGACAAAGAGGCGCACGCGTGCGGCATTCCATCCGCTCTCCTTGAAAAAGCTGAGGGCATCGACAGCTTTTCCGTCGGCATCACGATAGACGGTGTTCTTCTCCTCATACTTAGGAAGCATACTTATGTCGGCTCCCAATAGTCGCCGGGGTTTATCCTGCGCCACTGAGGGCAGACAGAACATAATGAATAATACTATCAATAATTGTTTGTTCATACTTATGGGTTTTATCGGCACAAAGATACATATTATTTTTTATTTGGCAAAGGTTTTTCTTGGAAAACTCCGATATTTGATAAAATAGTATCATTGATAAGGCACAGAAAACGGGGAACAGTTTCACAACCATTCCCCGCCGCAAACTTCAAACAACCAAAAAAAGAAATAGATTGTCTGCGTGTTTCTTCATATTATCTAATGAACAGCAGTTCACGATACTTCGGCAGTGTCCAGAGATCATCCTCGACGATAAGTTCGAGTTTGTCAATCTGGTAGCGGATCTCCTCCATCTTGGGAGCCACTGTGTCATGATAAGCGATGGCCTTGTCGTGCTCGCTCTCAATCTTGTTGGCCACCTTACGGGCGTTAACGAGTTCCTCTACGCCACGCTCGATAGTCTGAGTGCGCTCGGCGATTTCCTCAATGAGCTTGAAGTTGCGCTCAGAGAGTTTGTCGGCCTTGTCGGCAGGATAGATACTGCGCATGTTCTGCACGTTCTTCACGAGCATTGACTGATAGTGGGTGGCGATAGGAATGATATGGTTCATTGAGAGGTCGCCCATGACGCGTGCCTCAATCTGAATCTTCTTTGTGTATGTCTCCCACTTAACCTCGTTGCGGGCCTCAAGTTCCTTCTTTGACATGATACCGAGGCTCTCGAACATCTTGACACTTGAGTCATCGAGATAACGCTCGAAGATAACCGGGCAGCTCTTCTCGACATCCAAGCCACGCTTTGTAGCCTCCTCAACCCACTCGTCGCTATATCCATTGCCATCGAAGCGGATGGGTTTGCAGGTCTTGATATCCTCACGGAGAATATCGACGATAGCCTTGGTCTTGTCCTTACCGGCGGCGATGGCAGCATCCACACGAGTCTTGAAGTCAACGAGAGCCTCTGCCACAGCGGCATTCAGGGCAGTCATTGCCGAAGCACAGTTGGCCTCGGAACCAACGGCACGGAACTCGAAGCGGTTACCGGTGAAGGCAAACGGAGATGTACGGTTGCGGTCGGTGTTGTCGATGAGCAACTCGGGAATCTCGGGGATATCCATCTTCAATCCCTTCTTACCAGCCATTGCGAAGAGGTCGTCGGTGTCGGAAGCCTCGATATGGTCGAGCAGTTCGGTGAGCTGCTTGCCGAGGAACGACGAGATGATTGCGGGAGGAGCCTCGTTGGCACCCAGACGGTGGGCATTGGTGGCACTCATGATAGAAGCCTTGAGCAGACCGTTGTGACGATATACACCCATCAGAGTCTCGACGATGAAGGTGACGAAACGGAGGTTGTCCTCAGGAGTCTTACCAGGAGCATGGAGCAGAACGCCAGTGTCGGTAGAGAGACTCCAGTTGTTGTGCTTACCCGAACCGTTGATGCCAGCGAATGGTTTTTCGTGGAGAAGGGCACGGAATCCATGCTTGCGAGCCACCTTCTTCATCAGTGACATAAGGAGCATGTTGTGATCGACGGCAAGGTTGGTCTCCTCGAAGATAGGAGCAAGCTCAAACTGGTTGGGGGCAACCTCGTTGTGACGAGTCTTGCAAGGAATACCGAGTTCGAGGGCACGAATCTCAAGATCCTTCATGAAAGCCTGGACACGATCGGGGATAGTTCCGAAATAGTGGTCTTCCATCTGCTGGTTCTTGGCTGAGTCGTGACCCATCAGTGTGCGACCAGTGAGAAGGAGGTCGGGACGTGTAGAGTAGAGACCCTCGTCAACGAGGAAGTACTCCTGCTCCCATCCCAGGTTGCTCTGCACCTTCTTAACGTCGTCATAGAAATACTTGCACACATCGGTGGCAGCCACATTCACGGCGTGGAGAGTGCGAAGCAGAGGAGCCTTGTAGTCAAGGGCCTCACCTGTATAAGAGATGAAAATAGTTGGGATACAGAGAGTGTCGTCGATGATGAACACTGGTGATGTAGGATCCCAGGCAGAATAACCGCGGGCCTCGAAAGTGTTGCGGATACCACCAGAGGGGAACGAAGAAGCGTCGGGCTCCTGCTGAACGAGCAGTTTGCCGCTGAACTCCTCTACCATGCCACCCTTGAAGTCGTGCTCGATGAATGAGTCGTGCTTCTCGGCTGTACCCTCGGTGAGGGGCTGGAACCAGTGAGTATAGTGGGTTACGCCATTCTCAACAGCCCACTGCTTGATACCAGCTGCTACTGCATCAGCGATAGAACGGTCAAGACGTGAGCCATTGTCGATAACGTCAACAAGCTTTTCATAAACATCCTTCGGGAGATACTTGTACATCTTCTCACGATTGAAAACATACTTTCCGAAATACTCATAGGGGCGTTCCTTCGGTGCCTCTACGGCGAGGGGACTCTTCTTGAATGCCTCCTCTACAACCTGAAATCTTAAATTTGCCATTGTTTTGAAAGTTTTATATAATTAATTAAAGTTTCGCATGTGCTCAACTTTAGGAGTTAAAAGGAGTTAGAAGAAGTTATCGCTCCCTTTGGTCGCTTAGGAAGTTAAAAGACTCCTTTTTACTACTTGCGAAAGTTGAGTTCTATAAAATTAAGGAATGAGTGTGAATCCACATACAAGATATGCCTTCTGATCGTGGGGATTGCCTACAACCTGGGCGAATACCGGCAGAGAGAATGAATCAGTAATCTTCAGCTCCTTGGTAGCCTTGAGAGAGACGTTGGTGACAGCAAACTTGCTGCATCCGCCATATACACCAGAATCCTCGAAAGGCACAGCACCTACTGTAGCATTCCAATCAAGGCCACCGAGTTTGAAGGGTGCTGCCAATTCTACGTAAGAAGAGAATGCACGATCTCCGTCGGCCTTATAGTCGTTGCCAGAGAAATTGGTGAACCACTGGAGGGAGCATGGACCGAAGTCATAGCCAATGTTTGCCTCGAACACGTGGTTGGTGGAGTGTGCGCTATATGCAAAATAACGTCCATCGGGTTCGGCACCGGCATTAAACCAGTAGTCGGTGATACCGATATTGAATCCACCTGTTGAATAGGCGAGAGTGAGGTCGAACTCCTTGGTGTCGCCACTGTTTACGATACCAACACTACCCCATCCTGTAAGTGACAAACCCTTGTAGCTGATGCCGAGTGTGGGCTGGAAGGCTGCATTACCGCAGTTGGTACCACGCCAGATGTAATCACTCACTACGTCGGCAGATACAGTTGCCTCAACGTTGTCCTGTGCTGTCATCACTGAAGCTCCCGATACCATCATGATAGCTGCGAGAGCCAATCTTTTTACATTCTTCATAACTTTACCTTTCTTTTAAAAAATTTGTGTTTGTATTATTATTATCCTCTAAAATAATTCCTAATTCCTAATTCCTAATCCCTAATTTTCAAGACAGCCATTTCTTCAGTCTTTCCATCGCCTCCTTGCAATCCTCTGCTTCGCCGAAGGCGGTGAGACGGATGTAGCCCTCGCCACTCGGACCGAATCCTACGCCCGGTGTGCATACCACATGAGCCTCGTAGAGCATCTGCTCGAAGAACTTCCAACTGCCCATACCATTAGGTGTTTTCACCCAGATATATGGAGCATTTCGTCCGCCATACACCTCAAGGCCGAGGTCGGTGAGAGTGTTGTACATCGTGCGGGCATTGTTCATATAGTAGTCGATGGTGGCCTTCACCTGCGCCTTGCCCTCGGGAGTGTAGATAGCCTCGGCAGCACGCTGACTGACATAGCTCGTTCCGTTGAACTTGGTGCACTGGCGACGGTTCCAGAGATGATTGAGCGGAATGCGCTCGCCCTTGAGTGTGGCAACTGTCAGTTCCTTGGGCACCACGGTGTATCCACATCTGATGCCAGTGAATCCGGCGGTCTTTGAGAAGCTGTGGAACTCAACAGCCACCTTTCTCGCACCCTTTATCTCGTAGATGGAATGAGGAATGTCCTCATCCTGGATATATGCCTCGTAAGCAGCATCGTAGAAGATGAGTGCATCGTTCTTGATGGCATAGTTGACCCACTTGCGCAACTCGTCGCGGGTAATCACCGTTCCCGTGGGGTTGTTGGGATAGCAGAGATAGATGACATCAACCCTCTTGTCGGGCAGGGCGGGAGTGAAATTGTTCTCGGCAGTGCATGGCATGTATGTTACATTGCTCCATTTGCCGTCATCACCCAATTCGCCAGCACGTCCGATCATCACGTTGGAGTCGATATACACTGGATAAATCGGGTCGGTCACTCCGATACTGTTGTCCCATCTCACTAATTCCTGAAAATTACCGGTGTCACTCTTGGCTCCGTCGTTGACGAAAATCTCACTCGCCTCAAGATGAATGCCGCGAGCCACGAAATCGTTCTTCACGATGGCGTCGCGCAGGAACTGGTAGCCCTGCTCCGGGCCATAGCCGCGGAATGTGTCCTTGCTTGCCATCTCATCCACAGCCTTGTGCATAGCCTCAATGACCGCGGGGCAGAGCGGTTGGGTTACGTCGCCTATACCAAGACTGATTACCTCTGCCTTGGGATGTGACACCTTGAAGGCGTTCACTTTCTTTGCGATGTCTGCGAACAAGTAGTTGTTCGGCAGCTTCAGGAAATGTTCATTTACTAATGCCATAATATTCTTTAATCTCTTTTTTATTGTTTGTTGAAGTTTTGCCTATTTCTCGGGGAGAGCAACCTCTCCTTCAAAAGCGAACGCCGCGGGACCGGTCATATACACATGTCCATCGTCCTCGCTCCATTTGATATGGAGGGTTCCGCCGTCCATCACGATGTCGCTCTCGCGTGACGCCCTGCCTGTTATGGCAGCTGCCACAGCCGTGGCGCATGCACCAGTGCCGCAAGCCATCGTGATTCCACTGCCTCTCTCCCATACTCTCGTGCGGATAGCGCCCGAGGGGAGCACCTCTGCAAACTCGATGTTGCAGCGCTCGGGAAAGAGCGGGTCGTATTCCAGTATCTTGCCATATCGTGCCACGTCGATCTCATTGATGTCGTCAACGAAAATCACGAAATGAGGATTTCCCATCGACACGAATGTTCCTCTGAACTCTCTGCCGTCGGCTTCCACCAGTCCTTCGGTCATCGAACCGTCGTCGGTGGCAAGCTGTGCCTTGTTGGATGTCACAGGTGCGAGCATATCTACCGTGACGCTCTCCACTGTCTTACCCTTTGCGTCGAGGTGGAGATTAAGTATCTTTATTCCCGACAGGGTCAAGAGACGAATCTCAGTTTTGTCGGTCAGACCTTTTTCATATAAGTATTTTCCAATGCAGCGTGAGGCATTTCCGCACATCATCGCTTCGCTTCCGTCGGCATTGAAGATACGCATCGAATAATCAGCCTCGGGAATCCTTGCCTCGTCTATCAGTACCAATCCGTCACTGCCGATACCTGTATGCGGAGCACTCCACTGGATTGCCGCCGCCGCCGGATCTTCTATATTATATAATAATGTATTAACATATATATAATCATTACCAGCTCCATGCATCTTTGTGAACCTTACTGTCTCTGTCATTTTGCTATTCTTTTTCTTGTTTGAATACTCTTTTGTTATCTTTCGGGTGCAAAGTTACAACAATTTGTTAGTATTTGCAATAGTTTTTATACCTTTTTATGCAATGTTTTTAGTAAAAATAACAAATTGTCACAAATAGAGCTATCTATGTTACTATTCGTAAGCATAAAATAGGCGATTAGGATAAAAAGATAAGAAAAAGATAATTTGTTTGTCGTTATGTTAGAAAACACTTGCATATTCTGACAAAAAGCAGTAATTTTGCACCCGAAATATTACAAAATGTCAGTTTTACAAATTAAAATTAGGAGAAGTAAACATGAAAAAGATTGAAGCTATCATCCGCAAGACAAAGTTCGAGGATGTAAAGGAAGCATTGCTTGCCGCCGACATCGAGTGGTTTTCTTACTATGATGTACGTGGTGAAGGAAAGATGCGCCAGGCCAGGATATACCGTGGCGTGATGTACGATACGAGTTGTATCGAGCGCGTTCTCGTTAATGTAGTGGTTCGCGACAAGAACGTTGAGAAGACTGTTAGCGCCATTCAGCAGGCTGCCCACACAGGCGAGGTGGGCGACGGACGTATCTTCATCATCCCCATCGAGGATGCGATACGTATCAGGACAGCCGAGCGAGGTGACATTGCGCTCTATAATGCGGAGCAGGAAAAGTGAAGAATGAAGAGTAAAGAATGAAGAATGGCTGCGCTTTATCACCCGCGATAACATCCGCTGTAGGGTCTTACCTTGTGTAAGACCGATCAATGCGGCAGACGGTCTTACACAAGGTAAGACCCTACAATCGACTAAGGTGAAGCGCACTATCGACAAAGTTAATTAAGGACAACACGAGAAAGCACAAAATTTTAGAGAAAGGAATAAGATTATGACAAGTATATTTTTAGCAACAGACCCTGTGGCAGATTTGTCACTGTCAGTGGATACCGTATGGATGCTGCTCGCAGCAATGCTGGTATTCTTTATGCAGCCTGGTTTCGCCCTCTGCGAGGCTGGTTTTACACGTAGCAAGAACACCGCCAACATATTATTCAAGAACTTCGTTGACTTTATGTTCGGATCAATCCTGTTCTGGTTACTCGGTTTCGGATTTATGTTCGGCAGCAACGGCGAGGGATTTATCGGAATGCCTCATTTTGGCGATTTCTCATTCTATGAGAGCGACCTGCCTGTTGAGGGATTTCTGATTTTCCAGACAGTGTTCTGCGCCACAGCCGCAACAATCGTTTCGGGAGCCATGGCTGAGCGCACCAAGTTCTCGATGTATTGTATATATTCGGTGTTCATCTCACTGCTGATATATCCTATCTCAGGTCACTGGACATGGGGAGGCGGATGGTTGATGAACGGCGAGGAAGGTTCGTTCATGATGAACACCTTCGGTGCCACATTCCACGACTTTGCCGGTTCGGCTATCGTGCATAGCGTGGGTGGCGTATTGGCATTCGTTGGTGCTATTGCCCTTGGTCCACGTCTTGGCAAATATGGCAAGGACGGTAAGAGTCGCGCTATTCCCGGTCACAACCTTATGGCAGCTGCCTTGGGTGTGTTCATCCTGTGGTTTGGATGGTTTGGATTCAACCCTGGTTCACAGCTTGCAGCCTCTGGTGAGGTCAACCGCATTGCCATATCACACGTATTCCTCACCACCAATCTTGCAGCTGCTGCCGGTGGTATCGGAACTATGTTCACATCATGGATCAAGTATGGCAAACCGTCATTCTCGCTCACTCTCAACGGTGTGCTTGCAGGACTTGTAGCCATCACAGCAGGATGCGACTTGGTTAGTCCGCTCGGTGCTGCCATCATCGGTTTGGCCGCTGGTATAGTATTGGTATTCTCTATCGAGTTCATCGACACCAAACTTCACATTGACGACCCCGTCGGTGCAAGTTCTGTACACGGTGTCTGCGGTATTCTCGGAACCATCCTCACTGGTTTGTTCGCCCTTGACGGCGGTGCACTCTATGGTGGCGGTTTCGGATTCTTCGGGGCACAGTGCCTTGGTGTTCTCGCCATCGACGCATGGGCAGCCGTTGCCGGTGTAATCCTGTTCTTCGGAATCAAGAAGATTGCTGGTCTGAGAGTCGATAAGAGAATCGAGGAAGAGGGTCTCGACATCTATGAGCATGGAGAGAGCTGCTTTAACTAAAGTTATAATGGGGAGTTATAATGAGGAGTTATAATGGGAAGTTATAATGGGGAGTTATAATGAGGAGTTATAATGGGAAGTTATAATGGGAAGTTAATAGAGCCATTAGTATTGAGCATTGCTAACAGCGCAAAAAACATTTGGCTCATCATAACTCCCCATTATAACTCCCTAAATAACTCCCCCATCATAACTCCCCCCCAAAAAACTCCCAAATACAAAGCAAACATCAAACAAAAAAAAGAATAACTACTATGTGTGGAATTGTATCAATTTTCAACATTCAGGAGCAGACTCCTGAACTGAGACAAAAGGCATTGCGTATGAGTCAGAAAATCCGTCACCGCGGTCCCGACTGGAGCGGTATATACAACGGCGGTTCGGCTATACTATGTCACGAACGTCTTTCTATCGTCGATCCTGAATCAGGCAAACAGCCCCTGTTCAGTCCCGACATGAAACAAATATTGGCTGTGAACGGTGAGATATACAATCACCAGGACATCCGAAAGCAGTATGCCGACAAGTATCAGTTTCAGACTGGCAGCGACTGTGAGGTTATCCTTGCCCTATACCGCGACAAAGGTATAGACTTTTTGGAAGACTTAAGCGGTATCTTCGCCTTTGCACTCTACGATGCCGAGAAGGACGAGTTCCTCATCGCACGCGACCCCATTGGCGTGATACCTCTATATATAGGATACGACGCAGACGGAAAGGTCTATGTCGCAAGCGAAATGAAAGCCCTCGAAGGTAACTGCGACCGATATGAGGTGTTCCTGCCGGGACACTACTATTCGAGTCGCGAAGGTAAGATGAAGCGCTATTACACCCGCGACTGGATGGAATATGATGCAGTCAAGGACAATGGCGCAAGTGTTCAGGATATACATGACGCACTCGAAGGCGCTGTGAAGCGCCAACTGATGAGCGATGTGCCTTATGGAGTATTGCTTTCCGGCGGCCTCGACTCATCAGTAATCAGTGCTATCGCCGAAAAATTCTCGGAGCACAGAATCGAAGACAACAGTGCTTCGAAGGCTTGGTGGCCACGCCTCCACTCGTTTGCAGTGGGACTAAAGGGCGCGCCCGACCTTGCCAAGGCAAGAATGGTGGCCGACCATATAGGCACCGTTCACCACGAAATCAACTATACCATACAGGAAGGACTTGACGCCATTCGCGACGTCATCTACTTCATTGAGACTTATGACGTAACGACTGTCCGCGCCTCAACCCCGATGTATCTTCTTGCCCGCGTAATCAAGTCGATGGGCATCAAGATGGTACTTTCGGGTGAGGGTGCTGACGAAGTATTCGGAGGCTATCTCTATTTCCACAAGGCTCCTGACGCGAAGGCATTCCACGAGGAGACCGTTCGCAAGTTATCAAAACTCTATCTCTACGACTGCCTTCGCGCCAACAAGAGCCTCTCGGCATGGGGTGTCGAAGGTCGAGTGCCATTCCTCGACAAGGAATTCCTCGATGTGGCGATGCGCACCAACCCCGAGGCTAAGATGTGCCCGGGCAAGACTATTGAGAAGAAAATCGTGCGCGAGGCATTTGCCGACATGTTGCCCGAGGCTGTGGCATGGCGACAGAAAGAGCAGTTTAGCGACGGTGTGGGATATTCATGGATTGACACACTCAAGCAGATTACTGCCGACCAGGTGAGCGACGAACAGATGGCCCATGCCGCCGAGCGATTCCCCATCAATCCTCCGCGCAACAAGGAGGAATACTATTATCGCTCCATCTTCGCCGAACATTTCCCAAGCGACTCAGCCGCCCTCACCGTACCGAGTGTTCCCTCTGTGGCATGCTCCACAGCCGAGGCCTTAGCATGGGATGCCTCATTCAAGAATCTGAACGACCCCAGCGGTCGTGCCGTGGCCGGAGTGCACGACGATGCGTATGTGAAGAATTAAAAAATTAAAGAATTAAAGGATTAAAGATTGAGCTTTTTCTTATGAAAAAACGCTGGATAATACTCATGACGGCAATGGTGATAATAGCCATTGCGGGCATATTTGCCCCCGAACCGTCATTCGACTGTGACTTTTCAAAGATAGATGCCGCTGACGTGGCATGGTTGATAACTGCCACCATCTTCGTACTGATGATGACACCTGGACTCTCGTTCTTCTACGGAGGAATGGTAGGAGCCAAGAACGTCATATCCACAATGCTCCAGAGCTTTATAGCCATGGGTATCATCTCGGTGCTTTGGGTGGTATTTGGATTCTCGCTCTGCTTTGGCGACGACATTGGCGGAGTGATTGGCGACCCCACCACATTCCTGATGTTCAACAATGTGGGTGGAGAAGTATATACCACTCCTACTGGTAAGATTCTCGGCGGAGCCACTATTCCATTGGCTCTCTTTGCCCTCTTCCAGATGAAGTTTGCCATCATCACTCCCTCGCTTATCACGGGATCGTTTGCCGAGCGTGTGCGCTTCTCGGGCTATATGTTCTTCATGATATTTTTCTTCGTGGTGATATATTGTCCGCTTGCACACATGACCTGGCATCCCGACGGACTCTTCCTCAAATGGGGAGTTGTCGATTTCGCCGGTGGTATCGTGGTGCATGCCTCTTCGGGTGTGGCAGCCCTTGCAGGAGCCATCTTCCTTGGCAGGAGAAAAGCCTCAACACGCAAGAGCGAACCTGCCAATATTCCGTTTGTACTTCTCGGAGCTGCCATGCTTTGGTTGGGATGGTTCGGATTCAATGCGGGTAGTTCGCTGCATGCCGACGGAACAGCAGTGAAGGCATTCCTCAACACCAACACCGCCTCAGCCACGGCGATGATGACATGGATATTCTTCGACTGTCTGCGTGGTCGCAAACCCTCTGCAATGGGTGCTGCCGTAGGTTGCGTTGTCGGTCTTGTTGCCATCACTCCTTCCGCTGGATATGTGACAGTTGGCGAGAGCATCTTCATCTCGTTCGTCATCACCATTATCTGCAACAGTGCAGTGTACTGGCGCAGTCAGTCGCGCATCGACGATGCCCTCGACGTGTTCCCCACCCACGGCACCGGTGGTATCTTCGGTACGGTGCTCACTGGTATCTTCATCCATGAGGGACTCGTTGCCGGCACACCCGAGGGATTCATCATTTTCCTCTATCATCTCCTTGCAGTGGTGATGGTGATAGCCTATACCTTCGTGATGAGCTACTTAGGCTACTGGCTCATCGACCTTTGCATACCGATGCGTGTGTCTGAGTATAGTGAGCGTGTTGGTCTCGACTACAGTCAGCACGACGAGCACTACGGTCTTGCCCACGTTGGTGAGCGCGAGATTGCCGAATACGAGCAGCACATCGAGCGCAAGAATAGCAAGTAACAATAAAAAATCGTCAACCTTCACCTTGCGAAAGCCTTTGTACATCGGCGTTTTGGGACAAAAGGTGAAGGTTGACGATTTTTATGTTTAATTCATAAATAATCCTTTAATCTTGAAGCTTTGCTTCGATTTTCCTCCAATGATCCTCCGTTGCAAAGCCGATG
>OBLI01003075.1_pt1 | contig 13245 bp, 10 predicted proteins | sample 1519701 | NCBI WGS metagenome assembly OBLI01 (sample SAMEA3663005, study PRJEB22513) | pig gut metagenome | biome: pig gut; feature: pig-associated habitat; material: faeces | place: France | collected 2012 | reverse complement strand
GCTCTCGCCGGTTGTATAATCAATCTCAATCCCCGGCTGAACATTATAGCAGAAAATATGAAAGCAGATGCCTGTTCCATGATCCTCTACAGACCACGCTTCCATCTGCACACCGTCTGCAACAAGGTTATTTCCGTCATAGATCGGCGTCACACGATACAAAACGTGATTTCCCGTTTCATCCACATAATCATCAATTTCATTTTCAAAAGGCAACATCCCGATTGTGTTTAAGTACCTGGTTCCGGTGATCAGATTTCGCTCATTGGCATTCTCGCCTGCCAACTGATACCCGATCAGATGGCATCTGTTATACAAATAATTGCCATCAATGATGGATGAATACTTTACCGTATGCCAGCCGCTTGGCTTGACCATACCGATTTCTCCGCGCGGTTTCGTCGGCTGAAGCTCGGGGCAAATATTTGCATATGCCTGCCCACATCGCCCATATTGATCCAGTTCACTATACACTTCAAATGCGTCTGTACAATTTTTATCCTCCTTTGAAAACTCCGGTATGTTCCCATTGATTTCCACATACGGCTGATTCTCATATTGGGGGATATCTTCCAATACATACTGCTCTTGCGGTTTGGACTCATGAAACCCACATGCGGAAATTGCAATTGCAACGATCAGGAAGACGATCATACCTCTCATTTTTGTATTTGTTTTCTTCATATATCAAGCAATGCCTCCCGCCAGATTTGAATCAATTTTTCAGTGGAAAAAGCAGCATTCGCAGGACTTGTAGAAGGAAGTACACAGGCTTTCATTCCCAGCATCTTTTCCTGATACTTCGCATACATCCGTCCTGCCGTCTGACCATTGACAAAAATCCGCTCCACCTTACTTTCGGCAATGATTTTTGCCAGATCTGTTGGCTGTGCATTTTTTATGCTGCTGTCACTGCTTCCTTTGATCTCACAGCTTGCAATCACATCCCACACAGCGATGTGATTCTCAAGCAGAAAAGCTTTCTTTTCACAAATTGTACCCGGCACTTCTCTATCCAATACGCCAGCCAGAACCTTCCAAAACCGGTTCCTCGGATGTCCATAGAAGAACTTCTGCTCTCTGGATTTAACAGAAGGAAAACTTCCCAATATCAATATTTTAGAATTCTGATCATAAACTGGTTCAAACGGATGTACTACATGTGTATATTGCATCATTTCCTCTTAATCCGGCATGATATTGCCTTTTTTAATATTTTTCTGGATCAACTGATCGACCAGCTCATACAGTTTCTGAGAACCCCGCCTGGTTTTTGACTGACGTCCATATACCTGAGAGCTGTGCACCCGATGTTCTCTCCAATCTGCCCCATCATTGCTGTCATTAAGCATCAAAGGCTGCAGATTATCCATAGCATGAGCAAATTTTGCTTCCGGTGTCTCATATGCTTCAAACTCATCAAAAAGAGAACTAAGCTCCGATTTCTGATCCTCCGGCAGCATGGAGAAAATGCGTTCCTTGGCAGCCTCTTCTCTTGCCTTCTGCGTCTTTTGCCCTTCCAAATCATACGCATATGTGTCTCCTGCATCTATTTCCACAATATCATGAATCAAACACATCAACATAACCTTTCCGATATCGATCGGTTCGTTGGAATACTCCCGCAGGAGATATGCCATGATCGCCATATGCCAGGCATGCTCTGCGTCATTCTCATTTCTACCATGATTCGACAAATGGGTCTGTCTGAAAATATTTTTTTCTTTATCAATTTCAAGCGCAAACTCCATCTGTTTTCTTAATCGTTCATCCATATGCTACCTCTTTTCATGTTCCATACGAAAATCACTTTAACGTTTATCTGATTTTACTCTTATCCTATTATTTTTTCAATGTGTCTTTCTTCATTCTGACGGATAATGATCCCCAGTCATTGCATAATAAATAAGAAATGATTATAATAAGGTAAAAATTTGGAAATCAAAATAAAGGAATCACCGCAAACAATGCAACAACAAAATTCAAGGCAGCAATTTATAAAAATGACGCAGCAGCCTGTCAGCAGGCTGCTGTTATCCTTATCTATCCCTACCATTATCAGTATGATGGTCACCAATATCTATAATATGATCGACACCGCCTTTGTCAGCAGGCTTGGCACCAGCGCAAGCGGTGCAACCGGAATTGTGTTCGGTTTCATGGCAATTCTCCAGGCATTTGGCTTCTTATGTGGGCAGGGTGCCGGCAGCATTATGTCCAGAAATCTTGGGGCAAAACGCATAGATGAAGCAATCAGGTATACAACAACCGGCTTTTTCCTATCCTTCTTTTTGGGTCTCCTGATCGCAATGTTCAGTCTGATTTTTTTAGAACCGCTGATCTATTTACTTGGCAGCACGGAAACCATTGCAGAATATGCAAAAGATTATATGATTTTTATCATTTTCTCTGCTCCTTTTTTTACAACCAGCTTTACCATGAATAACCTGCTGCGCTATGAAGGTCGTGCAAAACTCGGTACCATTGGTATGATGACCGGAGCCATCATCAATATAGCAGGCGATGCACTCTTTATCTTTGTGTTTCATATGGGCATCAAGGGTGCCGGATTATCCACGGCCTTGTCGCAGCTCATTTCCTTTGGAATTCTTTTGTCCATGTATCTGACAGGAAAGACGCAGACAAAAATCGCCTTTTCTTCACTAGCCAAAGACTTCCATACCTATGCCAATATTATCGCAACCGGTTTCCCAAGTCTGCTTCGTCAGTCCTTAAACAGTATCGCCGCCATGTTGCTGAACAATTGTGCGAATATCTATGGGGATGCAGCCGTCGCTGCCATGAGTATCGTATCCCGTGTCAGCTTTTTCCCAATGGCTATCGCGATCGGTATCGGGCAGGGCTTCCAACCGATCAGCAGCTTTAATTACGGAGCCAAAAAATTTGACCGCGTGCGCCGGGCATTCTGGTCCGCATTTTGGGGATCTGAGGTCGCTTTATTTTTAATATCTATTCCGATCTTTTTGTTTGCATCGACACTGATCGCATTCTTTCGCAATGATTCTCTGGTAATCATATACGGGGAACGTGCACTGCAACTCATGTGCATCGGTCAATTATTTGTCCCGCTTACCATGATGGTCGAAATGGGCTTTCAAAGTACCGGTCAGAAACTATTAGCCAGCTTTACATCCACCCTTAGAAGCGGTTTTCTTTTCATTCCAATTCTTCTTATTTTAAGCAGGCTGCGCGGTATGAATGGGATTCAGGAAGCACAACCGCTGGCGTTTGTATTCACATTTATGATTTGCCTTTTCCTCTGCAAAATTTACTTAAATAAAATAAAAGCGAAGTAACTACTGTGTGATCTCCGCAGTAGTTATCACTCCGCTTATTTTAAAAATATACACCTTACTTCAAACAATTACAATTTGTATTTTACCTTATCTTCTACGGAAATATCATCCCCAAGCTGAACCTCTATCATCTTCAGTTCACTGTCGGCAAACACCGTATGCTTACATCCTGCTTTCATCTGAATGACATCCCCGGTTTTTACCGTTTGTTCCATGCCATCCACAATCGTTCTGCCATGACCCGAAATCACGATCCACACCTCATCCCGATGCTTATGACTATGATAATTCATGCTATGTCCCTCATTTAATGTGACCTTTATCGTCATCGATGCGTTCTCCACATCAATGACCCGAAAGCTGCCCCATGATTTTTCGGCAAACATGATCTGCTGGTCAATTGCATCCACAAAAGGCTTGATATAGGAGCTTTGTTCTTTATCGGAAACCAAAATTCCTTCCGGCGACGCTGAGATCACCACATCATGAAGTCCCATCGCAAGCACCGGAACATCCAGTTCATTGATAATATGCACACCGGAACATACCTCGTTTAAAATCCCATTTCCTACCACGTTTTCTTCCATCGCTTCGGTCAGTGTATTCCATGTTCCGAGGTCCTTCCACTGTCCGGCAAAACGCATGACCTGGATTTTTTCCTCATTCTCAACGACTGCGTAGTCAAAAGAGATTTTTTTCAGAGAGTCGTACTTTGCAAACAAATCCTGATAATCTGTAAATTCTATCAATTCATGCGCTTTATCTAATACATATTGCAATTGATAGGCAAAGACTCCACCATTCCACAAAGCTCCCTGTTTGATATAGTTCTCTGCCATTTCTTTTGTCGGTTTCTCTTTAAAAGTCGATACAAAACAGGTCTTATCCTTTGATTCAGGAATAATATAACCATATTTTTCACTTGGATAGGTCGGCTCAATTCCCATCAATACCAGATTTGCCTCGCCTTTATCTGCCTGTTCAGACAACTCCTTCAACGCATAAAAATAATCATTTTCCACAAACGGATCAACCGGACAAACGACAACCGATTCCTCCGGACTGACACCCATCACATCTGTCAGATAAGATGTCGCCAGTGCAATCGCTGGAAATGTATCTCTTCTGCATGGCTCTAGCGAGATGCCCACATCCTCTCCAAGCTGATTATGAATCGCACTCACCTGTGCTTTACTCGTTGCGATCGTTACCGTTGCATCCGGGTCTACTGTTCGAATCTGACGATACACACGCTGAACCATAGACTCATAACTACCATCTTTACATTTAAAAATTTTAATAAACTGCTTCGAACGAATATCGTTGGAAAGCGGCCAAAGCCGTTTCCCTGATCCGCCGGACAATAATACTATATTCATGTTCTACCTCTCTGCTCTCATTGGATTGTTCAAAAAATCTTCGTAAGAAAGGCGAATTCCATCCTCTAATTCCGTCTGATAAGTCCAACCCAGCTTTGTAGCTTTGCTTACATCCAACAGTTTTCTCGGCGTACCGTTTGGCTTCGATGTATCCCATTTGATCTCGCCCTCAAAACCGATCACTTTTGCCACCAATTCAGTTAATTCCCTGATTGTCAGCTCTTTTCCCGTTCCGGCATTCACCGTCTCATCACCACTGTAATTGTTCATCAAAAATACGCACAGATTTGCAAGATCGTCCACATACAAAAACTCGCGAAGCGGTGAGCCATCTCCCCAGCAGGTAACCTCTTTTGCACCGCTTTCCTTTGCCTCATGAAATCTTCGGATCAATGCCGGAAGCACATGGCTGTGCGTCGGATGATAGTTGTCATTTGGACCATAAAGGTTCGTCGGCATCACGGAAATATAATCCGTTCCGTACTGCTTATTTAAAAACTCACAGTATTTCAATCCGGAAATTTTTGCCAAAGCATATGCCTCATTTGTTTTTTCCAGTTCTGAGGTGAGCAGACAGCTTTCCGGCATCGGCTGTGGTGCCATACGCGGATAGATGCAACTGCTTCCAAGAAACTCCAGCTTCTTGCATCCGTTTTTCCAGGCACTGTGGATCACATTCATCTCCAATGTCATGTTATCATACATAAAATCTGCCAAGGCCTCTGAATTTGCAACGATTCCGCCAACCTTTGCCGCAGCCAAAAACACATACTCGGGTTTTTCTTTTGCAAAAAAATCCTCTACATCCGCTTGTCTGCACAAATCCAGCTGTGCATGTGTTCTCGTAATAATATTGGTGTATCCCTGCCGATTTAATTCTCTCACAATTGCAGAGCCAACCATACCTCTATGTCCGGCTACATATATTTTTGCATTTTTATCCATCATAATGATTCGCCTCTTATTTTAACTTTGCTTTAATTTCATCCTGTGCCACTTCAATCGCAACTTTTTCCATATCATGCTTCACCATCAACTCGACGAGCTGCTCAAAGCTTGTCTTGGTAGGGTTCCAGCCAAGTTCGTTCTTTGCTTTGGTTGGATCACCCCAGAGATTGACGACATCTGTGGGACGATAAAAATCAGGACTGACTTCCACCAATACTTTTCCGGTGGCCTTATCGATTCCTTTTTCCTCCATTCCTTCACCCTGCCATTCCAGTTCAATGCCTGCATAATGGAATGCCAGCGAAGCAAATTCTCTGACAGAATGCTGCTCGCCTGTTGCAATGACAAAATCTTCCGGTTTCTCATTCTGCAAGATCAGCCACATACATTCTACGTAGTCTTTTGCATATCCCCAGTCACGTAAAGAAGAAAGGTTTCCCAAATACAATTTATCCTGAACACCCTGCGCAATACGAGATGCCGCAAGTGTGATCTTTCTTGTCACAAAAGTTTCTCCTCTGCGCTCTGACTCGTGATTAAACAATATGCCGGAACAGCAGAACATATCATATGCCTCACGATACTCCTTTACGATCCAGAAACCATACTGCTTTGCAACTGCATATGGACTGTATGGATGAAATGGCGTGGTCTCTTTCTGTGGAACCTCCTCCACTTTTCCATACAATTCGGAAGTAGACGCCTGATAAATTCTGCATGTCTTTTCCATACCGCATACACGAACCGCCTCCAAAATGCGAAGAACGCCGGTTGCTACCACGTCAGCCGTATACTCCGGTACATCAAAACTCACCTGAACATGTGACTGCGCTGCTAAATTATAAATCTCATCCGGTCGGATCTGTCCGATCAGCTTTACAAGACTGATGGAATCACTCAGATCACCATAATGAAGATGGAAGTTCGGCATATCTTCCAAATGAGCAATACGCTCGCGAAAATCCACAGAAGAACGACGGATCATCCCGTGCACATCGTAACCCTTCTCTAATAAAAACTCTGCAAGATATGAACCATCCTGCCCGGTGACACCTGTTATAAAAGCTGTTTTCATATTTACATTCCCTCCCATATATCGTCAATTCACTTTTTTACCATTTTACCTAACCTTTATCATTAGTTAAATTCACGATATTGCTTATTTCTTGCACAATATTGCTCTCTATTCTTATGCAAAAAAATAGCAGAAACAATTGTTTCTACCATTTTTTCCGATACTCTAAAGGGCTTATACCTTCCATTTTTTTAAACGTCCTGCTAAAATAATTCGGTTCGCCAAGTCCACACACTCTCCCGATGGTCTCTATTTTTTCCTCGGTAAAACGCAGCATATTCTTTGCCTTCGTGATCCGGATCTGTAACAGATATTGGTTTATGGACTGTCCGTATTGTTCCTTAAACACACGGGTCAGATAAAATTTACTGATTCCAAAATGCTCCGAAAGTTCATCCAACACAATCGGCTTTGCATAGTTTTCCTCCAGATATTCCTTGATCGGAAATAATTTATTTCGTTTTAATCCATCATTCATCATCTCGGGATTCCACGATTCTTCCATGAGATAGACAAGCAACTCACTGAGCTTGGCATTGATTCTCATATCACGAATATGATCATCCGACGATGCCAATGCAAAAAGTTCCTCATGCAGCCTTCTATATTTTTCTGTTTCATTTGGATGAAACACCGGGCTGCCACCTCGTGATACATATTTCTCATAGATTGCAGGCATCGCTTCGCCGTCAAAATGAATCCATGAAAGCTCCCAAAGATTTTTTTCATCCGTCTCGTGTACATACATTTGTCTGCAATCCAAAAAAACCATATCACCCGGAAACAAGCAGTACGTACGTCCACGATAAATCAGACTTCCACTGCCCGATTTCACAAAGAAAAAAAGATAAGAATCCAAATTATTTCTGACTGACTTGTGAGCCTTCCTTGCAACCAAACTGCCAATCTCCTGAACATAAAAACACGAAGATTTTGCAAATATCGACGGTGTATACAGGATTCTGTTGGAACTCACACTGGATTCTGTCGTATAAAACATCTGTCTGTTCGTCAAATCCCGTAACCCCCTAAACTATCAACACTTTTTTATTACCTTTGCAGGATTCCCTGCAATCACACTGCCAGCTTCAAACCGGCCGCTTACCACACTCCCGGCACCAACCACGCAATTATCTCCAAGAACAGTTCCCTTTAAAATAATCGAATTACATCCGATAAACACATTTTTTCCGATGATTACCGGCTTTGTCTTTAGCTTGTCCAACGAACCGCCCAGACGTTCCCTTGGATCAATCGGATGAAAATCATTGTCCAAAACCTTACAATTGGCACCAATCAGAGAATCATCCCCAATGACAATGTGCTCTCTTGCATAAATGGTGCTTCCGGACATTCCGACCCGATCGCCAATCTCAATTTTTCCTTCTCCTCTTGCCACAATAATCATTCTCTGATACAAGCCAAGAAGATTCGAGAAAAAGCTACTGTTGATTTTTACCTGATCACCAATTGTAATTCTTGCACCCGGATATCTGAATATTCCCGGCCATCCGACCATTTTTAACTTTTTTCCGTAAGACACGCCATTGATGCTTAGCCAAAGCTTGGGCAACACACTTGGAAACTTGAACATTATCATGTCCTCCCATTTAACTTAAAATTACTTTCGCAAGTTCGATTCCAACGCATTCAATCAGATATAAAGGGCTGTAACCATTTGACACATAGCACTGAAAACGATCCTTACAACGCTTCAAGCATTTTTTTATGGTCTTATCATTGCTTGCTCCACCTGTCCGAAAGTTTGCAAGTACCTGATTTTCTATAACAACTTTTTTTCCGGCCTTTCGCACACGTAAAAAGAAATCAAAATCATCATGAATTCCTTCATTTTTAAATGTTCCCAGTTCATCATATACTGCTTTTCTCACAAAACAGGTTGGATGATTCCAATGTCTGCTTGTCACAATATGATCCATCTTTGAATGCTTGATAAACTTTGAGCCATCTGCCTTATGCAAACACACATCTGCATAATAGTAATCAAAATCTGTTACTTGAAAATTACGAACCATCGTCTTCAGTGCATTCACTTCATACCAGTCATCACTGTTAATTATACCGATAATTTCTCCGGATGCTTTTCGAATACCTTTATTCATCGCATCATAGATCCCGGCATCCTTCTCACTAATAATGTGATAGTTCATGCCCTTTCTTGCAAAATCTCCTTCATATGAATGCGCAATTTCAAGCGTATGATCAGTCGAACATCCATCTATGATCAGATACTCCACATTCGTATAAGTCTGATTCAAAACCGATTCGATCGTTCTTTGAATCGTTTTTTCGCTGTTAAAAGCAACCGTAATCACACTTACCAGAGGTTCGTTTTCCACTTTTTGCACCTCTTTTGTATTTTTCACGTGTTCCACCAAATCTACCGACTCAGTCCTTCGTACTGACTGCGCAAAATTATATTTCTGATAATGCATCCCCGGATAATTGCTGAGGTTTTGGTCATAACAACTATTCCCAAAAGCCTTATTTATTAGTTGTCCGATTTTACCCGGGATTATTGAACCAAGAGCTACTGCCGGTGCAAGTACTTTGCTGACAGCAATTTTATGTCCCACCGCCTCAGCAATGATCTTTACCATGTCTGACGTATTGGAAAACAACGCATTTTGCGGAAAAAACACATTGCCATCAACGCTAAAACAATCCTGATCAATCAACATCAATTCACATACAAATTCGCAGAAATTTTCTATATAAAGCATCGATCTGGCATTGTCCACATATGGAAATACAGGCAATTTTTTTGCCAATTTGGCCAGCAATGGATAATTACCCTTGCAATCCTTTCCGTAGATCATTGGCGGTCGAAGTACAAGAACCGAAAAATCTGCATCCGCCAATTTTCTTACAGCCACATCCGCCTGTAGTTTACTGTCACCATAGAAATTTGCAGGTTTCGGAACCGTGTTTTTATTAATGATTCTCTTTTTTCCAAATGGAGCAGATTCCCCATATACAATCATGGAGGACATGAAAATAAATTCTTTTACCCCCGCCTGCTTTGCTTTCTGCGCAACCTCAAGCGCAAGATCTGTATTTACCTCATAATATTTCCTCTGTGTTTCCTCAGACACCTGTCCCACATCTGCATGAGCAATTCCTGCAACGTGTAAAACGATATCGTATGCTGCAAAATCATGCGTTCTCCAGCTTTCATCCATCATGTCCAAAGTATCCACTTTAAAATTAAAAGCAAAGTTCTCCCTGGCATAACTTTCAAAGCTCTCTCCAATATAGGAACCTTTCCCGGTAATCAGGACATTTCGTTTTTTCGTCCAATTAACCTTTACCGGAGCCCAAAAACCAATATTACCAATCAACTCCTGATTTGTTGCTTTTTTTACATATTCATATTGATGTGAATTCTTTTTTTCTTTATTTCCTGTTCCTCCTTCTACAACTCCTTCCGAGGAAAGCACCGACATAAACGTACCAAAAAAACATTTGAAATCCATCCAGAAGCCACTCAAGCTGCTTTTGCGCAGCTGCTCTTTGTAATAGCCATCCAATTGAGCTTTTACCGGGATCTCCAATTCATCCCTTCCGTTAATCTGCGCCCAGCCGGTCAATCCAGGTTTCACGTCATTTGCACCATATTTATCCCGCTCTGCGATCAGATCATCCTGATTCCACAATGCAGGTCTTGGACCGACAACAGACATTCGTCCTCTTAAAATATCAAAGCATTGCGGCAACTCATCAATGGACAATTTTCGAAACAATCGACCGGATCTTAAGATGAAAGCATCCTGTTCCTCTTTACTGAGCAGATGCGTTGGAACATCCTTCATATTTACTTTCATGGATCTAAGCTTATGAATTCGAAAATATCTCTTGTTGATTCCCACTCGTTTTTGCCGGAAAATCGGATTTGCAGGGTCTTCCAAATACACAATCAATGCAGAAATCGCCATTATTGGCCATAAAATGAGAATCCCACCAAGCGAAAGCAAAATATCCAATCCTCTTTTTACATATTTCTCATAGAAAGTTGCTTGATTTTTAGCCGCTTTCCGTAAAGCTTTCGGCGTACAATACTCCTCATTTTCATTTTCTCTCTTATTTAAAATAGAAGCAATGAATACTGCCACACCTGCCAATACAGCTCCAACAGTTACAATCCGTTTAAAAGTATTTTTTTTCATGTACATTCACTCCGTGCTAAATGTTCTTTCTTATTTATATAGGTTCAGTTTACCACTTGCTCTCTTTTCACGCAATGTATGATTGATTTCCAAAATCATATTTTTTTCATTTTTTTCTATTTTTAATCTACAGAAAAAAACAATGTTTTCGATATAAAATATATGAAGATATAAATATCAGATTTTCTCATATTTACATCAGACAAGGAGACGTTATTGAATGGAACATATACCATTTAACGAAACACAGATCGTTGATTCAAGATTATTTCACGTTGATGTATGCGGTCTTAAAGGTGTTTCCAATAAAATTGATACAACCGTACGCATAAATGTTGTCAAAACAACATCAGATTACGCTATTGATTTCTATTCTGGTTTTTCTGACAACTTTCTGTCATTTGCTTTTAACTTAAATAAAGAAATTGCACCATGGCTCGTTGGATCATCCGTTGATCATATCATGCATAAATCAGAGCTGCTGCTTCCAACTTATACTGCCAGTCTGCATTTCCATTGGGACGAAATTCTCTATCACCACAAGGATATTGCCGCATTATATTCCCTCACAAATCAGGAATGTGAACTGCTTGACCTTTATATTAACATATGTCATCAATATCGATCCTGGTTTTCAAAAAGAGAATTGGCATTTTCCATATCAGACGAATATAGTATTCCCGGCTTTACATCTGATGAGGCCTATATCAACGCATATTTAGAGCACGCAGACAATAACACCTTATTTTGTTTCGGCATTTGTGACTATTTACCAGAAAATGATAAGGAATTTTTATCTGTTCCATATCAGATAGATGATCATATTGATTTATTTCAATCCCCCTTTTACTTATTAGAATATGTAAAAGAATTTTGGGACGATCAGATCAAAAAAGGACTGAGTTGGAATTTTATCAAACATCAGATTCACGCAAGATCTCGGGAAAAATCTTCGACAATTACAATTCAAATATAATCTTTTCCTACTAAATATTGAGGTTTGTTTTTTGTTATGGCCATATTTTGTGTATGGCCATATTTTGCAAGCAATAATATCATCTTTTTTGTAATATGACATCCTATTTGTCATTATTTCGACATTTTATATATTTTTATCCTGTTTTCTGATATTATGTCGTTTTGTGTTTCTTTTTAATGCACTTTATTTTGCCAAAATTTTATTTATTTTCTGTTTTTTTAGACAATTTTCAAAGATATCTGACATAGAATTTTAACATTTTCACTTCTTCCAATATTGTATTTCCAACTTTTACCCCCTCTATATCTTGTGGTATTCAAACAATGATTCACACAAATCATTGTTTGCAATTCCTCCTCACACCTCCCTCCAAAGATCGATCATGTAATTTTCCATTCGTTACCCACGATCTTTCAAGTACGCCCTGGCATACTTGCTGCGAAGTATGTCAGGTAAAGCATGACATACTTATTGTGTCATATTTTCTATGAAAATATGACATGTAGACCGAGCACTTTTGCGTAGCAAAATTTCCATGTGCGAAGGCTCTATTTCTGCGCACCTCTGCAATCTTCCGGTGGTTTCATTTTGAAAGGAAGATTCTTAAATATTCATATATGCCTCTTCGTTCTTGTTTTGAAAAGCACATCTGCTCCGCTTACATTCTTAACTGTTGATTTCTGCAATGCGCTTGAGGTCTTTCTCTCAGTTGAAGAATACACTCCCGCTGAAACAGAATATTTTTTCTCAGGACTTATGAAAACGGAAGTCTTCTCAGGACCAAAGAAGCAATTTAATTTTCAAGTACTTCTCTTTCTGGCTAAATACACTTAATACACAATTTTTTTGTATCACCCTTTTCCTCATACACCCAATATACTCATTATTTTATATGCACCTATAACACCTTTATTTCGTATTATCCTCTTTTCACCACTATGCTTTTTTGCTTGCACCTTTTCGTTTTATAAACCATATAAATCCATTGAATCATTTGCACTTTTTTGTTGCATTGCACCACATAATTTATATAACCCTTTTGCACCTTTTCATTTTATTTCACCACTTATTTGTTATGCATGTTATTGCCGTATTCATTTTTTGCTCTATATTATCTTCTTGTATATCTTCATGCACTTTTTGCACCTTTTTCCGTTTACGCTTTTCCCCTATTCCCATTCCATACTTCCGTAAAAAAATGTCTGCCAAATATCAGCAAATTTTTCTATTATAATAGTGTCAAACCACTTTTTCCTTTATAATTTTCTTTCCAAAGCCTATATTTTCAGTATTTGCACCTTTTACATCTATTATTTAAATACACTCATTCAACTTTATGTTTTGTTATCACCCATAAACC
>OBLI01003068.1_pt1 | contig 13289 bp, 9 predicted proteins | sample 1519701 | NCBI WGS metagenome assembly OBLI01 (sample SAMEA3663005, study PRJEB22513) | pig gut metagenome | biome: pig gut; feature: pig-associated habitat; material: faeces | place: France | collected 2012 | reverse complement strand
TGAGCATAAGCAGACGCATCCGTGAAGCCTTGTCATCGTCGTAAAGGTGAAGGGAGTCGAATAGCGACAGGTGTCGTAGGCAGCCTGCGGGTTGCGGTCCATAAGGCTGTCTATATGCTGGAGCCTGGCATCATACGTACCTTCGCCTTTCCACATGACAATGGCAAGCAAGGCAAAGCATAATACCGCTGATGCGGTGACTACAATGAACGTAGGTTTCCTGAAATGAGGCATGATGTTTCCTTTAATCGAAGTCTATAGTCCGAACACTTGTTCGTCCGTTATATTCCCGTCAGCATCGACAACTCGCCAATGAGTGATGTTGCGAGCCTCGGACGATATGCTCACGCCGCACTTGGTAACCTTCCTGCCGTCTGCCTCGTAGGGTATGGCGTAGCCCTTGGAGTCGATCTGCTCCAAGGCATGGTCTACGGTGTCGTCTACCTTCAGCTCGAGGACGAAGATGTCGGTGCGTGTCTTTATTACAACGTCGGCACGGCCAAGGATGCTCCTCACCTCAGTATCTATCTTGCTGTTCAGCAGCGAGAAGACTACATACATGAGCAGCTTGTAGAACGACTCCCTCTTCTTCCTTGCCATCCACTCCTTTCTGGTTATTATGTCATAGGGAAGACTGGCAATGTACGAGCGTAGGCCTGCGAGAGCGTCAGGCAGGTTGCCTTTCAGCAATGCGCGTGCCATCAGCAATATCATGGAGTCGCGCTCAAGGTCGTTTGTGTCCATGAGATAATTCGTCATACCGCTGACCATGCCTTGACGCACCTCGTAGTTAGGGAAATGCAGTGTATAGGAGTTTAGCTCCCTGTCGTATGATTCGATAGTGAGATAGCCGCTCTGGTATAGCAATGGGATAGGTGTCCTTGCTTTCTCGCACGGAACGTTGAATGATTCGAGCTCCAGTTCCGCGCCGTCCATTTCCAGTGCGTTGAACTCAGGGTAATGTCTCAGATGCTCTATCAGCGAGGTCATAGTTCCCGACTCGAACCAGTAGTGGTTAGTGGAATAGTCATTCAGCGCACGCAACAGGCTGAACGGTGCATAGACATCCTTGCTGTTGGGAGAGAAATGATAACCGTCGTAATTCTTCTTCAACAGGGCATATGCGGCACCGACCGTAATGTTCTGGTGTTCTGCATACTCTTCCACACATGGGCGGAGTGTGGTTTCCAACTCTTCCTGCGTGATGCCGCAAATACCGGAATATTCATCACGCATGGATATCTGGTAAAGGTTGTTCAGCTCCGAGAAGATGCTGAGCTGCGAGAACTTCGTAACACCCGTTATGAAGACGAACCTCAGATAAGCACCCTCGTCCTTCAATACCTGATAGAACTCACGAAGCATGGTGCGCATGGCCTCAAGCTGCTCAGGCTCATACATCAGCCGCATTATGGCGGAGTCGTATTCATCGAGTATCACCACAGCCTTCTCGCCAGTCTGCTCGCAGGCACGGTGGATAAGTCCACGGAAACGTTTGCCCGGAGTCTCCTCTGCCATATTGCGTCCATAAATCTTCTCATAATCACCGATGAACAGTTCTAATGCGCTTTTAGCCTCTGGAATTGTACAGTTCTTCAGTCCGCTCATGGTGAAGTGCAGAACGGGGTATTTCTTCCACTCCTTTTCAAGCTCCGCTATCTTCAGTCCCTCGAACAGCTCCTTCTGTCCCTGGAAATAAGCCTTGAATGTGTTGCACAGAAGGGACTTGCCGAACCTCCGAGGCCGTGCAAGGAACACATACCTGTATTTGCCCACAAGGTCAAACACCATGTCGGTCTTGTCCACATACACCTTCCCGTCCTTGCGTATGTCTGCGAACTGGTCGGTATCTACCGGATATAAGAATCTGCCCATATTAGCTAAGAGTTAAAAATGATGAGTGAAGAATCTTCTGCAAATATAACCATTATTGCCGAAGTGACAAAACGAATTGAGGAAATACTTACTTTACCGGGTGGAACAGCCTGCCCTAAGTTTCCATTGCCTCTATATCCCATTCGCTTACTTCATGTTTTCATAAACCATATAGTTTGTGAAGTAAGTTCATTCTATTTGAGAAAGGGAAGTAAAAAGGTTGCATCGGCTGAAAGGTTATTAACCTTAGTGGCGTAAGGTTATTAACCTTAACGGCGTAAGGTTATTAACCTTACTGGCAATGAATATATATGAATAGGGCAGATATATGGGATAGGGCGGATAGAAAAAAGGGCAAAGGCCTGAGGCTTTATTCTTTAAACCTCAGACCTTCGACCTTAGTCCTTCTTCTTTAGACCTTAGACCTTCGACCTTAGTCCTTCCTTTAAGGAATGGTTGGATGGTTTTTCTTTTTCTTATTTCACGATGCCTTTCTCAAGGTATTCGGCGAGGTTGGTACGTACTTTCTCGGCGGCTCCCTCTGATGCAACCTTTGCCATGTCGCTGTCCACCATAATGTTTACGAGTTCCTGGAAGCTGGTCTTGGATGGGTTCCATCCCAGTTTTGCCTTTGCCTTAGTCGGGTCGCCCCAGAGGTTTACGACATCTGTCGGGCGATAGAAGTCAGGGCTTACCTCGATGATTACGTTGCCTGTGGCTTTGTCTATACCTTTCTCGTTGATGCCCTCACCCTGGAATTCCAGTTCTATGCCTACTCGGCTGAATGCGTGGAGGCAGAACTCGCGTACACTGTGCTGCTCGCCTGTGGCAATTACGAAGTCCTCTGCCTGTGGCTGCTGAAGGATTAGCCACATGCACTCTACGTAGTCTTTGGCGTATCCCCAGTCTCGAAGTGATGACAGGTTGCCGAGATAGAGTTTCTGCTGTTTGCCCTGCTTGATGCGTGCGGCGGCAAGTGTAATCTTTCGTGTTACGAAAGTTTCTCCGCGTCGCTCGCTCTCGTGGTTGAAGAGTATGCCTGAGCAGCAGTACATGTCGTATGCCTCGCGGTACTCCTTTACTATCCAGAAGCCGTACTGCTTTGCCACTGCGTAGGGGCTGTATGGATGGAATGGTGTGTTCTCGTTCTGCGGTACTTCCTCAACCTTTCCGTACAGCTCGGATGTTGATGCCTGATAGATGCGGCAGCTGTCTTTAAGGCCAAGCTGTCGCACGGCCTCAAGTATGCGCAGTACACCTACAGCATCGACGTCAGCGGTGAACTCTGGAGAGTCGAAGCTTACCTGTACGTGGCTCTGTGCGGCGAGATTGTATATTTCTGTAGGCCGTACTTTTCCTACGACACCAAGGATGCTCATGGAGTCACCAAGGTCGGCATAGTGGAGATGGAAGTTGGGCGTACCCTCAAGATGTGCTATTCGCTCTCGGTAGTCTACTGATGATCGGCGGATGGTTCCGTGTACTTCGTACCCCTTGTCGAGCAGAAATTCTGCAAGATATGAGCCGTCCTGTCCTGTGATACCTGTGATTAGAGCAACTTTTCTTTCCATGTTATTTTCTTTGTTAGTTTGGTTATTAATTTTCTTTTTTTTATATGCTTGCAGGTAATGTCCTTATAACCCATTAACCCATTAACCCATTAATCCTTTAACCTTTTAACCCATTAACCCTTTACCCCCTTCATGTCAACGAGGAAGGCCTTGGCGGAGCCGAATTTCAGGAACATGTCGAGCCTTATTGGTATGTGGTTGTTGTCATCGGTGACGTAGAAGTCTACGATGCGCTTGTACTTGCCGTCTTCCAGTTCCATGTACGACAGCTGCAGGCACTTGTACTTGCGTCCGTTGTCGGCCTTAATGGTTTCCCGTCCCTGGAAGCGCAGCTTTGCGGGTGTGCGTCCGTTGCCGTCAGCAATGGGGAAGTCTATGTCGTGTCCTTTCTTCCATCCTGCCGGATTGAAGGAGCGTGCCCTTAGGAATATGCTCAGCATGTCGTACAGGCATTCGTCGTAAGTGTGTTTTTGCCAGCTATGCCGTCCGCTATTATGCTGCCTGTGCTGCTGTACCTGGCATTTGCCGTTGGGATAGGAGTAGAATACCTCATCTACGGTATATCGCTTGCCCTCCCTGGCTCCCTTGCGGTAGTAGAGTGGTGCGAGGTCGAGGGTGTTGTAGCACAGCAGTGTGTCTCTGAGCACAAACATGTTGTCAACCTTCTCGTTGCCACGTGTGATGAGGCTTGCCCTGTATGCTTTCTTGCCATTGTACCGGCTCTCAACGATGTACATGGAGGCCGTACCTGCCTTTACCCATACGAACTTCCAGTTGTAGTAGAGGTTATATGTCAGAAACTCTCCCGACTTGAAGGCAGTGTTTCTGAAGCTGCACTGTGCGGATGCTACGATGGCTGCTGATGCCAGTAGCAGGGTGAGTAATAATGTTCTTGCCAATCTCATGTCATAATGCTTTTGGTATGTATTCCTTGCCAAGCTCCTTGGCCCTTTGCAGGTTTCGGCTCTTGACAGTCTTTTTCTTGTCAGCCTTCTGCTTTGTAATCTTTTCCGGTTTCTGGTTTGTGAATGCTCTTGCCGTTGGGTTCCAGCTCTCGGTGTAGTCCCATTTGGCCTTGCACTCTATTGCCTCGTGGTAGTAGTATACCTTTTCCGGCTGCGTGCCCTTGGCATAGTCGCCAGTGTCCCAGATGCCGTTGCCGTTGTCGTCGACAAACAAGCGCAGGTAGTATGTGCCGGGCGTTACGAAGAAGAACTGTGCCGTGGCGTTGCTGGTGGCCACTTCCTTTACAGGAGTATCAGATCCGTTGAGCAGCTGGCATACAATGTTCTTCCCCTTCATGCCTTCTATTGTGAACAGCAGTGTGGCGTAGGAGCTGAGCGGCTTCACCTTAAATCCGTGTTTGCCTTTGTCGGAGGTCAGTCCGTAGATGTCCTCAAAAGCGAGGCTGTCAGTCTCGAAGCTGTATTCGTATTCCGGCTTCCATTCGGCCTTGAGGATGTATGTCAGCGCAGACTGTTTCTCGAAACGGAAACGCTCTTCGTACCACAGCGAGTCCTTAGGAGGCTTGGAGTACAGGTGCATCATCGACACATCAGCCTTTAGCAGCGGCGCGCTCATCTGGAAGATGACATTCTTGTCGGGGTCCAGGTCGCTTCCCTTTACGGTGTATTTCAGCATCTCCCTTGGTGGGATGCTGTCGTAGTCTTGTCCCTTTCGTTTCTTCTTTTCCTGCTCCTTCTGCCATTTCTCCAGTTCCTTCGTTTTCTCCTTTAGTCTTTTGGCGTAGGGAACCTTAGCAAAGAGCGAGATGGTATCTGTCTGGCTGACGAGGTTGCCCAGGGTGTCGGTGATGAGGTGTCTGACCTCTATCTCGAGCGAGTCGTTGTTGACGAGAGTCGTATCTCGTAGCCAGTATGTTATGGTGTCGTTATGCTCAGAGGCGTCGATGACGAACGTTGAGTCGTTGATGTCGAAGTTCAGTCCCCGTACCTCGGGCAAGCTGTCGGCGCCATGGCTGTAGAAGAGTGTGAACTGCTCGGGCGACTTTCTTTCCCTCTTGAGGAAGAACCTGTCGGTGACGGTTTCGTTGAATGCCATCAGGCAGATGTCATCGGGTAGGAAATGTGTATAGTGTACCTGACTGACAACATCGATGTGCAGGCTGTCACGCCAAAGGGTATCCTGTCTGATGTCAGGCTTGAACGACGGCTCTATGGTGTCGTTGGAGAATGCTATCATTTCCGACTTCTGGTTGAACATGTAGTTGCCGTCAGCGTCCTGTAGAGCATATATGCGGTATTTGCCCGATGCCACACCTTTGATGATAAACCGTCCCTGGCTGTCTGTTCTCGATACTCGCAGCATGGGCTTTGTGCGGAACGCGCTGTCAGCCAGGTCGTCGTATAGTCCTACGAGTATTCCCTTGACAGGTTCGAGGTTTGAGGCATCAAGCACCGTTCCCGCCACCTCAAGAGTATCAATAACCTTGCCTGTGGAGAAACTATATGTGTAGTTGCCCAGCGGGTTGCCCTCGTTGTTGTCGGAGATGGCGTCGGAGAAGTCTATAGTGTATGTGGTATTGGGCTTTAGCGAGTCGAGCAGCGACACGGCGATGCGCTTGCCCTGCGCTTTTATCTCGGGCATCTCAAGCTGAGGTGGCGATACTACGACTTTCTCCGTAGCGTTGTCAATCTTTATATATTCGTCGAAATATATGTGAACTTTACGGCTGCTCACTCCTGCTGCCTTGTCGGAAGGTGATGCTCCGATGACCCTTGGTGGGGTCTCGTCGTACCATCCTCCATCAGGGTTTCCCATCCTTGCGCATGCTGCCGCAAGAATGCAAGCGAGGAGCAGTCCCGTCCATGCCTTCAGTAGTGGGTGTGTGTTGCCTGTCATGTGTTGTTATTTGTTCATTTCGAGGATTTCGTCAATGTTCCTTCTGGAGTTGCTCAGTCGTGGGACCTTGTGCTGTCCGCCGAGCTTACCCTTTGACTTCAGCCAGTCGTTGAACACTCCCGGCCTTGCCTTCACCACCTCCAGGTGCTGCAGTGTAACGTTGTGGAACCGCTTGGCCTCGTAGTCGCTGTTTAATTCCTGTAGCTTTCGGTCGAGCAGGGTGGCAAATACATCCAGGTCTGCAGGCTCGTGTGAGAATTCTATGAGCCACTGGTGTCTGCACTTGGCGTTCTCGTCCATGTATACTGGTGCCGCTGTATACTCCAGCACCTCTGCCCCTGTCTGCTCGCAGGCGTAGGCCAGTCCTTTCTCGGCGTTGTCCATGACAAGTTCCTCGCCGAAAGCGTTGATGAAGTATTTGGTACGTCCGGTTATGACGAACTTGTATGGGTCGCGGCTTGTGAATGATACCGTGTCGCCTATGACATATCTCCACAGGCCACAGGAGGTGGTGATGACCATGGCATAGTTGCGTCCAAGCTCAATGCCGCTCAGCGGCACCACCGTGGCGTTGTCCTTGCCGAATTCCTCCATAGGTATGAACTCGTAGAACACGTCGTAATCGATCATCAGGAGCATAGAGCTGTCAGACGGGTCGTCCTGAATGCCGAAAAATCCCTCGCTGGCATTGTATGTCTCCATGTAGTGCATGTCACTCTTCGTTATAAGTTTCTCATACTGCTTGCGGTATGGCGTAAAGGCTATGCCGCCATGGAAGAACACCTCCAGGTTTGGCCATACCTCCTCAAGATGTTCCTTGCCCGAGAGTTCCATGATGCGTACCAGCACGCTGAGCATCCACGAAGGCACTCCGGAGATGTTGGTGATGTTCTTGCCGAGCGTCTCCTGTGCTATGCGGTCGCGTTTCACCTCGAAGTCGCTGAGCAAGGCTGTTTTCTTTGCCGGCACACGCACGAGGTTGGCAAACGGGTTGATGTTCTCAATGAGAATGGCACTCAGGTCTCCGACAAGAGAGCCTGCAAGGTTGTAGTTTGGTGAGTGGCTTCCGCCAAGAATCAGAGACTTGCCGTCGAAGAGCTTGCTCTTTGGCGTATTGCGAAGGTAGAGTGCCACGACATCAGCTCCTCCCTTGTAGTGGATGCGCTGCAGTCCCTCGTGCGAGACGGGTATGAACTTGCTCTTGTCGTTGGTGGTTCCCGAAGACTTGGCATACCATTTTATGTTTCCTGGCCAGAGGATGTTGCTCTCGCCGTGACGCATACGGTCTATATCTCCCTTCAGCTCCTCGTAAGTGTTGAGGGGGACGTTCCTTGCAAAATCCTCATAACCATTGATGGTGCTGAAAAGATGGTTGCGCCCGTATTCGGTAGCAGTGCCCCGGCTCACAAGGTGTCTCAAAACACCATTCTGTATATCTTCGGCGTGATGCTGGTATTTCTGCACCTCTTTCTGCCTTGGAACAAATAGCTTTCCTACTATGTCTGTTAAGCTCATTAGTACTATATTGTTAGTGGAGTGATGGTTGTGACATCCTCCTGAAATTATCTGAACATCAGTTCTGTGCTCCCTGCCGAAGCTGTTGCGTCAAGGCTATTGCCCACGCAATGCCATAAGATAATGGAACGTTGTGCAGGGAAACGTACATTTTAAAATGCAAAATTAATCTAAAAAACTGATATGGCCCAATTATTCACCATATTTAACGGGAAACATTGTGCAGGCCCCCTCCTCAACTCTCGCTTAAAGGGAGGGATAATGAAAGTTCAATGGGTGAGAGTTTTTTTGGGGATTTGGGGCTACTGTTTACAATTTATGTGTTTTTTATTGGTATGATTACCCCATGGTTGTAAAAAAGATTACAATATAAAATAGCTTAATAAAATGGTTGCCAGCCACCAAGCTGCTTTATGGAAATATTTATTGCCTCAATGTTGACGATATGCTCGGGTCGGAACCTCCTGTCGCCATGAACCATAACCTTTCTGTTGACCGTCAAGGTGAACTTTGCGCATGCCTGCTCATCGGTTGTTCCATTGCAGATGTACTCGTCGTTGCCTATCCACACATGGGTTCCACGCACGGCATCACGAAATGTTACCCGCACCCATCCAACAAATCCCTTGTCGAAGTCGTAGACAATGGTGTCGCCTTGTAGGTCGAAATAGTTGTATGAAGAAATTTTGTTTACGGTATAAGCAGCGCACTGTTGCCGCCATGGTGTTGAGGAAATGTTGGGTGCTGTGGCACAACATGCTGTCCATAGGGCTGGCGACCATCCGTTATGATATTTCCATGTCGTGCGGTTCTGCCGTCCATCGATAGTCTCGCCACCGTGGCCGTTGAGTGATGCTGGTGCCAGCCTGCATAGCCAGGTGTTGTCTGATGGGAAAGAGAAAGCTGTGCCATCAGGCATGTGTCCGCTGAACGCTACTGCTATCTGTTGTCTGTCTACAGAGTGGGCTGTAGGGCAGTACCATATAGCGAGCGTTACGGTGTCGCTATTGATGAGCCTTGTTACATCGTAGGTTGCCGATACAGGCTGGCCATCGTCATTGCTGTGGTATGGTGTTAGGACATGTCTGCTGGCATTGCGTCCGTTTACGTACAGCTCGGCATACCCCGTTGTGGCGATGATGACATGGGCATTGGCTGGCCGTTGGCTAAAATGATACTGCCTGCGGAACCATACCTGTGACGTGGAGTCTGGACTAGGTGCAGACAGCCACAGCCCGTCAGTGCCCCAGTTGGGTATGAAGGCAAAGCCGTCAGCATATGCAGTGAGAGAAAGGAGGAACAGCAATGGCAACAAGATGGCCATTGGAGCAACCTTATGTCTATAAGTCATCGGTATATGGTGGGGATAGATGTGATAGATGTGAGAGGGCGGATATATGATGGGAGTTAAAAAAAGATGAGGGAGCCATGCGCTGTTTAATTGCAAGGCTCCCACAATATAAATATGTGTATCAAGCGTCAATATTGGCGTAGGTGGCGTTCTTCTCTATGAACTCGCGTCTCGGCTCCACATCGTCGCCCATGAGCATGGAGAATATCTCGTCGGCCTCGGCAGCATTCTCTATCGTAACCTGCTTGAGCAGTCGGCTCTTGGGGTCCATGGTCGTTTCCCACAACTGCTCAGGGTTCATCTCTCCAAGACCTTTGTAGCGCTGGGTGTGCAGTGCCTTGTCGTCATCGCGTCCGTCTACGTACTTGTCGATGAAAGCTTGACGCTGCTGCTCTGTATAGCAGTACTCGCTGAACTTCTTATAGGTACACTTGTAGAGTGGGGGAGTGGCTATGTAGAGATGGCCTTCCTGGATAACCTTCGGCATGAAGCGGTAGAAAAGCGTCATGATAAGTGTGTCGATGTGAGAACCATCGACGTCGGCATCGGTCATGATGATAATCTTGTCGTAGCGCAGCTTGTCAGTATTTGCCTCCTTGGAGTCCTCGCCGTCGACACCGAAGCGTACGCCTATGGACTGGATGATGTTCATCACCGACTCTGCCTCGAACACCTTGTGCCACTGCACCTTCTCGACATTCAGAATCTTGCCTCGCAGAGGAAGAATGGCCTGTGTATAGCGGTCGCGTCCCTGCTTGGCAGAGCCACCTGCCGAGTCACCCTCGACAAGGAATATCTCGCATGCCTTCGGATCCTTGTTGGAACAGTCGGCAAGTTTTCCCGGCAGTCCTCCTCCTGTCATCACGCTCTTGCGCTGCACGCTCTCGCGAGCCTTACGTGCGGCGATACGTGCCGTTGCGGCGAGAACCACCTTCTCGCATATCTGTTTGGCCTCAGTGGGATGTTCCTCAAGATAGTATGCCAGTGCCTCGTTGACAGCCTGCTGTACGGCTCCCTGCACCTCGCTGTTGCCGAGCTTGGTCTTGGTCTGTCCCTCGAACTGTGGTTCGGCAACCTTTATGGAGATTACTGCGGTAAGACCCTCACGGAAATCCTCGGGGGCAATATCTACCTTAGCCTTCTCAATCTGCTTGGAAATGGCGGCATCGGCCTCAGCGTAGGCTTTGAGCGTACGTGTGAGAGCCATGCGGAAACCTGTCAGATGGGTACCGCCCTCGATGGTGTTGATGTTGTTTACGTACGAATGAATGTTTTCCGAGTAGTCGGTGTTGTACATTATCGCAATCTCGATAGGTATGTTGTTCTTCTCTGTCTTCAGATAGATTACATCATCGAAGAGATGCTGGCGGTGACGGTCTACGTAGCGTACGAATTCCTTTAGTCCGTCCTTGGCGTGGAACACTTCCTGCTTGGTCTTTCCGTCTTCGTCGGGACGGAGGTCGGTAAGTGTTATGCGTATTCCAGCGTTCAGGTATGCCAGCTCACGCATGCGGCGTGCGATGATGTCCCACTGGTAGTGTGTTGTCGTGAACACCGTCGGGTCTGGCCAGAACTGCTGCCGTGTACCACGTAGAGTGGTTTCTCCGACAACCTTTACGGGATATAGCGGTTTTCCTTTCTCGTATTCCTGCTGGTAAATCTTTCCATCACGGAACACCTGCGACATCATGTGTGTGGACAGTGCGTTAACGCAGCTTACACCGACACCATGCAGACCACCGCTGACCTTGTATGAGCCCTTGTCAAACTTACCTCCTGCATGCAGAACCGTCATAACAACCTCAAGGGCACTCTTGTGCAGCTTCTCGTGTTCGTCAACAGGTATACCTCGTCCATTGTCCTGCACGGTTATGGACTCATCCTCATTGATGGTAACCTCTATGTCCGTGCAATAGCCGGCCATAGCCTCGTCGATGGAGTTGTCCACAGTCTCGTTTACCAGATGGTGAAGACCTTTCTCGCTGATATCGCCAATATACATAGCCGGGCGCTTGCGCACGGCCTCAAGGCCTTCGAGCACCTGGATGTTACTGGCTGAATAATTATTCTCAGTGTTCTGATTTGTTGTCATTTTTGGTTATTCGCTTAGTAATGTGCAAAGATAACAAAAAAAAATGGAATATGGAAAAAATACCGAGATTGTTTTTTGCTAAAATACAATAGGCCACGAACCTTTCGGATCGTGGCCTTTATTTCTTTCCACTTATCAGCTTGTGGCTTGTTGTTATCCCAAGCTGTTGATGTGAAGAGCGAGGCTTGACTTAAGGTTTGCAGCCTTGTTCTTGTGGATGATATTGGTCTTTGCCAATTTGTCGAGCATCTTCTGTACAGAAGGATAGAGCTTTACAGCCTCTTCCTTGTCTGTCATTGCACGCAGTTTGCGTACTGCATTACGCATTGTCTTTGCATAATACTTGTTATGCAGAGTCTTGGTCTTTGTCTGACGAATTCTCTTAACTGATGATTTGTGGTTTGCCATCTTTATGTATTTTCTTTTTATTCTTTGTAGTCCCTAGCAGAATCGAACTGCTCTTTAGAGAATGAAAATCTCTCGTCCTAACCGATAGACGAAGGGACCATACCTTATTTAGCGGGTGCAAAGTTAATGCATTTTTCCGAATGCGCCAAATTTTCTATAGTTTTTTTTCTATAAGCATTTGATTTTTTGTACTTTTGCATCATTATGTTGACTAAAACAAGAGCACTGGTTCTTAGAACTGTTAAATATGGCGAATCTAAATTAATAGCGGATTTGCTTACAGAGGAAATAGGAAGGGTTGGCATTGTAGCCAATATTCCGCAATCGTCAAGGGGAAGGGCTGCAAGAGCCTTTTTCCAGCCGCTCACGCTACTTGACATAGAAATAGACTACAGGCAGACCATGCAGCTGCAAAAATATCGTAATGTCAGCAATCTGCTGCCATACACCTCCTTGACAATGAATCCCGTTAAAACATGCATAGTGATGTTTCTATCGGAGTTCCTCTATCATGTCACCAGGGACGAACAACAGAACCATGCGCTTTTCAGCTACATTGTAAACAGTCTGGAATGGCTCGATGCAAAGGAGGATAGCTTTGCCAATTTCCATCTGGTTTTCATGATGAGGCTTGCGAAGTTCATCGGTTTCTCCCCCAATCTGGAAGGCTATTGCGAGGGGTGCTATTTCGACCTTCGGAGCGGTTGTTTTGAGACTGGTCTGCCGTGTCATGGTGATATAGTGCTGCCTGACGAAGCAAGAGTTATAGTGACGCTTACAAGAATGAACTACGAAAATATGCACCTGTTCTCAATGTCGAGGACAGAGAGAAACAGGTGCATGGATGTTGTTCTGAAATATTATACCATACACGTGCCCAACTTCCCTGAGCTGAAATCGCTTGAGGTTCTACGCTCACTATTCTCGTAAGTCCCTGCGTTTCCGGTATGGACTGCCACTTGAAGGCTAACGGGGTCAGGCGAAGCTTATAACTCCCTGTATCTCCTTGCCCTTGTCGTCATTGGCTGTACTGATGCCGTTGGCCTGATTGCGTATTTCCTCAAGCATCTGCCTTGTGCGCTTGTAGGTAGGTGTATTCTCGACAGCCAGTATCACATCCTCGTTGTCAAGGTCTTCCTGACGGAAGAGATATATGTGTGGGTGCCTCTTGTACTGCGTCTTGTTGCCGTCCTTGTAGTACCGGTTGCGGCGGTCTTGCTTCTCGGCAGCCTTGTCCTCTTCCTCCCTACGTCTCTTGTCTTCCTCCTGTGTGCGCTTTTTGGCGTGTCCACTCATGCCGTCGACATCCTCGATGCCGAAACCGGTTGCCAGAATGGTAACCTTCACGGTGTTGTCGAGGTCGGGGTCGAGAGCCAATCCCCATTTAAGCTCGAAGTCCTCTCCGAACTTTGCCATGAAGTCATTGACATCGTTCATCTCGTCCATGGTGAGCCCAGGACTTTCGGTATTGGTACTTGAGAAGGTTATGGAAAGCAGAATCTTCTTGGAGTTGAAAACATCGTTGTCGTTGAGCAACGGTGAGTTGAGCGCATCGTCGATGGCCTTCTTCACGCGTCCCTCGCCCTTTCCGTAGCCTGTACTCATAATGGCCACG
>OBLI01003067.1_pt1 | contig 13291 bp, 8 predicted proteins | sample 1519701 | NCBI WGS metagenome assembly OBLI01 (sample SAMEA3663005, study PRJEB22513) | pig gut metagenome | biome: pig gut; feature: pig-associated habitat; material: faeces | place: France | collected 2012 | reverse complement strand
CGGCGGAGGTGCTGGCGAGGGCAGACCATGTGGTGGCTGCGGCGCGGGAGGGCGGCGTGGCGGACGCACTGGAGCTGCTGCTGAAAAACGCATAAAAAAATCCGCAGGCGCGGCGGCCTGCGGAGAAAAGACGGTCAATCGTCGGCGTAGATCACCCGAGCGCCCAGCGCCCGATACTGCTCGGCCTCCTGGGGGGAAAGACCGCGGTCGGTGATGATGGTGTCGATCTCTGACACCTTGGCCACGGCCGTGAAGGCGGTGTGGCCGAACTTGGAGGAGTCGATCATGCAGATGATCCGGTCGGCGGTGGACATCAGCGCCCGCTTTGTGGAGCGGTCGCCGTAATAGTAGATCATCAGCCCGTCCTTGGGCGTGATGGTGCTGATGCCTAAAAACAGCTTGTTCACCCGATATTTTTTTACAAACTGGATGCAATCCTCACCGTAGATGACGCAGGAGTTGCCGTCCCGCTTCACGCAGCCGCCGGCCACGAACAGCGTCACATTGGGCTTATACATCAGCTCATTGACGATCTGCAGGTCGTTGGTGAGCACGGTGATGGGGAAGCCCCCCAGCAGCTTGGCCAGCGCCAGGGAGGTGGAGCCGTCGTCCATGAAGATCACGTCGTGGGGCGCCAGCATGGTCAGCGCCTTGGCGGCGATGCGGGCCTTTTCCGCCTGATTTTTCTCTCGACTCTGTTCCATGGGGAAGGAGGAGGGCTGCTGCTTGGAGATCACGGCGCCGCCGTGTACGCGCTGCAGCAGATTCATCCCCTCCAGCCGCTCCAGATCCAGCCGGATGGTTTTCGGCGTAACGTGCAGCTGCGCTGCCAGATGCTGCACATCCACATACTGCTTTTGCTGGATCAGCTCCATGATCTCTTCCATTCGCTTGGTCTGCATCATAAAAAAATCCCTTTCCTTTCCGGAGGTAGTGTTTGAATTGCTGGTCATAAAACGTCCGGATTTTTTAAAAGTTAAGCAAAAAAGTTCTACATCGAACGACGACGTACAATTTTAAGTTTATTTATACCCATTATAAACATTTGCTCTGCTGATTTCAAGAGGGTATTTCATTTTGCAGGGAGAGCCTCGTTGCAAGAGCGCGGGGAAGCCGAGGAAATACGGATAAACACAATATCATCAATCAAAGGAGAGAAGAGCATGAATAGTTTCCTGCAGGAAGTCATTACTCAGGGCGATTATCTGAAGAAGACTGCGGCCTACTACCGCTCCGAGGGGGCGGAGGCTATGCGGCAGATTACGGATCTGTTTCATGAAAAGAAAATGAATCGTGTGGTTCTCACGGGTATGGGCAGCTCGCTGTATGCGATGGATACGGTGCTGAGCTATCTGACCGGCCATGGGATCCCTGCGCTTTCCTATAGCTCCTTCGAGCTGTCCCGCTTCCAGTTCGGGCAGCTGGACGGGAGGACACTGGTCATTGCCGTGTCCCAGAGCGGCAATTCCGCCGAGGTCATCGAGCTGGTGGAGAAGGCCAAGGATGTCACCACGGTGGTGGGGATCTTCAACAACGAGAGCAGCAAACTGGCGCAGCTGGCCGACATCCGCCTGCCCATCGGCGGGGACAAGGAACTGTCCATCACCAGCAAGACATACGAGCTGACCATGCTGATCCTGAATATTCTGGCGCGGCACCTCACGGGCGAAGTCACCGAGGCATTCTGGGGGCAGGTGGCGCAGGCCGCCCAGTGGTGCTGCGACTGGTGCGCCCGCTGGGAGGAGAACTCCAGACCCCTGTACGACTTTGCTCAGGGCGTGGTGCTGTTTGACCTGCTGGCAAACGACACGTCGCTGGCCACGGCGCGCCAGCTGTCGCTGGCCTATCGGGAGGGGCTGCACAACTGCACCGCCGTGTGGGAATGCGCCGACTATGCCCACGGCCAGTACCACAGCGCCAAGATGGCGGAGAAGTATCTGGCGCAGATGTTTTTCCCCGTTCTGGAGCCGGACACGAAGGAGATGAAGATGCTGAACTTCATCCTCGACCACGGCGGAAAGGTCATTGTGTATACCACCACCGACCTGCCTCAGCGGGAGCGCCTGATGACGGTGAAAATGCCCGACCTGCCCAAGACCCTTATGCCGCTGGCGGAGAGCGTGGCCGCCGAAACCTTCCTGGCCATGCTGTTCGGCCCCACTTGGGTGAAGGATCACTGAGCCGACCTATCAAAATTCTTTTAAGGAGGAGTATATCATGATCATTGATGTATCCAATACCATCGGCCGCCACAAGTTCAAGGCCGAGATCACCGCGGAGTCCCTGCTGCAGCAGATGGACGCGGCGGGCATCGACAAGGCTGTGATCAGCTGCTACGCAGAGAGCCTTGACAACGAATCCGTCTATCGCGCTATTACGGCGTATCCCGATCGGTTCATCGGGCTTTACACCGTGAATCCGTGGGACAAAAACGCGGCGGCGGAGCTGGAGGATGCGCTGGCCAACAAGGGCTTCAAGGGCTTATATATGAATCCCATCCGCCATGGCTACATGCTCTGCGAGCACGAGGTGTTCTACCCGCTGCTGGACGTGTGCCGCAAGCATAAGGCCGTTGTGTGGTGCTACGGCGCCGCCGAGACCTTCTGCCTGCCTGTGTTTTTCACCGCCATTGCCCAGGACTACCCCGATGTAAACATCATTCTGGGGCGGCAGGGGCTGAACTATGATAACGCCAGTGCCGTGGAGATCGCCAGGAAAAACCCCAACGTCTATCTGGATACCTCCGCTTCCATGGACTTCAATGCCCGCCGCGCCATGAAGACCTCCGGCGTTGACAAGGTGCTGCTGGGCACCGGCACCCCCGACGCCGGCTACTATGAGCTGGAGCTGCTGAAGGTGCGCAGCGCCGCCGCCGAGTACCCGGGCGGCGAGGAGAAGGTGCTCTACAAGAACGCTGCGCGGATTTTCCGACTGGAGGAGGAATAAAAAATGATTATTGATCTGTTTTCTCACATCGGCCCCCGCAAGGGCGAGTTTTACAAGGTGGAATCCCTGCTGGAGTTGGAGGATCAGGCCGGCGTTGACAAGGTGATGATCTGCTCCCAGCTGGAAACCATCGACAACGGCTATATTTTCGACTGCACGCAGCGCTACCCCGACCGCACGCTGGGCTTCGGCGTTATCAATCCATGGGACATGGACGGCGAGGAGGAGCTGGAGCGGTGCTTCCGCGACTACAATTTTTATGGCGTGAAGATGAACCCCATCCGCTTCGGCTACAGCGCAGACCGCAAGAGTCTGCTGGGGCCATTCTTCGAGCTGTGCAGCAAGTACGGCAAGTGCATGGTGGTGCACGGCATGTCCGACATGTTCTCCGTGCCCGACAAGTGGGGCGAAATGGCGCGGGCGTACCCCGATGTGCCGGTGGTGCTGTATCACATCGGCGTGCCGCTGATGGTGGAGCGCTGCTGCGAGCTGGCGAAGACCCTGCCCAACTTCTATCTGAGCACCAGCGGCTCCTATGTGCCTGCCATCAAGGCCGCCTATGACGCCGTTGGCCCCGATAAGATTATCTTCTCCTCGGATGCCCCCTTCGGCAATCCGGCGCAGGAGATCGAAAAGGTAAGATTTGTTGTGAAAAACGAGGCGCATCTGGACAAGATCCTCTGCCAGAACGCCAAGGACATCCTGCACCTGTGAGGCACGCGAGAAGATGAGCAGTATTATGTGGAGCTATATTGCCCAGGAGCAGGAGGCGCTGGGGAGGCTCATGGGCAGCGAGGCCGTGGGAGATTTTGCCGCCCGCGCGGGCGGCGGGCTGGAGGCGGTTTATATCGCCGCTCACGGCAGCTCCTTTAACGCCGCCACGGCTGTGGCCGATTTTCTGGCGCGGGTCGCCGGCCTGCGGGTATACGCCATGACGCCGGCCAACTTTTGCTGCAGCCATGCCGCACTCTGCGCAGAAGACCGCGGCAAGACCCTCGTGGCGGCCATCAGCCAGACGGGGACAAGCGCGGGCGTGATCGAGGCGCTGGAGCTGGCACAGAAATGGGGCTTTTCCACGTTGGGGATAACCGACGCGAGCGATTCGCCCGTTGCCCGAAAGGCCGATCACAGGCTGCCGCTTTTGTGCGGGGAGGAAAACAGCAACGCCAAAACCAAGGGATACAGCGCCACGCTGCTGCTGCTGATGCGGCTGGCGGTGGAGCTGGGATTGGTGCGGGGGACGATCACTGAGACCCGGGCAGAGGACATAAACGCCGAGCTTGCGGGCATGATCGAAAAAATTCCCGCCCTGCGGGATCGAACCGTCGCGTGGTGCGGCGAAAACGATTTCGGGGCGGCTATGAAGGATCTGTATGTGCTGGGCAGCGGCATGAATTTCGGAACGGCGCAGGAGGGACAGCTGAAGCTGATGGAAACCATGTGCATTCCCACCATGTTCAACGACATCGGGGAGTTTTCCCACGGGATGCACCGCTCCATTACGCCGTTGAGCAGCGTGCTGCTCCTGCGCAGCGAAAACGAATACGCCGGACTGACCGCGCAGATCTACCGCTACCTGCGGGGAATAACGGAGCACGTCTGGATGATCGACGCCACCGGCGAGCCGGCTATGGACGGGCACTGCCTCTGCGTGGAGCGCTTTGCGCAGACCCAGTCGCTGCTTTTGACAACGCTGGCGGTGCAGGCTCTCAGCGTGTACGCCCCTGAGCGGCAGGGACTGGATCCCAACCGCAACGCCCACGACGATTTCACGAAGGTGGTGGGCACCCGCGTTAAAGAAAAAGAAACGGAGGGACGGCCGTGTATCGGGTAGGCATTGACTTGGGCGGCACCAATATCGCCGTGGGTGTGGTGAACGAGGACTACGAAATTATCTCGTATACCACCGTGCCCACCGAGGCGCGGCGGCCTGCGGAGCAGGTGATCGCCACCATGGCGCAGGCGGTGAACACGGTGCTGGAGCAAGCGGGCATTCGGGTGGAAGACTGCGCCGGCATCGGCGTGGGCGCTCCGGGCACCTGCGACGAGAAAAACGGCGTGGTGTACCGCAGCTACAGCATGGACTGGACGGATCTGCCGCTGGCGAATATGCTGAAAGAATATTTTCCCGTTCCCGTGCTGGTTGATAACGACGCAAACTGCGCGGCGCTGGCGGAGGTGAAGGCCGGCGCGGCCAAGGGGCGGGAGAACATCGTTCTCGTGACCCTTGGCACAGGCATCGGCAGCGGCATCGTCCTCGGCGGCAGAATTTACTCCGGTCTGAAAGGCAACGGCGCCGAAATGGGGCACATGATGCTGCAGTTTGAGGGCGGCCGGCCGTGCTTCTGCGGGCGCAGAGGGTGCTGGGATGCGTATGCCTCCGCCACGGCGCTGGTTCATCAGGCGGAGGAGGCCGCGAGAGAGCATCCGGAGTCTCTGCTGAGCCGGCTGGATAAAATTGACGGCAAGAGCGTTTTTGACGCGGCGGATCGGGGCGACGTGACGGCGCAGGTCGTGCTGGAGCGGTACTGCCGCTATCTGGCAGTGGGCATATCCAATATCGTGAATGCTCTGGCGCCGGAGATGATCCTCGTGGGCGGCGGCATCAGCCGACAGGGTGACCGCATTCTGACGCCGGTGCGGGAGTATGTCGCGCAAAACTGCTTTGACAAGCGTCCGGAGGCGCTGCCCGTCATAGCCCCCGCGCAGATGGGCAACGAGGCCGGCATCGTGGGCGCGGCGGCGCTGGCAGAGTAGCGCATGATAAAACGGCAGAGGGCGATGGATTCGCCCCTTTTGCCTGCGCAAATACAGGAAGGGGGGGATGAGATGCGCATATTTATAATGGAGGATTACGCGGCCATGAGCCGCAAAGCGGCGGAGCTGATGGCGGCGCAGATATTGCTGCATCCGGACAGCGTGCTGGGCCTTGCCACCGGCTCTACGCCCGTGGGGCTGTACCGGTGCCTAGTGGAGAGATTCAAGGCGGGGGAGTTGGATTTCAGCGGCGTGAAGAGCGTGAATCTGGACGAATATCTGGGGCTGCCCGCCGAAAACAGCCAGAGCTACCGGTACTTTATGAATCGGAATCTTTTTCAGCATGTGAACATCAACATGGCCAACACCCATGTGCCGGACGGCCTCACGGCGGATCCGGAGGCAGAGTGCGTGCGCTATGATGAGCTGATCCGGCGCATGGGCGGCATTGACATGCAGCTGCTGGGCATCGGCAGCAACGGCCACATCGGGTTCAATGAGCCGGCGGACAGCTTCCCTGTGGGGGCGCACTGCGTGGACTTGGCGGAGAGTACCATTCAGGCCAACGCCAGATTTTTTCCCGAATCCGGACAGGTGCCGAGGCAGGCGCTGACCATGGGGATCGGTCAGATCATGCAGGCGCGGCGGGTGCTGATCCTCGCCAGCGGGCGGGAAAAGAAGGCGGCGGTGCGCAGAGCCTTTTGGGGTCCCGTGACGCCGGAGGTGCCTGCCAGCATTCTGCAGCTGCATCCGGATCTGACGCTGGTGATGGATCGCGCAGCGGCGGGGTGATATGCGGCGCGTTTTTTATAACATTCAAAAAATAAGAGGAGGGGCTCCCCTGCGGGGAGTCCCTCCTCTGTTTTATTGCGCCTTTTGCTTTTGCCTAAGCCCGAGCGGTCAGCTGCGGCGCTTCTTGGTGAGCACCATGGCTGCGCCGGCCAGAGCCGTGACGGTCATCATGGACACCCACAGCACCATGTGCGCGCTGTCGCCGGTCTTGGGCGTGTCGCCGCCGCTCTCACCGCAGGTGCAGGCGGTGCAGACCACGTCTGCCCGATTGCTGATGCGGATGCGGGGCGCTATGGCGGTGCCGTCGGCCAGGACGAAGGTGTTGTCATAGGAGGCCAGACCGGTGGCCGCGATCTCGCAGCCCACCTTGAGATCCTTCACCTCGGTGTCGGAGCAGATGTAGCCGTCGATGAACACGCGGGCTACCTTGCCGTCGGCATCCTTCACGAGGATGGTCTGCACCTTGCCCTCGGCCATCTCGATGGCGGTGACGTGTCCCTTTAGGGTGATGAGCTGACCCAGCACGGAGAGGTCATTCACCTGGGTGGCGGTGACCACCTTGGGCTGCACGGGGGTGCCCTCGCCGATCTTCTCGATCTTGGTCACGGCCAGCTGCCGCTCGCCCTGATAGGAGCTGGTGGTGCCGGACACGCGGACGCGGTCGCCGATCTTGAAGTCCCCTGCCACGGGGAAGCAGTTGATGCCGCCGGTTTCATCCTGGATATAGATGCAATCGAAGAAGGCGGTATCCTTATCGTGGCCGGAGGCGTTGGAGGTGACGATGCCCTCCACGGTGTACTTGAAGCCCTCCTCGGGCTGCTGATGGATCTGGTCGATAGTGCTGAGCTGCACGGGATTGAGATAGCTGACCAGATTCTCGCAGATGCGATAGTTGGAATAGTTCTTCTCAGCGCCGTTATCCAGCTGGGCCTGGACCTCGAAGTTGGACATGAAGGCCGCGCCGGAGACCACGATGAGGCCCTTGCCCGCCAGCTGCTCGGTGGCCATGACCAGCAGGCGGTTGTCGTTTTCGGCATAGGTGTACTTGGGAGTGCCTGCGCCGCCCTTGCCGTCCTTATCCACATCGATTGAATAGGTGGTGGCGTGGCCGTAGACCACAGGGGAGACGGTAGAGGGCAGAGTGGAGGCGGGGTTGCCATTTGCGTCCACGGCATAGATGGAGGCGCCGCCGTAGTGGCTGAAGCGCTCGGTGTACAGCTTGTCGTAGGGGTGGTCAGCGTCCACGATGACGCCGCTTGTGAGGAAGTTATCCGTGTTATAGGTGCTGAAGTAGAGTCTCCACTTATCCACACCGTCGGCGGCGCTGCGAACATCATCGTAGGTAGCATCGTCGCTGATGCGGAGGCTGGAGCCCAGGGCCTTCAGCACATCGTTCTGGGTCTCGGCCATATGCTTGATGTCGGGATTCTTCTGAATGACCTCGTAGTTCTCATAGTTGTCGCTCCAGCCGGCCAGGATGACCGTTCCCCCGGCGGCGTTGAAGGCAGCCAGAGCCTTGAGCTCCGCATCGGAGTAGGTCTTGGGATTGGTCTGGGCATCCGCCAGGCGGCGGCTGGGGGCGGTGAGGATGAGAGCCTTATACTTGGGATTGGAGCAGGCAGCGATGAGATCCGCACCGGTGTTCAGCTGGACGGTACGGACGCTGTGGTCTGCGGCAAGATTGCCGAAGTTGCCCATGCTGTCCTTATAGTTGCCGTTGACATACTCGTTATAGTGGGAGGCGTCGATGCCGATGTAGACCAGGGAGTCGGCATTCAGAACATCCAGGCCGACGGTCTTGGTGAAGGTGTACTCATTATTTCCCTGCTCCACCACGGCGGTGACCTGCACGGTAAAGACCCGGGCGGCGGTGGGGGTATACTTGAAGGGCACATCCAGGGTGCTGCTCTTGGCAATGGTATAGCCGGTCTTATCGGTGCCGATGACGGTGCCGCCGATGCTGTAGGTCAGGGACTTGATGGTGGCATCGCTGTCCTCACTATTGAAGAAAGTGGTGGTGAGAGTCAGCTCCTCGTCGGTGACGGGGGTGGCGGTACCGCAGACCATGTTGGAGATACCCAGCTTCAGGCTCTCGCCCACCCACACAGGAGAGGTGACGGCCAGATCGCCGTCTTTCTGGGTGACACGGATGAAGTAGTAGCTGTAGCTGGGGTCCAGAGTGGCGGAGAGCTTGCCGCTCCTGAGCTGGGCGGCGTTATCCCAGGTGTAGGCCACCTTACCGGAGTTGGCCACCACCTCCACCTTGGCGATGGAGTCGGAGACGTCGGGATCGTTGACGGTGACCTCGACATTCAGCTTATCGGGGATCTCGGTGATGCTGGAGCCCATCATAAGCCCGTTGACGGTGTAGGTCAGCTCCAGATTCTTATCCTCGGTGGCATACATACGCAGAGCGCGGATGGCCTCGTAGATGCCCGCCTCGGAGAAGTCGTCGGTGATGATAACGTCGCGGGCGTCGTTGGCGTTGCCCCACTTGCCCTTGTGGTTATCCTGGTTGTTGGTGGGGGCCAGGTGCCAGCCCTTATCCAGCGCCATGATGTACTGCTCATAGCTGGGATAGTAGCCGCCGGCGCCGATGGCACCTTCGCCGTTACCCACCTCCACCATGTACATACGGCTGTCGATGACGGGATCCCAGTAGTTGAAATCCTTGAAGTTGCCGAAGGTGGTGCCGGGGTGGTTGAACTGGCTGATGGACTGAGCGCCCTCGGCCTGACTCAGCAGAGCGTAGTAGGCCTTCATGCCCGCATCATCGGTCTTATTATTCAGGGTTTTATTGTTGCGGGAGACGATGCCGGGGGTATTGAAGGTGTTGATATGGCCGGGGCCGCCGGACCACGTCATCTCAAAGCCGCCCAGTGCCAGCAGGGAGCTGCCGTTGACGGCGTTGAAGTCGGCAATGGCGCCCTTGTACTCGCTCCAGAGGCCGCGGCTGTACTCGGTGGCCTTGCTCATGTCGTACAGAGCGCCCTCCGGATTTGCCTCGCCATTTTTATCGAAATAGTTGGAGTGGTCGGTGAAGGCAACGAACTGGATGTTGGCGCTGGCGGGCAGATTCTTGATGTGGGTCAGCGCGGAATCCAGCGTACCGGCGCCGTCGGAATACTGGGTGTGGCTGTGGAGCTGGCCGAAGTAGTGCTGATACTTGGTTTTGCCCACGGTGAAGAACCAGTTGAAGCTGGCCTCCTTGCTGTCGGTGCGGGTGGCTTTCACGGTGACCTCCGTGCGCCCGTCGACCAGATCGGCAGCGGGGGTGTAGGTGACCTTGCCGTTTGCGTAGGTGGGCTTCACGGGCTTACCTGCCACGGTCATGATGATGGTGGGGTTCTCGCCGGCGTTGGTCAGCTCCACGCTGATGGTGGGGCGCTTGTCGTCGCCGGTCTGGAAGCCCCGGGCGGGGGAGGGATTGGCAAGGACGGGCTCGTCCTTGACGGCTATATCAGCGGCGGCGGAGATGGGAATGTCCTTATTGTCCGTGCCACTGATGTTCACGGTGAGCTTATCGCCCGTGACGGAGGCGGCGGGGATGGTGACGGTGTAGGTGCCATCCTCGCCCAAAGTGACGCTGAGGGATGTGCCATTGAGCTTGGCGGACACGTCACCCTTGACGCCGAAGGGGGCGTCTACGGTGAAGGTGAAGGAATAGTCCGTGCCCACATAGGCATCGGGCAGGTCACCCAGGACCACGGCGGGGTTGTTCACGACGCCGCCGATGGTGGCCACGGTATCCGCCACGGGATAGAAGTTAAAGGAGTAGATGGTGTAGTCAGTGACCTTGTTGGGATCCATAGAATACACCGTGAAGCCGTTGGCATAATACTCCATCCACTGGCTGTAGCCCTTAAATTTGGCGGTGCGGCTCTCCATCTCGTAGCCGCCCGCATTGCCGGAGCAGGTGCGGACGAGCCAGTCGGCGTTTTCGTCGGCGGTCATGGAATAGTACGCCTTGTTGCCGGTTCCGGTGCCGCTGGCGCTGAGATAGCCGTAGGTGTCGTTATAGAAGCGGTAGTATTGGCCGCTCTGCCGCACCTCGAAGATGGCGGCGCCGTTGCCGGAGAGGAGCTTGCCGTCCTTGATCTCCACGGCACTGGACTCCTTGATGGAGCCGTTTCCGCCGTCGGCGGCCATAGCGGTCTTGGAATTGTTGTTATAAATGACCACCTTGCTGCCCACGGTGGGGAGACCGCCGGAGGGCTGGTAGGAGCCGCTCACAGGGATGAACTGCAGGGTATAGAGGTCATCACTGGCTTCTTTATAGGTATAAGTGGTGAACTCCTCGAAGCCCTTGGAGCTGTTGACGAACCACTCCACATAATAGGTGGGGCGGTTGGCGTTAATGAGGTAGAAGCAGCCGTCGGTCTTGGCTTTTTCCACCTTCCAGGTGTCATTGACCTCGTCCAGGGGCAGACTATTGCGGTCTGCGTTCATGGACAGCTTCTTGCCATCGGAAGTGGTGATGGTGTAGATGCCGTCAGTGGAACTAACCGTCCAAATCAGGTCGGCGGAGGGATTATCCACCTTGCCATTGGTGACGGTGACATTCTTACCGGCCCGGTAATAGGTACCGGTGGCATTGGCGGACATGGCCTTGCCGCTGCCGGGGTTATAGATGACATACTTGCCGTCCTTGATGAGGGCGGTGGATCCCGGCTCGGGGTCGGGGGTCTCGCTGCCGGAGTCGATCACCAGGTAGAGCTGCTGGGCGAAGAGGGCTTCGTTATTCCCTATATTATAGTAGCTGCTCCAATTGCCCTTGTCCGCGTACCACTCGATGTAGTTATTGCGGACGGTATTCTGAATATAGAAGCAGTCCTTGGTGGCGGCGGGGGTGATCTTCCAATTGGGATTATCTCCGTCCAGAGGCATGCTGCTGTTCTTGGCGTTCATAGCCAGCTTCTTACCATCGGCGGTAGAGAAAGTGTAGGTGCCGTCGGCGTTGACGCCCACGGTCCAAATGTCCGCCTTGGTGTAACCGGTGAGCTTACCGTCGGCCAGAGTCACAGCGGTACCCTGGTTATAATAGGTGCCTGCGTAATCGCTGGACAGAGCCTTATTGTTGGCGGGGTTGAAGATGACAACCGTATCGCCGTCCTGGAGGGTGGTCAGGTCCGTGACGATGCCGCTCTGGCGGGCGGAAGTAGTCTCCAGCTTCCAGAAGTTCAGAGTCTGACCGGCAATGTTATCGTGAAGCGTTTTGTAGCTGCGCCAATCCTGCTGATTATAGACGCCCACATAGCGCTTTTGTGCGACATTGAACAAATAGCCGGAGGTGGCGTCTACCTTCCAATCATGGCTTTCACCATTTCCCTGGCGGATGCCGTTGTTACTGGTTGTGGAGTACAGATACTTTGTGCTGTCCGAGGCGGAAATGAGCTGGAATGTGTCAGTTGATTTAATGACCTTCCAGCCGAACTGAGATTCACTTGTGGTAGTCAGCGTATCGCTGCTGACCGTACCGGTAATGGCCGAAGCGGCCTTTTGGGCAGTACCATCATTGGGCAGTACCCAAGTGGTTTTGTCCTTGGTCATGGTAATGGCAATGGTATCGTCTGCCGTAATATCGGCAAAAGCGATCTTTTTCCATGTACCGGGCGTCGGATCCGCTGCAAATACCACCTGCGGCAGCATGCTCAGCAGCATCACCAACGTCAGCAGGACGGACAGAAGCCGCCTGCTTAGTCCTTTCCTCTTCAAAATTTGATCCCTCCTGTTCATTTTGCACATCCGTTTCCGCCGGATCTGCCGCAAAGACAACAAAAGCCGCCCACCCCGCGCAGCGGGCAGGCGACCCTTCACAACCGTTTCGGGAATGCTGAGATGTCATCCGAGTGACCAGGACAGGGGGGGCTGTGAAGGATTTTCGGAGATCCGGAGCAAACTTTCTGTGTTGGTATTTGGTATTATACCATACATGATACGGGATTGCTACCCCTCTTTTTTCGCAAAGGCGAAAATTATCCGCCGTTTTTTTTCCGAATTTGACAAAAATGGAACCGATTTTCCTGCGGCGTATGCTCTTGACATCAGAACGGGAACTTGATATGCTGAATGAAACCAAGATACGGAGGAACCTCTCCATGAAAAAATCCAAGAAAACCCCCACCCTGTCCGGCTTCGGCGCGTGGTGGCGCAAAAACCGCCTGAGCTGCATCGTGCTGCTGGCGTGCGTGGTGCTGTTTTTCATTCTGCGCGCGGCGGCCGCCACCATCGACCAGCCGCTGCCGCGGGGCGACGACTACGCCGAGTATGAGACCGCCGTCGTCACCGACGTTCTGGCGGACAACACCGAGGTGGACGAAGTGTCCGATGGCGCCAAGCGGGGCGAGCAGCTCCTGCTGGCGGAGGTGAGGACCGGCCAGTACAAGGGCGAGGTCATGCAGGCGTATAACTACGTCGGCCCCCTCTACGGCCAGACGCTGAAAGCGGGGCAGAGGGCGGTGCTGGTCATCTCCACCTATGCCGACGGCACCCACACCGCCACGGTGTATGAGTACGACCGCACCGTGGGTCTGGCGGTGATCGTAGGCCTGTTTCTGCTGACCACGGTGGCCGTGGGCGGCAAGGTGGGTGCTAAGTCGCTGGTGGCGCTGGCGGTGACGCTGGTGTGCCTGTTCTTCATCCTCATCCCCCTGCTGATGAAGGGCGCCCCCACGCTGCTGACGGTGTTTTTGATCTGCGCCTATATCACCGTGGTGACGATGGTGATTTTGGGCGGCGTGACCCGCAAGACGGTCTGCGCCGCGCTGGGCACCGTGGCCGGCACGGCGCTGGCGCT
>OBLI01003065.1_pt1 | contig 13295 bp, 11 predicted proteins | sample 1519701 | NCBI WGS metagenome assembly OBLI01 (sample SAMEA3663005, study PRJEB22513) | pig gut metagenome | biome: pig gut; feature: pig-associated habitat; material: faeces | place: France | collected 2012 | reverse complement strand
ATCAGGGAATCTTCTTTTTGACTTCTAGAAGTCTCACATCTATTGTAACGCTACAGTGGCAGGTAAGTCCCAAGCAAGATTTAATTCCAAACTTAACTGATTTGTGTTATACTGTTTATACATTTTCATGCCTTTCTAGTTGTTTTGTCATTATTATAATTATAAAGCATGAAGTGGAAAACGAGCAACTCCTAATTGGAATTGCTCGTTTTTTATATGTGAGCGGCTAGTTTTTGCCCAGCCTCTTTCTTGTGACCACTCTATAAGTTAAATAACCAACCAGCATGCCAAAGAAATTTTGAGCAAGATTGCCCCAGATACTGGCAAGAGCAGCGCCCAGCCCTTGCCCAAGCACTACAGAGCCTACAACATACCAGCCCACCATGATAATGCTGGCAAGAGCTAAGCCAAGAATGCGCTTCTTGCCTGTCCAGCCAGCAAAGTAACCCTGCGCACCGTGGGCGATAAGGCTGTGGATTATCCATTGAGGATAGCCTGCTAAAAGGTCAATCAGAAAGCCAGATAAACCACCCACAACAGCGCCAGCTTTGCTTCCTAGATAAAAACTGGTAAAGTAAATGCCAGCGTCAAGAAGTGTGAGAAAGCCTGTCGGTGTTGGTATCATAACAAAACGTCCTAAAACAACCGATAAGGCAGTGAGAATAGCAAGTAAAGTCAATGTTCGTGTACGGCTAGATGTCATAAATCCCTCCACAATCTGTTATGATTTGATTGTAAAGGAATCATAAATAAAGTACAATAGAGAAAAAAAGAAAGTGTAGGGGGACAGATATGACAAAAGTTGAGGCGATAAAGTCCTATATCATCGCAGAAATCAAAAAAGGACACTTAAAAGCAGGTGACAAACTGCCCTCTATACGAAAGCTGGCTAACGATTTTTCCTGCAACAAAGACACCGTGCAAAAGGCGCTTTTAGATTTGCGCTATGAGCACTACATCCATGCGATTGAAAAGTCTGGCTATTATGTTTTTGAAAATCCTCATCAAGAGGTGGAGGCGCTAGACTTACCTGATTCTGAAATTGCCAATCTAGCTTACGAGGATTTTAGGCTCTGTCTCAATGAAACCTTGATTGGGCGTGAGAGCTATTTGTTTAACTATTTTCATAAGCAAGAAGGCTTGCCCGAGTTGATAGATGCAGCACATCAATTGCTCCTTGAGGGGGATGTCTATAGTAAGCGTGAGCAGCTTGTCATCACAGCTGGGACGCAACAAGCACTCTATATTCTCACGCAGTTAGATTTTCCAAATGGGAAAACAGATATTTTGCTAGAGCAGCCGACTTATGACAGGATGGTTGACTTGGTTGGTCAGCTGTCGCTGCCTTACCAGACCATCTCAAGAAAGATAGATGGTATAGACTTTGACGAGCTGGAAGCGATGTTTCAAAAAAGCTCTATTAAGTTTTTTTACCTCATGCCAAGGCTTCACAATCCCTTGGGCACTTCCTATACGCCAGAGGAGATGGAGCATTTGGTATTTTTAGCAGAAAAGTATGATGTCTACTTAGTTGAGGATGATTATATGTCTGATTTTGCTGAAAAAGCACCGCTACATTACTACGATACCTTTGAGCGTGTTATCTATCTCAAGTCATTTTCGAGTACCATCTTTCCAGCGCTTCGTTTGGCGGTTGTTTGTCTCCCCACATGTCTCAAGCAGGCTTTTATTGATTATAAGAAACTCATGGATTATGATACTCACTTGATTTTACAAAAAGCTTTGGCGCTTTACATCAATAATGGCATGTATGCTAAAAACACCCACTATCTAAAAGAGCGCTATCACAAGCAAGTTGAGGAGGGTGAAGCCCTTGCTGCACATAAGTTTACGCTTCCACCGCATAGTATCCGCTATCATCATGTCTTACTGGATGTATCGGCTTTTAAGAAAAATAAGCTGACCAAGCTTCTTCGTCTGTCAGAGCCCTTGTCAGACTTTTATGTCAATCCAAAAGCACAGCGTGTCGTGCAAGTTTCTAGTGCTGATAGGCTGGAGCAGATGTTAGACCTGATTAGAGAGGATTTGCCTTAAAGTAGCTTGCCATTAGCTTTTTCTGTGGCGTTGCAAGGGGATAATTGTCTAAGTCCTCTTTTTTCACCCAAGCAAGAGTCTTATCATTAGCTAGCGTGTCATCAAGAACTGTACCTGCTATGATGTCCACCAGCCACCTTCTGTGGCTAAAGGTGTGTTTGACAAGTGGAAAGGTTTGGTCTGACCAGACAGGCTGTAAGCGATAGTCCTTTTCAAAGACCGTTTTTTGCGAAATTGTAGGAGTTTCCTTGCTATCTGTCTCAAACAGGGAAAGTTGCTGTGCTACTATTTGCGTCTCTAAAAGCGGAAAAGACCAGAAACCTGCTAAAAGACGCTCGCTATCATTTTTTTCAAGCAAGAACTCTCCCTTGCTATTTGTGATAACAAAAGCTTGAATCTGTATTGGTTTGGGCTTTTTCTTTGGCTCCTTGATAGGGTATTTGTCCATGGTGTTATGGAGATAAGCAGCGCTGAAAAAGCGAATAGGGCTTTCCTCTGGACGTGGATTTTTAGCGGACTCGATGTCAGCACCCAAGTCCATAAGTGCTTGATTAAAGTCGCCAGGTCTTTTGGGGTCAATCAAGACCTCACAGATAGCTTGAAAGATTTTTCTATTCTTGGGGTCACCAATATCGTAATTCACCTCAAATAAACGTGCCATCACCCGCATGACATTGCCATCTACAGCAGGCTCGACCAAGTCAAAAGCGATACTAGCAATAGCCCCAGCAGTGTAAGGACCAATTCCTTTTAGCTGAGCAATCTCAGCGTAAGTCTCCGGAAAATGCCCATCAAAATCTGTCATAATCTGCTGCGCTGCGATTTGCATATTGCGAACTCGAGAGTAGTAGCCTAGTCCCTCCCAAGCTTTGAGCAGTCTTTCCTCGTCTGCGTTAGCGAGGTCGGCTATAGTTGGAAACCACTCCAAAAAACGCTCATAATAAGGAATGACTGTAGCGACCTGTGTTTGCTGCAGCATAATCTCAGAAATCCAAATGTGATAAGGATTTTTCGTATGACGCCAAGGCAAATCACGCTTTTCCCTGTCATACCATGCAAGGAGAGTTTTCCTAAAACTGTCAATTTTGTCGGTATCCCACATATCAATACCGTATTGTTTAAAATCAATCATAGTGTTATTATAGCAAAGATTTCACCAAAAAAGTTTTTTGACTTTTTCGCATCAAAATCCTTGACAAAAGGAAACGCTTACATTATAATTAAAGTATCAAAAATAAAGATAATCAAAGGAGGAAACTTCTATGATGAATCAAAACAAGTCTCGGTATAAAAATGGTGATTCCATTTAAGGTAGGCAAAACGAGAGACTTTACAAAATGTTAATGATGTCGTTCAGGAATCGGTAGGCGGATGTTGCTTTATAGGAGGGGACACTTATGTTGATGTTAAACATAGGGCGTTATCGCAACGGTGATAAGGCGCTGTTTATAAAGTGAGATGGAGGAATGGCTATGTTACATGTATCACGGTATAAAAATGGAGACAAAAGGCTAGTCGCATAAAATAGCTTAGGAGGTGTCTCCAATGTAAAAAGACAGTTGTTTTTAGCTAATCTTGTTATGGGAGCGAGGTGGCTTATGTTACAAATGACACTTAATAAGTATAAAAACGGAGATTAAGACAGTTCGAGAGAGTATAACGGAACAGTCGCTGTTAATGTGAATAATGTCTTTTTGAGTAAGAGGTAAGCATTATCTTAGAAGTTGTGAAAAATAAGGAGCTTAATCTTATGCTGAAATTAAATATCAAACGCTATAAAAATGGTGATAACTAACTTCCCTCCTTATGATATGACAATAATATTTTTTAGCCCATAACCAGACGTGGTTATGGGTTTTTAAAATAATTGATTATCATATTGACATCATATACTTTAGTGGATATAATGGAATTGTAACATTGTATATTTTTTGAATATTCTGTTCAAGAAAAAGGAAAAGGAGAAAGTTAATGAACAAGCAGGATTGGTTAGAGTATTTTGAGGCTGTTAATGGTCGTGAGGCTACGGAGGCTGAGATTGAGCAGGCACAATTAGCTGGTGAATTCGAAGCTGAGGTAGTAGCTGAACCGTCAACTGTTCAAGAAATCGCAGAAGAAAGTGTAGTAGAAACTACGGTTGTACAGGCTCCAGCAGAAAAACAGGTAGCCACAGGAAATACGCAAAATACCCCACAGTCTCAGACTGAGGGGGGGAGCCAGTTTAAAGCGGCGTCAAGTAATTTCTGGAACTGGCTAGTAGACGCTTGGAAAAATCCAACAAAAGAAGATGACAGTCAGTACAATGGTCTCATCACTCTAGGTATCACGGCAGCACTGTTAGGCATAACTGTTTATACTTTAGCTAATAAATTGGTCAATTCTATCTCTAGTGCGTTCGGGCAATCAAGTAGTAGCAATGCCGATTTATCTGTTTTTTTGATAGGGTTTGTGACCTTTGCTCTTTTCTTGTTCTCGCTGACCTTATCTTCATTTATCTCACGTCGCTTTATTTACCAAGATGAGTCTTACACTTTTATGAAGAGTTTTGCATGGTTTGGCCGTGCGACTGCTCTTACAGCTCCTTTGTCTCTTTTAATCTTTTTACTAGTATTGATGGGAAGTTTTCAACTGGCAGGGTTTCTTCTAGCTGTGTTCTTTTTACTAGTGGGAACTGCTCTTACTTATAGTTTGCTACCGGTAGGTAATAAAACTCAGTTTGATAATTATTATCGCTTTCTTATCGCAGTTGTTTTAAGTGGCGTTATTGTTGGGATTTTCTTTAGGATTGAGTACTCTATCCTTGGAAATTATATTAGACAAACGCCACTAGGGGATTTATCACAATTCTTTAATCCAATGTCATTCTAAAGGAGAAAGAGAAGTTTATGGCTAGTAAAGAGAGATGGACTGAGCTGTTTAACCAAGTGATTGGACGTCCACCAACTCCAGACGAATTTATGGCAGGAAAAGCAGGCGGTTTTGCACCAAAGGACATAAAGACAATCGCTCAAGCTCACGTAAAAGAAAGTGAGAAAAAAGCAGAAGAACCTACTTTTGATATCGCTGAAGAATCTTTAGAATCAAGTCCAGCAGAAAGAGAAGCAGCTGCTGAGATTTTCGATGTTGCTGAGGAGGCTGTATTTTCAACGAACGATACCTCCCAGTCAGAAAATTTAGAAAGTAGCAACTCTCAAACTTCGCAAGTAAAAAAAGAAAATCCTGCTCAAAAAGAGTGGCTTATCGCTTTTGAAAAGTATGTTAGGCGTAAACCAACTTCAAGAGAGTTTCAGGAAGGAAAAGAGGCTAATTTTAGCTTAGCAAGTATCACGCCTTTTGTTGAGAAAAGGAAAGAACAAGGTTCAGTTTCGCAGGCAAAGCCGTGGTCTAAACGCAAGAAATTTGGTATTATTTTTTCTGTAAGTTTTGTTGTCGTCCTTGTCTTTGCTTATATGACAGGTACCAATTATTATTCTAAAGAGTCTGTTGCAAAGCGCTACAATAGCGCTGTTCGTAAAAGCTTTAATGAAGCTTTGAAATATCAAGTTTGGTCAGATAACTACAAGGATATTACAGAAAAAGACTTAAAATACACTGATACTAAAAAAGCAACCGTAGCAGTTTCTGCAGAGGAAGCACTCAATGGTGCACACTTAGAAGAAGTTGGAAAAGAACTCCTCATTTTTCCAAAGTGGCGTGTTGTGGTTAAACCTGCTAGTGCAGATATCACATCAAATGCTAGTGGTCTCGTTATCAGTGTCAATGGCAAAAAAATAGGAACCACCAATTCAAAAAAATATCAAAAGAAACTCAATCATCTCTATCCAGGTACGTATCAGTTTAAGGCTTCAGGAAAAGTTGATGGTCAAACAATCAACCTATCAGCTAATAAAAAGCTGACAAGCACGGAGCAAATTGATTTAGGTGTCGTCTACAAGAGCTTTGAAGTTAACAGCAATCTTAAAGATGGAGACCTTTATGCAGGGAATAATAAAATTGCTAGTTTAACAGATGGCACCTACAATGTAAAAGAGCTTGCTCTTAGCAAAACGACAGATGTCTATGTTCAAAAGACTTTTGCAGATGGTACAACAGTTAAGAGTGAGAGCATTGAAGCGAGTGATATTGCTAATGATGGGACAGTTACCTTGGATTCTGATAGTGTTTTAGATCGTGATACGGCAAATGATCTCATCTCAGCAGCGTATCAAAAACTTTCATACTATGCAAGTAATGAAAAAACACCAAATGAGCTTGATAGTATCTTCCAAAATGGAAACCAAAATAAGTTCTACAATGATGTTAAAAAGACAATTGACCACAACCTTCATGAGGCAAAAATCAGAAATGCTGATAGTATTAGCTTTTCTGATGTTGACGTCACTAACGTCAGTCAGACCGGAAAAGACAGCTATACAGTTGATTTTACAGTTGTTTATAGTTTCTATTATTCTTATGGAAATGGTCATACAACGTCTGGCTATATCAAGCAAAAAATGTCTTGGTCTGCTCATGTCAAGTATGTTGGCACTAGTGATAATGATAGTTATAGCTATGGTGGTAAGTCCTATAAATATCGTATTGTTGAGCCAAATGGTGAATCTAAAACACTGTCAACAGACAATAGTGTAGATTGATTATAAACATGTAAAGAGGTTCGGAGGTTGGCTTAGGTCAACCTTTTTATAAAGAAAGAGGAAAATATGGTAAGTAAGGCAGTTGGGATAGATTTGGGAACGACCAACTCGAGTATGGCAATTGTGATTGATGGCAAGCCAGAGATTATTCAACTTGGCACGAACGATGACCGTGTATTGCGCTCGGCACTTTATTTTTCAACTATCGGTGGGCAAAATCGTGTCTTTTATGGTAATGACGCTATTAACCGAGGGACAGAAGTTGGAAAAGTTGAGTACTTTAAGCAAGACTTTAAGCGTGATATGGCACGTGGTATTGTCAATGAGACACCTGGTAGCTCACCTATAGACGCAACGATTTTATCGGCTCTGCTATTACATCAGTTCAAAAAACGTCTCAAAACGGTGTCTCAAGAATTAGGAGTGGATGATATTTCAGATGCAGTCATTACTGTGCCGGCTTACTTCACATCAGAGCAGCGTTTAGCAACGAAACGTGCAGGAAAATTAGCAGGGTTTAATGTTCTTAGAATCATTAATGAACCTACTGCGGCAGCTATTTCTTATGCTAGCAGCAAAAAAATATCAGGTAATATCCTAGTCTATGACTTAGGCGGCGGTACTTTTGATGTCACTGTGATGAATGTATCTCAGCAGGATTATCATATTTTGGCAACTGATGGCGACCATAGATTAGGCGGGATAGATTTTGATAAAGCATTGGTTAAATTAATCAAGGAAAAATTTGAGCAACAAGGGCTCAATATGACCATGCTGACGCCAAAAGAAGAAATGCAGCTGCGCTATCAAGCTGAAAAATTAAAAACACAATTATCAATTGATGAGAGCGTATTTTGTGAGCGTTCTAGTGAATCTGGTGACTACGGCATTGAAATCACACGTGATGAGTTCAATAGTGCGGTAAGTGTTTTGGTTAAAGATACTGAGTTGAAAATGAATCAGACCTTAGCAGCGTCTGGTTTGACTTGGGAAGCTATAGACCATATTTTACTAGTAGGTGGTGCAACACGTATGCCTATTATTCGTCAGATGGTAAGTAGCGTTAGCAGAAAAACTATTCATTATGATCTCAATCCGGACACAATTGTTGCTGAGGGAGCTAGTTTGATTGCAAATTTATTAGCTAATCAAACGATTTCATTCAGTGAAAAACGTGATGGATTTGATACAAACGAATCAATGATACAGGTACAAGATGTGACTTCGCAAGGAATTGGTCTTCTCTTTAAAAAATCACCCTATCAACGCTATGATTTTGGAGGAGATTTCACAAATAGTGTTATCGTATCACGAAATACACCAGTTCCTTATCATTTTGAAAAGGATTTGTTTGCTGTTGCCAATAATCAAAATAATTTTCGATTACGTGTGACAGAAGGCAACTATGCTAATCCAATAAATGTCAAAGTCATTCTTGACCAAGTTGTTAATCTCCCGTCTTCCTATCAAACAGGAGACAAAATAGGAAAAGCGATTTTTGAATTAAGTGAGGAGCAGCTGGTTGTGATTTCGATTGTAGATATGAAGACACAAGCAGTTATCAGTCGTTTCCAAGCTAATGCGAAAATGAGCCAGCAAACTGTCGAGGAAGATTTATCAGAGTTACAGGCAATTTTTGAACAGTATATTGTATGATTGATTTTTATAAATGGCAAGACACACAGACAAAGCAGGCATTACCACTTGCAGAAGAGATGTCGGGAAAACTATCTCCTGAAGCCAGTACTGAAGAACTCTACCAGCTTATCTATCATTTTGAGCAAGAGTTTGGCGAGAGAGCGACACTTACAAATAGTCATCTCAAGGATGAAAAAGAAATTTACGCCCTTTTAGACTATGCTAAGAGTGTTTTTAGCAGTGAGCAGAAAAGACAAATTTATGACCAAAAACTAGGGAGAATCTATGTAAGTGAGGGAATTTTGCCAGACGTAAAAACAATTGAGCCTCCTCGAAAACAAGAAGTAAAGCGAAATTGGCTTCTTATCAGCTTGATAGGTGTATTTTTGGTGTTAAGTCTCTTCTTGTTTTGGATTTGGCACTTGAATCTTTTTGTTCTTTTGATTTTTATGTTAATAGCCATAGCTCTTATATTATATTTTATGAATGGATAGGACTAGGAATGCAACATCAATTAGACTTTAAGCATATTTGTTTTCAGTATCCAAATAGCCAAGCTTCTTTATTTAAAGAGCTGAATTTTTCTGTAAAAACAGGAGAGTTGGTTGGTATTTTAGGGTCTTCAGGTAGTGGAAAAACAACACTTACGGAAATATTATTAGGACGTCATCGTCCTACGTGTCGTCATTTTCAAATGTTAGAAGATGGCTCTCCTTTATCGACAGCTGTTAAGTGGAGCTACGTTCCCCAGCAAAATTTACTAAGAGAATACTTACGTGTTAGTGAGATTTTTAACATTTATGCTGATATTCACTTAAAAACTGCAAAAGCAAATGAAAAACAGCAACGCATTTTCCAAACTCTTCAAGATTTGGGATTATCTGATTTTAAGGATAAGAAAATCTCTGAGCTTAGTGGAGGGCAAAAGCGTCGTGTGAGTATTGGTATAGAGATGCTCAGCGATTCACGTTACTTTATCCTTGATGAACCTTCTAGCGGGCTTGATGCTCTTAGTGATCGTAATCTGCTTCGGACACTCAAGATTATGGCTAGAGTCAATCAAAAAGCTATTGTTGTCATTACGCACAATACTGAAAACCTTGCAATTTTGGATAAACTGATTTTCTTGTCAAAAGGAAAACCGACTTTTGTTGGTAGTTTTGAAGAGTTATTGATGGAATTCAAAACAACAGACAGGTTTACAGTAAAAAAATATTTGGATTTGAGTATTGCAGATCTCTATCAAGAGTTGAATGCATCAGGGAGGATTTATGATATTTAGGAGGATAGGATGCAAGCTAGCATACGTCTAAAGTGGTACCAGTATAAGCGACACTACTTTGATTTTTTGAAAGTTTTATTTGGAATTGTAGGATTTGAGGCACTTATCCTTTATATCCAAAAAAAGGGATTCTTAGAAAACTTTGAAACAACGAGAATGACACTTTTCTTGCTTCTTTTTTCAACCAGTCTTCTGATTCTCGTGCAGACCAGTATCAGTATTAGTCGAGAGCGTAGTATCTTGGAGCGTGATTTCTTTTCAGGGTTGAGTCGTCTTAGCTTTTCTATAGCCAGTCTCCTGTTTGAAAGCATTAACGCTGTAATAGAAGCTCTAGTCTTTGTTTTAGCTTATCTGACTTTGGCGTTTTATTTTGCTTTTGACTTGCCAGAAAAGGGAAGTTATTTTCAATCGTTTTTGTTAGAAGTCTTTATTACAGTAGTGCTTGTTTATTTGTCCTCGCATTTTATAGCACTTCTTGTCTCTGTTTTGACAGGAAATAGTGAAATTAGCTCAGTTATTCTGGCGGTTATCATTGGCATTGTTCAGTTTTCACTTGCAGGGACTATCTTACAGCTTCCAAAAGCTATTAGTAAATTTTCTGCTCTTACTTTCTTGAGTTACGGACACAAGGTATTTGGTATGTCTAATGACCTTTATCACCTTCCCTCTGTTATGGCGAAGTTCCATATTCCGATTGAAAAAGGACAACTAAACCAATTTAAAGCGTCACATGCTGCTATACTGGGTGATTGGAGTATGCTTGCTATACATGCTGTGGCGTATGCTCTTATCTTTATGTTGCTGCTAATTTATAGAAAGAAGTGAGGCTTATGCAGAAAAATCGTAATTATATCGTATTGATTCTAAGTGTCTTTCTATTGTGTGTAGGTTTAGGAAAGTGGCGTCAAACAGCAGTATTATCACATACTGGAGTAACGTACCAGACAGAGTTAGGCAATAAAAAAAGTGGCAATACAGAAGTCTTTCAAGTGACATTATTGAGTTCGTCAAAGGCTTTGGTTGAAAATGTCACGAAAAAAACGAGCTTTGAAGGAAAAATCAAACAAACATCAACTGGCGCCAGTAGAGCCATTCGTTTTGTCCTTCCTAATGATAAGGGAACCCTTATTTTAAAAGCAGGCTTGCTACCGTGGGAGAAGCCTAAGTTAGAAATAACCAATTCAACAGTCTATACTCAAAAAAATACAAGGACTCAAATAGTTGAACGGCAGAATAAAAACGAGACGACAACTGCTTCAAAAACAGATAAATCTGTTGTCTTCTCAAGTGATGATATCCAAAATATCCGTCAAAAGTTTGGGCATTGGCTTTATGAGAGTCAATATGCTAAGGATGCCGTTGTTGTTTCAGGTGCTTTTTCAAAACCACAACTAAAAGATACAGCAAACAGTCAAGTCTTGTATGTTTCAACAAAAGATGGCGATATTTTAACCTCGCTTTTAGTGCCTAAAGGAGCCAGTGATTGGATTCGAGAGGTACCTAATCCAGTGGGATACAATAGTGAGTCTTTGTCGCAAGAGGGATTTGTTCGTTATGTCAATCATTTTGATTTAGCAGCATTGGGAAATTCTTTAGGCAGTGATTCTGCTAGTGATTATCAAGCCAAAACCATTTTTAGGATTTATCACCTTAAAGAAAGGAAGCATGCTTACTATACAGAGGATGCTGAACGTCTCAGTTTAGAAAAACTGACAACAGGTGATTTATATGAGAGTTTGTTTAACAACTTGATGGACACTAGTCAGCCATCGTATCAAATTGTTTTAGCCTCAAATGGGCAAGTGTATTGGACAAAAGGTTATAACTTATCATCTTCTCTAGAAGGAGATAAATACGAGTTAGCGCCTGATGATATGCAAGAAGCTTATCAAGCATTTTTAGGAGAATATTCAAAATAAAGGAGGAATGACTAATGGATATGAGAGAGTGGGCAAAAGAATTTGAAGTCGTCAATGGTAGGAAAGCAAACTCTGATGAGTTTCTAGCTGCTAAGCAACAAGGATTTCCGAGTTTAATGTCAGACGAAAAAGATGAGCTTCCAAAAGATCAGATAAATCCCACATCAGAGAAACTATCTTGGCTGCAAATTGCTGCTAGAGTGATAGTTGTTCTTGTTGTTGCTGTATTTGGTTATCTTGTCGGCTATCTATTTGCGTGAGGTGGGAATGATGGAAAAACTAAAATCACTACATTCTAAAAAGTTTTATGTTGTTCTGATTGTTGTATTTCTTGCTTTCTTAGCGATTGGGAAGTATACACAGACAAATGCACTGACCAGCTCGTCAGTTGTTTATGCAACGACGGTCAAAGATAAAAAAACAGGTAAGCAAATTCATTATCAAGTTCAAAGAGTTGGTAAAAATCGTTATAAAATCACTAATGCTAATACTGGACAGACCTACACAGGTCGTATCCAAACAGAAGCTGATAAATCTATTAGCATGGCATTGCCTAACGGAAATGGTATCTTTAATCTGAAAAATAAGGGTACATTTGTTCCAGACGCTCAGCTAACCTTGAAAGATTCTAAAAATTTAGAGCAAGTATCCAGCAAAACTATTCCAGCTGCTAATGCTTCTTTCAACCAAGCCAAAACAGCAGTAAAATCAAGTACAAGTAGTACTAGTAAAAGCTTGCCATCTAGCCAGTCAAGTTCGACTAGCTCAACAATAAGTAAAACAACCGAGACAACTAGTGAGAGCTCCACAGAGACAAAGACGGAGACCTCATCAACAAATACCAGCTCTACAAAAACATCATCAACCACTTTTTCAAGTACAAAATCAAGTCAATCAGAAGTCGATTTGATTGCGTCATTAGACCAAGCGACTATCAAAAAGCTAACAGCTGATTTTTCAAAATGGTTATATGAAAGTAGTTATGGTAAAGATGCTGTTGTTGTAAAAGGACGACCAAACGAGCCTGTTCATACAGCAAATTCAAGTAATGGAGATGTAGCGTCCTATAGTGTTGAGACTGCTGATGGAAAAATGCTGGCGACTGTAAGTGGACTAGATGAAAGTCAAGACCTTAGTACAGCAAAAATCTCCTCCTATACAGTGGATGATAAGCATAATGCAACAAAAGAAGAGTTTGTATCATCTCTAAGCTCATCTAAAATCGCTGTATTAGGTATTGTACCGACGTCAACAAAAGCTAGCGATTTAATAAATGGTAATGCTGTGCGTGTTTATCATTTAAAAGATAATAGCACTCACTACTATGAAGAGTTTTCGGATGAAGCTGAGGCTGTTAAGACAGCGGTTAAAAAAGAAGCTGGCGATTCATCAGATGATGCTTGGAGCAAGGAATCTCACTACGGTTATGACTATTATTATGATAAGCTAGTTGATACAAGTAAACCAAGCTATGAATTTATACTAGCTAATAATGGTAAAGTTTATATGGCTGAGAATTATAAGCCAGCTGCCAAAAGCTACAAAGAAGCTCCAAAAGATATCCAGCAAAAATACACAGAACTTATCCAAAAGTATACAGAACAAGATTCTAAGACAGAGTCTACTGCAACTAGTGAAAGTTCGATTTTCCCTGAGGAGGCTTTAGGTACTTGGTACGGCTCAAGTAAACAAACTGATTCCATTCAAATGACCATTGAAAAAGACGGAACTGTTAAGACAATCTCAAATTTTAAAGCAGATTGGGGA
>OBLI01003064.1_pt1 | contig 13302 bp, 16 predicted proteins | sample 1519701 | NCBI WGS metagenome assembly OBLI01 (sample SAMEA3663005, study PRJEB22513) | pig gut metagenome | biome: pig gut; feature: pig-associated habitat; material: faeces | place: France | collected 2012 | reverse complement strand
TGCGTAAGGCGCAGGGCTGCGCAAGGCTTTAAGGCTAAAAAGCGCATAAAAGCTGAGCCAGCCGATAAAAAACAATTGTTAGGGAATTCTAGAATTTCTAAAAATACCCCCTAACCCCCAAAAACTAAGCAACCAGCGGATTGCGAAGCAAAAACAGGAATTTTAGTTTAGAGAATTCTAGATTAGGAATTTTAGAATTCCTAGGGAATTTTGCGCAGGAATTTTAGTTTAGGGAATTCTAGAATTCCTATAATCACAAAAAAACACAAAGTAAGAAAATGGAATTTTTACAATACTTAAGCGAGGGCAATGTTGTTACATTTTTTTTGCTGCTGCTGCGCATGAGCGGGCTAGTGGTGTTTTTTCCATTTTTTTCACATATGCAAGTGCCTGTGGTGATAAAAAGCTCATTTGCCTTTGTGCTTACGATTTTTTTGCTGCCTTTTACGCCGGTGGTTAGCACAGGGCTAAGCCTAGAATATCTCGTGCTTGAGAGCATTTCAGAGCTGCTTTTTGGGCTGGCTGCTGGGGCTATGCTAAGCATTTGTTTTGCCGCTTTAAGCCTAGCTGGCGAGCAGATTAGTATGGTTATGGGCTTTTCTATGGCAAATGTGATGGACCCACAAACCGGCGTTCAAAGTCCGCTTATCTCAAATGTGCTAACGCTCATCGTGCTAACAGCCTTTCTTATCGCTGATGGGCATCATATTATTTTGCAATTCATGGCAAAAAGCGTGTCGCTGCTTGAGCTTGGCAGCTTTTATCCAAGCCAAAATATTTGGAGCTACGCTTCAAAAAGCGTGGTAAATATGTTTTTATTTGGCTTTATTATATCATTTCCTATACTTGCGCTTTCTTTGATGAGTGATTTTATTTTTGGGATGCTTATGAAAACTATGCCACAATTTAATCTTTTAGTCGTGGGTTTTCCTATTAAAATCGTAGTGGCATTTGGGGTGCTAATAGCGACTATTGCGGCAATTGTCAAGCTTTTTGTCGTGCTTTTGACAAGAGTTTTAAATGATTTGCCATTTTTGTTTTTTTAAAGTAAATTTTGCTAGAATAGACAAATTTTTTTGGGATAAAACATGAAAGTAATACTACTAAATCAAAATCCAGCCGTCTCTCGTCTAGTTAGGCTAAGCATAGAAAAAATCGGCTACAAACTTGAAGAATACTCAAACATAGCCCAGCTTGATGAGCAAAATCCAGCTGATGTTTTTATCTGTGATCACGAACTAGTCGATGATAGCGTGGATTACACACCTTTTGGCAAGCATATTATCTTTTTGGTGCCACGAAATTTTGCCAAAAAGCTTGGCAAGCACACGCTTGAAAAGCCGTTTTTGCCTACTGATTTTATGGATTTTGTAAAGAGAGTGGCTACTAGCGGCGATGATGAAGCAGAACTACAAGAGCCTAGCAGCAGTGATTTTACGGGTACTAGCGCAGAGAATTTTTCTAGTGATATTAATGATTTAGATTTAGATAGTTTTGGTGATTTTGATACTTTAGCTGATGATGATTTGGCTAGCCAAAGTGATAGTACTGCTAAACCTAGCGATGAGAGTGGTAAGAGTGATGAGGGCTTGTCTTGTAGCAAGCTAGCTAAGGCCTCAGATGAGCCAAGCGAGCTAGATACAAAAAATCTTGATGATATTTTAGGACAGCTGGATTTTGAAGATGATGAGAGCAAACAGAAAAGTGATGAGAGCAAAGAAGTAGCGCAAATCACTAATGTAAGCGAAAAAAGTGATGAGGGGCTTGATACTACGCTCTCAGAATCTTTTGTAGAGGGTGGAGAAGACGATCTAATAGAGGATAAAATCCCAGCCCAGCTAGCTAGCAGTGATGTTAATGAGCAAGATGATTTAATAGAAGAGAGTATCCCAGAAAATCTAGCCGATGAGAAAAAAGAGCAATTAGCCCAGCTAAGCTCTATGGTAGATGAAATAGATAATATGGACGAGCAAAAAAGCAGTGCTGAACAAAGCGATGATGATAGCTTAGATATGAGTGATTTTAAAGACTTAGTTGGTGTTAGCGACAAAGCAGAGACTAAAGAAGAAAGCACAAATGAAGTAGACGGACTTAAGGAAAACGCAGAAGATCTAGCCCCAGCTGATAAAATAGAAGCACTTGATGAAGTAGTAGCAGATGAGACGACAGCATCTAGCGAACTAAGTCAAGAAGAGCAAGTAGCTAGCCTAAAAGAAGAAACGGTAAAAGCTGAGGATAAAACAGCAGCTGTAATGGACGAGGGCAATGAAGATGTAGAACTTAGCGAAGTTACTGATGATGGAGCTGATGAAGTAGCTAGCGATGAAGTAGCTAGTGATGATGATAGTCTTGATATGACAGACTTTAAAGACTTAGTTGGCGTTAGCGATGATGACATAGCAGAAACTAGCGATGAAATCTCTAAAATCAGCGAAGTTAAGGATGAAATTAGCAAAGTGGCTGGGATAGCAGAAGCTAGCGATGAAGTAGTAACTGATGAAGTAGTTAGCGATGATGATAGCTTGGATATGACAGACTTTAAAGAGCTTGTTGGCGTTAGCGATGATGACATAGCAGAAACTAGCGATGAAATCTCTGAAATTAGCGAAGTTAAGGATGAAATTAGCAAAGTTGCCAAGATAGCAGAAGCTAGTGATGAAATAGTAGCTGATGAAGTAGCAAAAACTAGCGATGAAATAGCTAGTGGCGATGATGAGTTTGCTGGTATTAGCGAGAGTGATGTGGCTAGGGCTTTGGGGCTTGATATAGCTGGGCTTTCTAGCGAGCAAGAAAAGCCAAAAGAGCAAAAAAACAATGCAGATATAGAACAGGCAAAATCTCAAATCAGCTCACAAATCACCGAGACAATAGGCGCTACGCTAGCTAGCTCGCCAGCGCTAAAAGAGGCGATAAAAGGCATGAAAATTAAGATTAACATAAGCTTTGAGGAGTAGTGGTGAGTAGACAAATTTTGCTAATCAGTGGACCTAGTGGTTCTGGTAAAAGCTCGCTACTCTCAAAGCTTTTTGCTGAGTTTAAAGATAAGCTTTATTTTTCAATCTCAAGCACCACAAGAGCTGCTAGGCAGGGTGAAAAAGACGGCGTGAATTATCATTTTATAAGCCAAGAGCAGTTTCAAGCTGATATTAACGCTGGGCTTTTTTTGGAGTGGGCAAATGTACATGGTAATCTCTATGGCACGAGCCTGCGACCTGTAACGCATGCGCTAAATGAGGGTAAAGTAGTGGTCTTTGATATAGATGTTCAAGGCTATTTCCTAGCCAAAAAGCAGTATCCTAAAGAAATCACCGCTGTTTTTATCAGCACGAAAAACTCTAGCATCCTAGCCTCTCGCTTAGAAAATAGAGGCAGCGAAAATAATGAGAGTATAAAAACTCGCTTAGAAAATGCTAAAAACGAGATGAAATACATAAAAGACTACGACCATATTATCATAAATGATGATTTAGAGGCGGCTTATGAGAGCTTAAGGGCGATTTTTATCTCAATGCACTCAAAATGCGCAAACTTTGAGATAGAAGAGTTTTGCCAAAACTGGAATAATTAAATAAGGAGAAAAAATGGGATCATTTAGTATGGGACACTGGCTGATTGTTTTGGCTGTAATTGTGCTGCTTTTTGGAGCAAAAAAAATACCTGAGCTAGCAAAAGGCGTGGGTAAAGGCATAAAAAGCTTTAAAAAAGAAATGAGCGATGATGAACAAAATGAGCAAATCACAAAGACTGAAAACACCGCTCAAACAAACACTCAAGCAAATACTCAAGCAAATACTCAAACAAACACGAATAGCGAGCAAAAAGCCTAATGAAAAATACGCTAAAAGCTAGAATAGAAAGTATCTTAGGCTGCGACTTAAAAGCAAAGCTAGAACAGCCAAAAGACAAAAATCTAGCTCACTACGCAATGCCAGTTTTTGTGCTAGCAAAAGAGCTAAAAAAAGCCCCACCGCAAATCGCTACTGAAATTGCCGAGAAATTGAATTCTAGCGCAAATGATGATTTTAGCGCAGAGGCTGTGGGTGGATATGTAAACTTTAAGCTTAATGCTGGTTTTTTAAATGACTTTGCTACTAAGGCTTTAAAAAATCCAGCTGATTTTGCAAAAATAAAGCAAGAAAAGCCTGAGAAATTCTACATAGAATACATAAGCGCAAATCCAACTGGGCCACTTCACATAGGACATGTGCGTGGGGCTGTGTATGGAGACGCTCTTGCTCGTGTGGCAAAGCACCTTGGGCATGAGGTTCGCACTGAGTATTATATAAATGATGCTGGCAATCAAATAGACCTGCTAGGACTTAGCATGGCACTAAGGGCAAAGGAGCTTGCTGGCGAGCCTGTAAGCTACCCTGAGAAATACTACAGAGGCGAGTATATAGACGAGCTAATACCTGTGATAAAAGAGAGTTATGGCGAGCAGATTTTTAAGGGTGAGGCGCATCTAGCGCAGATTGCTAAAGATGAAGTGCTAAAAATCATTAAAAAAGATTTGGCTGATAATAATATTTTCATAGAGCACTGGGCAAGCGAAAAAGAACGCTACGGCGAGCTAGAAGAGACCATAGCCCAGTTAGCAAAAAGCGAGCAAATGTATAAAAAAGATGGCAAAACATTTATCGCTAGCACAAAATGTGGCGATGATGAAGACCGTGTGGTCGTGCGAGAGGATGGTCGCCCTACATACCTAGCAGGCGACATCATCTATCACCGCTATAAGTTTGAGCAAGGATTTGATCACTATATCAACATCTGGGGTGCTGACCACCACGGCTACATCGCTAGGCTAAAGGCAGCTATTCATTTTCTAGGCTATGATGAGAGTAAGCTTGAGGTTATTTTGATGCAAATGGTAAATCTGCTTAAAGACGCTAAGCCCTTTAAAATCTCAAAACGCAATGGCACAGCTATACTAATGAGCGATATAGCAGCGCAAATCGGCAGCGATGCTCTGCGCTACATTTTTATCTCAAAATCAGCAAATACACCTTTGGAGTTTGATATAGACGAGCTTAAAAAAACAGATAGTTCAAATCCTGTTTTTTATATAAACTACGCTCACGCACGCGTCCATCAAGTAAGAGCAAAATCAAGTCTAAGTGATGAGAGTATCGTAAATGCTGATTTTAGCGTACTTAGCCCTGAGGGACAAAACCTAGCTTTTAATGCTCTTAATCTAAATAGCACGCTTGAAGCTGCGCTTAGCAAAAGAGAGATACATAAAATTTGCGAGTATTTGCGCACTTTAGCAGGTGATTTTCACAAATTTTATAATGAAAATAAAGTGCTAGGCAGCGAGCATGAAAGCACGCTTTTAAAGCTATTTGAGCTATGTGCTCTTAGTATTCGCACAGCCCTTGGTCTGCTTGGTATAAAAGCAGCTGATGTCATGGGCGAGTAGGGAATTTAAGAATTCCTTATATTTTACTCAAAGGAGAAAAGATGAAAGCAGCAATAATTCTAGCAACTGGCTTTGAGGAGATTGAGGCTATTGCTCCACTTGATATTTTGCGCAGAGGTGGCGTGGATGCTAGCCTTGTGGGCTTGGATGCTAGAGAGGTCGTAGGTGCGCATGGCGTGAGTATAAAGACTGATAGCACGCTAAAAAGCTATGATTTTAGCACTTGCGATATGATTATTTTACCAGGTGGCTTGCCAGGGGCCGAGCACCTAAGCCAGAGTAGCGAGCTAAGAGAGCTGCTGCTCGCTCAGGCAAACTCTGGCAAATACTGCGCGGCAATCTGCGCAGCACCTATGGCGCTTGCTAAGGCTGGACTTATAAAAGGCGCTTATACTTGCTACCCTGGCTTTGAGAGTAATGTAAGCACTAGCGCCCCAAGCAAAGAAAAAGTAGTGATTGAGGGTAAAATCATCACTTCAAGAGGACCAGGCACAGCATATGATTTTGGTCTTGCTCTTTTAGAGCTACTAACTAGCAGAGCCAAAAGAGATGAAGTCGCAAAAGGCATGCTTTTAGCCTAGATTTTGTCTAGGAATTCTGGAATTCTTAAAGAATTTTGTATAGGAATTCTAGTTTTTATTTAAGGAATTCTAGAATTTAGCTTAGGAATTCTAGTTTTCTAGGGAATTCTAGAATTCTTAAGAATTTTGTATAGGAATTTCTAGATTTTTAATCTTATTTTAAGTAAAAAGTAGTAGAATTGCCGTCCACTTTTTTGTGGGGGTGATTTGGCTTCGACAGGAGAGCCGAGATTAGCTCGCATGTAGCTTTTGGCATAGCTTAAAAAGCCTAAATTAAAATTAAACGCAAACAACGTTAAATTCGCTCCTGCTTACGCTAAAGCTGCGTAAGTTCAGTTGAGCCCCTGTCGTGCGCTCGTCTCTAGGCGTGCTGATTTGGGTCATTATAGGGACTAAGCTTTTGTGCCCGGCTAGCACAAGGGACGAAAATTTTGCTTAGCTTTTGTAAGAGGTTTTGGAAAGTGAGCCTGCAAGAGCGAAATTTTCACTTTTGCTAAACATGTAGATGAGTTTTTGGACGCTTTTTTGGACTGCAGTTCGACCCTGCACACCTCCACCATTTCAGTTTATTTTAAGCTTCTTTTGATTTATTTTGATTTAGAATAATACGATATATTCATTATCTTAGCTTATTTTGATTTATTTTGATTGACATTGATTAGCTTTTATTGTAGAATAATTAAGTTACTTATTAAGTAACTAGAAATTTATTAGGTAACTTTTACTAAAAAGGCGATGAAATGGGCAATATCTCAAAGGCAAATCTACTTGACAAAGATATTAGGTTACTAGTTACTAAATCAAGCAGATACATAAAATCAGTCGGCAATCCAAAAGAACTATATATTTGGGTAAATCCAAATGGCATAAAGAGCTTTTGCGTTCGCATAGAAGAAAACGGAAAAACAAAGCATATCAAGCTAAAAGAGTTTCGTGAGGGAATTTATAGCGTGGCTGAGGCTAGGCGAGATGCTACAAAGCTACTTAAAGAGCTAGAAAGTGGCAAAGATATAGCCACCATTAAGGGTAAAAACGACAAATATCTATTTAAAAATCTAGCTAGTAGTTTTCTAGCCACTCAGCGCAAAAAATGCACCAAGGCTTACGCTGATAAAATAGAGCGAACGCTAGAAATGTATATAATGCCAAAATTTGGTGATATTGATGTAAGCACAATAAAATCAAGTGATTTGCTAGAAGTGCTAAATGGCATTTTTCGCCCTGAAAATGTCACGGCTAGCAGACTGGAGACTATTGATAGGATTTGCAATTATCTAAATAAAATCTTTGAAATAGCAATAGATGATGACTATATCGCTAAAAACCCAGCTAAAAAGCTACGCACAAACTTCCCAACCAAGCATAAGTTTTACACAGCTAATGACTACGATGAGCGCATCGTGGGGCTTATAGATGAGAGCGAAATAAAAGAGTGGATAAAGGACTTTAAAGCCAAGGTTAGAATGCTTGATGGCAATCGCAGGATGATAAAGCTACACATACTTAGCGCAAATCGCCCTAGAAACACGGTCACAGCAAAGTGGGCTTACATAGACTTTGAAAACAAGCTTTGGACTATACCAGCAAGCGAGATGAAAATGGGCATAACTCACATCGTACCGCTAACCGAGCCTATGATAAAGATATTAAAAGAACAGCAGTTATTTACTGGAAATAGCGAGTATATCTTTGAGCCAAAGAGCTTTGAGAGTGCCAAAAACGATGACGAGCTTGAAGTGATAGTCCAAGGCAGAGTAAATGCGCTAAGAAACGCTATGCAAGGTGTAGCTAGTGATGCTAAAAAATGGAGCAATAAAGTTACAGCTCATGGCTGGCGCAAGACCTTTCGCACACTTGCTACTAGAAACAGCGCAAAACTAGCATTGATGGACATAAGCAATGATGTCATCGAAGACTGCCTAGCTCACAAAAATGGCAATAAAATAGAGCGTAGCTACGAGCTAGAAAGAGCCACAATAGAGCAAAAAAGAGCTTTGCTAGAGTGGTATGGAGAGTATTTAAACACTATTGAGCCACTTTTTTAGAAAAATTTGGGAGATTATAGTTCAAGTTAAAATATTTGTGCTATAATTTCTGCCAGTTATCCAGCAAAATATCTTAAAAACCTTTCAAATAGCGATAAAATCGTAACTTTTTAAACTTTTTAATGGATTTTAGCCAAAATTTTAAGCTCAAACGCTATTGTATCGTAAAATTTTAAAAATTTTAATATATATTTATTAGCCCCAAAAAAACGCCTTTGGACTGGTGGTGCGATGGTGGATAAAATAGCCTTTCTTTCTTAATGGTATCTCTCTTTTATTGGTAAAATCAATGCTGGTTGCGTGGGTGTGGATGCAATGATGAACTGGGTAGAAGTAGTGTTAGCTAAGTAGTGTGGTGTACTTTGCGCTGGCGATAGCGTGGTGCGTGGGGTATTGTGGTAGCACTTATTAGAATTTTAAGCAGTTATTTTGAGATTTTTTTATAGAATTATGTCTAGCAATAAAGCAAAAATCACGGAGCAAGCTGATATGATTATGGATAGTGAGAAATACATAGACTTATACTCACAATCTCGGTTAAATGGCTATTCTAGCATTGACGAGCACGAACAAAATTTTCAAATGTTAGATAAAATAGCCTCAAAGCTAGGTAGAATTGAAATAATAATTAGAAATAGAATTGATAGAAAAATGAGCCAGAGCAATAAAGACTGGTTATTTCATCTGCCAGAACATATCCATCTAGATGCTAGCGATGAGACACAAGACCACGATATTTTGGTTTCTAGGCAGACTTTTGGGTTTTGGATAAAGGTAGTTAGATACTATGAGATAGAAGAATGCGCTTTTAAAAAAGAATTTTTAAGCAATTATTCTTTCAAGAAATATTATGCTAAAAATACAGAAAAAACAAACAAAGAATATCTTTTTAGTTGGCAAATAGCTTCAATGATATTGCAGCTTACAAAAAACATAAGAAATCGTGCTTTTCACCTAGAAAATCTATTAAAACTACAACAAAATGGTTTGCCCAGGCTAAGCGCAAAGGTTGATTTTAAAAATAATATTTTTGCGATTAAATGAATAAGCCCAAATAAACTCGTTGAATTTTTAGATGATATTCTAAATGGTTTTGGTATTAAAATGTAAAAGTGGGGAGGCGTCTCCCCATAAATCAAGTTTATTATATCACAATTATAGATCAAAAGCAATAGTTTTTGGCTAAAAAATATTTTTTACATAGTAAAACAAAATATTACAGAAATTTCCAAAAGTTTATAAAAAATGACAAGCTGTGTCGCCTTGCTTTATTATACTTCCACTCACAAACCAACTTTACAAGGAGTAAAAAATGAAAGCAACAACAATAATCGGCGGTATAGCATTAGGTGCTGTGGGTCTTGTGGCTAAAAAATGGTTAGATGGCGAAGTAGAGAAAGCAAGAGAGCTTTATGGCGATGATTATACTGTTACAGAAACATTGCTAGACAAAGTAGAGAGCGGACTTTACAAAGCTGGCGATGCGCTTGATAGTTTTGAAGAAAATGTCGAAAACACCTTTGATAAAATAGAAAGTGCTGTAACTGGGAAAGAAGTAGATCATCGCAAGTTTAAAGTAGATGAAAATACAAGTCCAGAGACAATTAAAGGCTTTTGCGATGGTGTAAATAGTGTAATAGAGCCACTTTCTAACAACCTACACTCAATGGCTATGGAAGAAAAAGAGCAAGAGTTACAAAGCGCAAAAGATGAAATTGCTAGATTACAAGAACAAATAGCAAAGCTTCAAGGCAGTAATCAAAATATTTAGAATAAATAATTTTGTGCTTACGCTCTTAATAAAATAAGAGTGTAAGCTTTCAAAGGATGAACAATGAAAATCGTAGATAAATGCGTCGATAGCATAATCGTGCCTAGCATTGTTTTGCCTGCGCTTGCATGGGAGCGTGTGAAAAATGTAGCTAGCAAAGTGCTTGGTGCTAGTGCTGAGCAATTTAGGCTTTTATGGAATTCTAGAATTCTTGGCTTTGTAAGTCTAAAATCTAGTCTAAACGAGCTAAGAATACAAGCCAAAAATCGCAGCGATGAGCTAATTACAAAGCTAAGAGAAGAAAAAATTACTGAGCTAGCAAAGCTGGTAAATAGCGCAAATTTTGGGGCTGAAAATAAGCTATATCGCTGGGGGCTAGAGCAGGCACTAATAGAAGCTGGGAAAAAATGCAAACTAGCTATGAAAGTAAAGCTAGATAATAAAACTAGCAAAACTCTAAAAGACAAAAGCTCGTGGAGCGAGTATATCGCTAGCTTAGAAGCAAATGCTATTAAGGCATTTGAAAGTGAGTTTGAGGCAAAAACAGCAAGGGCCTTTGAGCTAGCAAATAAAACACATAATAGCATGAAAAAATTAAGGGGTTAAAAGATGAAATATCAGCCAAAAAACACAATAGAACTAGAAGTTTTACTAAGCGATGAGAGCATTTATCTAGGAGACATTAATACTAGTTTGATTACTGATATGAGCTGTCTTTTTGCTAATGATATCGGTGCTAAGTGCCCTAATCGCAAGGATTTTAGTGGGATTTCTAGCTGGGATGTAAGCAAAGTAACTGATATGAGCCACATGTTTGAACACTGCTATATATTTAACGAAAATATTTCTGGCTGGGATGTAAGCTCTGTAAAAAATATGGAGCGGATGTTTGATAAGTGTAATTTTTTTTGCACAAGATATTTCTAGCTGGGATGTAAGTGGGTGTGAAAATATGAGCGGTATGTTTAGTGGTTGCTATGCTTTTAATCAGCCCTTAAACTCGTGGAATGTAAGCAAAGTGCGTGATATGATCGGCATGTTTCATTCTTGTTATTATTTTAATCAGCCCTTGGATAAATGGAATGTAAGTGCTGTGGAAAACATGAGTGTCAAGTGCATAGTCAAAATATGCCACTAATGTACATAAAAAATCCACCATTAAATTTTAAATAAAATAGCATTTTTTAAAAAATAGAGTAAATAAAATTACTCTATTTTTGAATAGAAATTAAAACTAAAAATTAACATGGAGTAGAAAAATTAACATTTGTATAACAAAAATTTTAAAATAATCTATAAAAGTGCAGTATTTATTGGCAAAAATGTTATATCAGCATAATTATAAAAATATGAATAAAATTTCTCTAAATTGCAACAGTTTTTTTCAATATGAAAAATTTTACAATTATAATACATTTTATTAAAAAAATAAATTCCAACATTAGATAAATCTAAAGATTACGATTTATGAGATTATTGATATTTTAAAGAAAATAACTTGAAACTACTAAATAATATATTATATAATGGGCAATTGATTGATGGAATATTTTAAGGCAAATATTATTATAAAATATTTTACGATTATATTTTTCTAAATTTTCTTTAATTTCATTCGCTATATTAATATAAAAATTTCTAGTGCTTTTTATCATTCTTTATACAAAACTACATTATTAAAATATATAAAATAATTTATTTTAGACATAATATGTTAATAATTTTAGTTAAAATTTCACTTTTAATAAACTAAAAGAACAAAAATGAGAGATTTAAATATAGCAAAAGCTTACTCAAAAGAGCTTAATCTTAGCACAAAAGTAATAAAATCTAAAAAGATTTATACTAGAAAATTTAAGCACAAAGCACAAGCAAAGAATTTATTTTGATATAATTAGATAAAAGGACATAATATGACTAATCAAACCACAAGAGTATTAGAGCTTTTAAGGCGTTTTAATGATGGAAAAATGGTAAAAATCTCGGAGCTAAAAAATGATGCTCTTTGGGAAGGTAAAAGCGAAAAAACTATTCGCCGTGACCTTGATGTAATAAAGCAGTATTTCCCTGATGGCTTTGCTTGCGTGCGTGGCGAGGGTGGTGCGTATAGGGCTGTCACAAAAGATGCTTTTGAAAATTTTTTGGACGCTAAGACGCTTAGCTTTTTTGCCCTTGCTTACAGCCTTGCTAACAAAAATCAGCTTTTTTCTAGCTTTGGCTTTGATGAGAGGACAAAAGAAGCCCTAAAAGCCAAGCTAAAAAGCACGAACGCTTGTTATAGTTTTGTCTCACGCCCTTTTGAGAGCATAGAGAGTAAGGCTGAAATCATAAAATCATTAGAGTTTGCTATCACACATAAAAGAAAGATAAATCTAAAATACAAAAGCGAGCAGAAAACTTTGGAATTCCAAGAGATAAATCCTTATAAAATCGTCTTTATGAGTGAGAATTTTTATTTAATTTGTGCTAGTGAGCTTGGTGTTAGTAAGTTTCGTATCACGCAGATAAAAAGCGTGGATATTTTGAGTGCGACTTTTCACGCAAATGCTGAAATAGGCAAGTTTATAGAGAGCATTCAAACACCATTTTCTGAGTTTGGCAAAGAGCCTATAAATGTAAGACTAAAAATTTCAGCCCAAAAGGCAAGATTTTTTAAGGCTAAGAAGTTTTTTAAATCCCAAATGATAGAAAAAAGCCTAGAAAACGGCGATATAATGGTAAGCTATAAAATCACGAACTTTAATGAGATAAAAAGCTTTATCATAAGTTGGCTTGGTAGTATAGAAATCTTAGAGCCTAAGGCATTAAAAAATGAAATAAATGAGCTTTTAGAGAATAAAAGAGTGTGAGCAGTGACAGCAATAGAAAAAGCAAGCAAGATGACACTAAAAGAGATTCAACAAATGAGTATAGAGGATTATGAAGCATTATTGAAACAATGTTTAGAAGAGATGTATCCGAAATATGCTCAAATCCTGCTGAATAGATATTAAGAAGATTCAGAGGAGTTCTTGCGAGATTGTTTGAAGCCAAATGTAGCAGCTACAGCGATGATGATGGGATACTAAAAGGATATAAAAATGGCAAAAATTTTTCCTAGTTTAGATGAAATAAAAAACGGTAGAGTAAAAGCACAAGCAGGTGAGCTATATTTGCTAGAAGCCCTAGGTAAAGGACTAGATGACACATACGAAATATATTTTCAGCCACTACTAAATGGAGATTTTCCTGATATCGTGGTTTTTAGAAAAAATCGTGGTGTCTATATCATCGAGGTTAAGGATTGGAATTTAGAATGCTATGAATATAAAATAGAAGAAAAAAAATGGCAAACCAATAGAAACTATGTATATAAGAGAAGAACAAGCCAGAATTAGAATTCCGATGAACCAAGTAAGAGAATACAGAGATAATATAAAAGATATATACAGCGTAAAACTTTATGAAAAAATACTTTTTTATAGATTAAAAAGTGCATTGGAGCAA
>OBLI01003063.1_pt1 | contig 13304 bp, 10 predicted proteins | sample 1519701 | NCBI WGS metagenome assembly OBLI01 (sample SAMEA3663005, study PRJEB22513) | pig gut metagenome | biome: pig gut; feature: pig-associated habitat; material: faeces | place: France | collected 2012 | reverse complement strand
ACCAACGGGAGCGATAACTCCTTAACTCCTTAACTTCCAAAAAGTTGAGCATATGCGAAACTTAAGTTTTTTATATTCAAAATGGCAAAATTTGATAAGATAGCAGTTCTTGGTAAGATGGGAGCAACGGGAATGGTTCCCGTGTTCTATCACAAGGACGCAGAAGTAGCGAAGAAAGTAGTGAAGGCCTGCTATGACGGTGGAGTCAGGGCCTTTGAGTTTACCAATCGCGGTGACTTTGCCCACGAGGTGTTTGCCGAAGTGGTTAAGTATGCCGCCACGGAGTGCCCCGACCTCGCCCTTGGTGTAGGTTCGGTAGTTGATCCCGCCACTGCTGCCCTCTACATCCAGTTGGGCGCATGCTTCGTAGTTGGTCCTCTGTTCAACCCCGAAGTGTCGAAGATTTGCAATCGTCGTCTCATTCCCTACACCCCCGGTTGTGGCAGTGTGTCGGAAGTAGGCGCCGCCCAGGAAACTGGTTGCGATCTTTGCAAGATATTCCCTGGAGATGTGCTCGGCACCAAACTCGTAAAGGGTCTTATGGCTCCGATGCCATGGTCGAAGTTGATGGTAACAGGTGGTGTGTCTCCCGATGAGGAGAACCTCACTTCATGGATTAAGGCCGGAGTGTTCTGTGTGGGTATGGGATCCAAGCTCTTCCCCAAGGATGTCATAGCTGCCGGTGATTGGAAGGCCATCTCCGACAAGTGTGCCGAGGCTCTTGGATATATTGCCAAGGCTCGCGCATAATATATATACAAAGGGTTTCGTAGGACTTGTTGTCCTATGGAGCCTTTTGTCTTTTTCAGCTTGTTCGCATAAGGATAGAGGCGAGGCGGACAGGTTGAACGCCCTTTCCTATGCCTACCACTATCGTAATCTTGATTCCACTCTCCACTATGCCCGTCAAGTCCTTTCGCTTGACGTAGATGAAGATTGTCGTGCCGAGGCACTCAACAATATGGCATTTGTGGATATCATGCGCATGGACTATTCTCATGCCGACTCCCTCTTGGGTGTAGTCTCGTCGATTACCGACAATCAGATAGAACTGCTCATTGCCGACATACAGCAGATGCGCCTTTGCCAGCGTATGTCGCGCAATCGCGAATATTACGACCATCGCGAACGAGCCCAGCAGCGTTTCAACCGTATCAACGAGGAGGCAAAATTGGATGCCCGTCTCCGTCGGCGCATGATCTACGCATCGTCAGAGTATGCTATCGTCAGTTCCACCTATTATTATTATGTAGGACTACTCCCGCAGTCGGCCACCGCTCTCAATGCCATCAATCCCAATGGCGAGGTGCGTCGCGACACAGCCCAGTATCTCAGCTATCTCTACAATGTGGGTGCAGGCGGTATCATCAGTTCCGGTACGGAAAGTGAAATCCAACAACAGGAGATAGAGCGACTTGTGGAGTGTTATGTCATCGCTTCGCGCAGTGGGTATAAATACTTTATGGCCAACTCCTTACAGTCGATTGCCGCACATTTGCTCGAATCATCCGACCGCCATCGTCTGCTCAATGAAAACCCGGCCATCCGCCTTATTGCAGATGCCGATGATACGCCCGACTCGCTCGTTGCGGCAGTGATGAGTGAGAATGCACTAAGTTATTTTGTGGAATATGGCGATATCTATCAGATAGCAGGCGGTTACCGCTCACTGGCCTCTTGTTTCACTCACAACAGCGACTATGAGGCTGCCATCTACTATCTCACCATGGCCCTCAAGGACAAGAAGATCAACCAGGCGCCCGACCTTGTGGCCAGTATCCGCGAACAGATGAGTGTTGCCTATGCTGCAGTCAACGACAAACCGTCGAGCGACTACAACCGCAACCTATATCTCGACCTTCAGGAGAACACTCGTCAGGACCGCTACTTCGAGTCGCGCGCAGCACAGTTGGAAGCCACTTCCTCCCGACTCAATGTGATGATTCTTGTGGTAATAGCCGCCATCGTCCTTCTGCTCTTCCTGCTATGGCTTTTTGGTCATCTGTCGCGCAAGGATAGGCATGACGACGAACTGGAATCTCTCCTTCTTCCGTTGCGACAGTGGCAACAGTCGCAGCAGCGCAACAGTGAGCAGACACAAGAGCGCATCGAGGAAATCAACGAGGAGCGCCAGATGTGCGAGATGCACACCGAGACCTATGCCCGTCAGAGTCTTGAGAATCGTGCCAAGATGTCGCTCATCAATAGTGTCACTCCCTTCATCGACCGTATCATCAATGAGGTGCGCATGCTTATGCAGCGCCCCAATGAACCATCCGACGTTAAGCAGGAACGTTATGCCTACATTCTCCAACTCATCGACAAGATAAACGACTACAATGCCCTTCTCACCGATTGGATACAGTTGCGCAAGGGCAGATTGAGCCTGCATATCGAGAGTTTCCCCGTGTCAGATATCTTCGACATTGTGCGCAAGGGAAAGACCTCGTTCAATATCAAGGGCGTGGAATTAGATGTTGCCGACACCACAGCAGTAGTGAAGGCCGACCGCGTTCTCACCCTCTTTATGATTAACACCATTGCCGACAACGCCCGCAAGTTCACTCCTTCAGGCGGTAAGGTGAGTATATATGCCACCGAATCTCCCGACTATGTGGAGATAAGTGTTGCCGACACAGGAGAGGGCATGACGCAGGAAGAATTAAACAAGGTTCTAACTCCTAATCCCTCATCCCTAATTCCTAATTCCTCATCCCTAATTTCTACTTCCTCATCCAATCATGGTTTCGGTCTCCTCAACTGCCGTGGCATTATTGAGAAATACAAGAAGACGAGTCAGCGCTTCTCGGTGTGCCTCCTTTCGGCAGAGAGCGCGAAGGGTAGGGGTAGCCGCTTCTTTATCCGTCTGCCCAAGGGTGTGATGCGCCTAATCTTCGCCCTGTTGTCGCTCACAGCCAGTATGTCGTCCCCGGCTGCCAATACCGATGGCTACAGCGAGTCGCTCCGCAAGGCGGCAGCCTTTGCCGACAGTGCCTATTATTCCAATATCTCCGGCACATACGAGCGCACGCTCCTCTTTGCCGATTCCTGTCGTATCTATCTCAACGAGCACTATCTCACCACCTGTCCTGGAGGCAAGTATCTCATGCTCCGCCAAGGCAACAGTTCTCTAATGCCGCCCGAGGTGAAGTGGCTTCGCAGTAATGTCAACACCGATTATGACATCATCCTCGACATGCGCAATGAGAGTGCCGTGGCATGCCTCGCCCTGCACAGATGGAAGGAATATGGATATAATAATGATGTATATACCCGTCTCTTCAAGGAGCTATCGGCCGATGCCTCCTTGCCCGCCTATTGCAAGCAGATGCGCAAGCAGCAGGACGACCAGAACGTGGCTATCGTCCTGCTCGTCATCCTACTGCTCTCCATTCTTCCGGCATATTATATCCTCTACTATCGCCACCGCCTCTACTACCGGTTCTGCGTGGAGAAGGTTAAGGATATAAATAAGATCCTCACCTCCGACAAATCATCGGCAGACAAACTTGAGGCCATAGAACGGCTTACCGCCACTGCCGAATATCCCGAGCAACTCACGCTTATCGTCAATCAGATAGTCAAGGCCCTTGCCGACGATATATCCCTCCAGCAGAGGCAGAATACAGACGTGGAGACTGCAGCCGACGAATTGCATAGGGTGGAGTATGAGTGCAACCAACTGTATGTCAGCAACTCCATTATCGACAATTGTATGTCAACCATCAAGCATGAGACGATGTACTATCCCAACCGGTTGCGCCAACTGGTATCTTCGACCGACGACCTGCAACAGATTAACGACCTCGTCAACTACTATCGCGACATATATACGATATTGAGTAGGCAGGCCATGCGCCAGTTCGACCATCTCCATATCTCCATCACAGCCAATTGTCTCGACCGGTGGTTTAGTTCCACCTCGCCCTTGCCACGCGTTCTCGGCAACATCCAGTTGCTCGACTATCTCGTAGAACTGCTCCGCAAGCAAAACCAGGATGAAATGCCCCGTCTCACCTCAGCGGCAGTCGATGGCGACTACGTGAATGTCACCCTCTCGATGCTCTCCATTCCGCATGTTGACATGTATGACGGCGACATCTTCTCACCCACGACAGTGGCAAATATACCCTTCCTCCTCATCCGCCAGATAGTGCGCGACATCTCCGAACTTACCAATCGCCGCGGTTGTGGGGTAAGAAGCATAAATAACGACATCATAATACGACTACCACATAAATAAATTAAAATAAAAATAGACATGAATAATTTCAAGGTAATAATAGTAGAGGATGTGCCCCTCGAACTCAAAGGTACAGAAGGAATTATCCGCAACGACATTCCCGAGGCGGAGGTGATAGGCACTGCAAACAATGAGGCGGAATACTGGCGAATCATACGCGACAACCAGCCCGACCTTGTACTGCTCGACCTCGGTCTTGGGGGCAGCACCACCGTGGGTGTTGAGATATGCCGCCACACCAAGGAGTCATATCCCGCTGTCAAGGTGCTTATCTTCACAGGAGAGATTCTCAATGAAAAACTATGGGTGGATGTTCTCGATGCCGGTGCCGACGGAATTATCCTGAAGAGCGGCGAACTCCTCACTCGTGGTGATGTGCGCTCAGTGATGGAAGGCAAGACGATGGTGTTCAACGAACCCATACTTCGTCGCATTGTAGAGCGCTTTAAATTGTCGGTAAATCGTGAGCTCACCAATCAGGAGGCTATCCTCGACTATGAGATCGACGAATACGACGAGCGTTTCCTACGTCATCTTGCCCTGGGCTACACCAAGGACCAGATATCCAATCTCAAGGCAATGCCCTTCGGAGTGAAAAGTCTTGAGAAACGTCAGAACGAGCTTGTCCAGAAACTATTCCCCGGTGGCAACGGACGTATGGGAGTAAATGCCACCCGCCTTGTTGTCAAGGCAATAGAATTGGGAATAATCGATGTTGACAATCTTCATGCGGATGAATAATCAGACAATCATACAATTCAGATGAAGAACAAGATATTAGCATGGCTGTCAGTGGGGCTGATTGTCTTACAGGTGGTGATGATATTAGGCTCCTGGCTCTACGCCGCCCTCAATCCCGAGAGCGGAGTGCGCAGCATGCTCAGTAGCGAGGGCATCCGCTGGGCATTCGGCGGCTACATCCATCAGATGCAGTCGCCGCTGCTCGTATGGCTTCTTTTAGGCGGCATGGCCTACGGCTCTCTTCGTCATTCCCGCTTCGTCGAGTCGTTCCGCACCATGCGCTATCGTCAGCGAGTGGCATTGCGGTTCAGCCTTTCCACTCTCGTTGTATATCTTTCAGTGGTGGCGTTCTTTGCCTTTGCCCCTCATGCCATTCTCCTCAGTGTCAACGGCGACCTCTTCCCCTCGGCATTCAGTGACGCGGCAGTACCTCTGTTTTGCTTTGGTGTCATCCTCATGTCGGTGGTCTATGGCGTGATGGCCGGGTCATTTCCCTCGGTGCCATCAGTCTTCAATGCCCTTGTCGCCGGTGTCAGCTCATTTGTTCCACTGATAATAGTATATCTTCTCGCCTCACATCTTATATATATATTATCCTATATCCTAATGCTATAATACCTAATTTTTAACAAAGCTCTTTCCGCTCCATTTCATTGACTTCCAACGATAGATGAAGATCATGCCGCGGATGTTCTCGTCCAATGCAAAACTAAACCACATGGCAATCAGTCCGTAGCCCCAATGCACGCCAAGCAAATAGCTCAACACCACCGACACCAACCATTGCACTGTGATGCCGACGTAAAACTGGAAATTTACGTCGCCAGTGGCTCTCAATGCCTGCGTTGCCCATATATTGATGGCACGGCCAATCTCCAAGGCCACCTGCACCCACATTATTATAATACCTAAACTCACAATATTCTCGTTGTCGGTCAACCACGACAACACCTTTCCTCCGCACATGGCGAGCACCACCGATAATGATGCTGCCAGGATTATAGCCATGCGTCGTGTATAGCATCCCAGGATATATGCCGTCTTTATCTTCTTTTCGCCCACAAGATGTCCGATTAATATGGCACCGCCTTGCCCCATAGCAATAGAGAACACGCATACCACAAACGCCATGTTCCAGCAATAAGTGCGGGTGATAAGCGCCTCGTTGCCTAGCATGTTGATGAAAAACGTGATGACCACCTGCGAACCGCTATAACTGATTTCCTCGCCAGCAGCCGGCAAACCTATCTTCAGCAGGTTCTTCAGCTCAATCCACGGGAAGGGTCTGAACAGTCGGGTAGGGAAGGAAGGGATATGCTTGCGGAATAATATCACAAACAATAACACCATACTCACTCCGCGCGCTATACTGGTGGATATCGCGGCACCCTCCACACCGAGGGCAGGCATACCAAACTTTCCGAAGATGAGGGTGTAGTTGCCGATTATGTTCAGCACATTCACCACCACAGTCACCATCATCGGATATTTCGCCTTGTCGGCACTGCGCAGCGAAGCCGATATAGCCAGCGAGATTGCCTGGAAGAAAGCAAACGCGCCCACTATGCGCATGTAACTGACACCCTCGGTCAGCAGTTCCGGACGCAAGCCCATCAGTTTAAGCATCGCCGTGCAACCGAAGTAAAGGCAAGCACTGATCACCATACCGCTCACGGCATTCAGCACAATAGCCACTCCCGTAGCCTGCACCATCCTTTCCTTGAGTCCGGCGCCCAAATACTGCGAGCAGAGCACTGTAGTGCCGAAACTGATCACCTGGAACACCAACACCGCCAAGTTCACAATCTGATTCACCACTCCCACTGCAGCCACCGAGTTGTCGGAGTGTTGGCTTAGCATTATCGTGTCCACCACACCGAGCAACATCACCAAAGCCGTCTCGATAAAAATTGGCAGAACCAGTTTGCCGAGTCTGCCCTTCATACTGTCATTCTTAATCAACCAAATCATATGAAACCATCTATTTCGCTTGCAAAGATACTAAAAAAAGAATAAATGGAGCCTTAACACTCAAAAATCTGTGTGTTCGCACACAACTTCCTTGATATTTGTCAATATAAACGGCGATTTTATAAGTTTTCGTCATAAAAATATTGCGTTGAACAGAAAAAAGTCGTACCTTTGCAGCGTCAAAAGACAAAAAGAAAGAAAATCGTTTAGATTACGACATACATGTTATTTAGGTTTTTAGTTATTGGTAATAAAGATTGTTAGTTATTTCGATTTAGGTATTAGGTAATTAGTGAATTACTTCTAAGGTAAGGTAAAAAAGATTATTCAGGTAACACGAAGATGTAAATATTGAAGGCAAGGCCGTGAGGCTTTGACCTTCGAAACATCTCAAAATTAGAAGCTTATTTGCAAAATTTGAGAGAGAAAGCATTAATTTACATGATACAAAGTTATTTGGTGAACCCCGTTAGGAAGTGATTCCTGACGGGGTTTTTAAATTTAGGAGGTAGGGGGAGCATAAGATGCATCCCCGCTACATGCTACTCGTAGATGCCGCCACCAGTGCCAGGGGCGCTGCCTGAATCGCTGCCTGAACCGCTGTCAGAACCCGAACTGCTGCCCGAGCCCGAGCCGCTGTCAGAGCCACTGCCTCCAGTATTGTCGGAGCCTCCAGTATTTCCGCCGCCAGCCTCAGAGTCAGTTGTTGACTTCTTGAAGGTAGCCACGAGACTGATGTCATCAGTGATGGTGATTGAGCGCTCTGGGGTGAGCACGTCGTCATTCCACTTCACGAAGACATAGCCCTCGGCAGGAACGGCTTTCACCATAGCCACGTCGCCTTCGTTGTAGAAGCCAGCTCCCTCGAATGTGCCGCCAGCCTCGGGACTTGAGAGCAGTTCGACCTCGAAGTCTCCGGTGTTCTCGTTCGACGAGTTGACAGTCTTCACCAGCTTGCCATTGCGGTCGTAGCAGGCGATTCGGATGCCGGTGTTGAGCAGTTCGGTCTTGATCTTCTTGCTAGGAGTGAAAATCACCTTGCGCGCAGTGATCAAGCCATAGGACACCTTATCGACGGTGCTGACTGAGGTGGCGTTGATGCTGAAGCGCATGGTGCCAAGACCGGGCACAGCCACTGAGTGGCCTTCGGTAGCCCATGCCTGGATGACGTCGCCGATGGCGTTCCACGCCGACTGCAGCACGCTCTTTGCGAGGTTGGAGCGCACGCAAGCCTCCTCGACTACCTTGTCTTCCGATAGCTTGTTGTAAATCACAGGGGAGAGCACATAGCGATAAGTACCCATGTACTTTCCGATTTGAACGAGTGTTTCTTTGGCTTTCAAATTCAGTGCCATAATGATAAACCCCTCTAAATCTCAGGACCGCGGGCGCTGTGGGGGCACGGCTAACCCGCGGCTTGTTCTCCATATTCATCTCCGACTACCCTGAGAAATAGTCCTCGACGTTTGCTTTAGTCTGAAAATATCCTCTGTTGACAAATTATATTTTTCCAGTTGGAGAAATATTTTTCATCAGTTGGAGGGATATTTTTCTCCAGTTGGAGAAATACAGACCTCTGCTTAACTAACTGATGCAAAGGTACTGCTTTTTTTTGAATTATGCAAGATAATTATCTGAAAAATAAGGTGTTGCGTTTATTATGCTTTCCTTTGCGTTGATTTGCTTTCAATTGATTGTCGAATCATCTTGAAAATATGTTTAAAAGGGTGGTGGTGTCAAATCTGTTGGTGGAAACGCAATGCGCTCATTTATCAATAGGTCGGCAATGTCGGTATTGCCAGGATATGCCTCAAGGTCTTTCACCATATTATATGAAAAGCCTTCGGTAGTCTTCATTTTTTCCGACCATTCCTTTTGCTTACCGCTATCAGGATAAACAATCACTTTTCTTCCCTTGAGCACCTTGCATTTTTCGGCATTTAGCATGCTGCACCCCCCAGTTGCAATCCATACGTATTGTGGATAGAAGAGTGACATAATAACGGCTGTCTTCTCGCTCTCCACGATGCAGACGGTTTTTTCATTACCATTGAGCAGATGCTCACCAAAGAAGCATTGAGTGAGTGTCCAATCATCAGGTAAAACTCTGTTGTAGATGAGTTTTGTGTGAACCCAATTTGGATTGCCCTTGCGCTTGCCGTCAACACCATAGTGCATAATCTTTCCTGTTCTCACTTTCATGTTGATGTCCACTTGCCAAAAGATGACACTTCCGTCCTTTGTGGCTCCTATGGCGTATGATTCATATACACGCGCAAGTTCCTTGGGGTCATTTGCCATAAAATTAATAAAGCTGATAAATTCTGAGTTCATCGAGTGGCTCTTTTTGACATATTCAGGAGGAATGGTGCATAATGGCTTGGGCTCACATTTTACTGATGGTTTATTTGTCGGATGAAAATATGTGGTGTTATTGTCTCCCAATTCTGGATGATCATGTAAGAAATCTTTGGGTGTATAGTGATAACCGCATGAACAGTCGTGGTTGCATTTTCCACAGCTATCGTCGATATATTCACCAGTGTCAGTGTTGATGTACTTGGTGAAGCTCTTTCGCTTTCCGCAAGAGGGGCAGGTGTATCTGTTGCTGCCTCCTGGCTTATATTTTTCCAAAATATATTTATACATATTATTTGATTTTTTTGCGGAGATGATTGCTAATCTGCTAATCGCTATTATATATAGGCGAATTAGCAAATTAGCAATAGCATCTATTCTCCGGTGGATTATTAAAATGGCAAATTCTGTTGATTGTTATTAGCAGCTTCATCAGCAATAATAACAAAGTCGTTCACTTCTTTGAAGATGTTGGCATCGATATATTTTTTTATATCTGAATTTACTGTTGACAAACCTCTGCCGGTAACATCCATATACTCGTTTCTTAAATCGACGTGTTTGATTTTTCCGCCGTGTTTGCGGATAATATCCTTCATAGTCTCAAAGAGTTTCTGGGTTTTAGCTTCACTTTTTGCCTTTTTTTCAGCCTCACGCTTCATTTCTTGCTCTTTTGTCATTTGTTTGACCATTTCGGTGGTATCAACAATATCCCCGTTATTGTCGAAACAGAATGACCAGTCGGGCACTTCCTTATTGCGTGACTCGGTATTGGAGACTGTGAATATGCCATTCTTATTTTTAGTCACTTCGAGCACTGTGCCTGCCTTTTGTGTGAGCATAGTGCCCAAATGTCCACGCATGTTGTGGTCTTCGGTGGCCTTGTTGGTGTGAAGAACACATACGATAGAGAGATTTTTGCCACTCTCTTCCTTTGTTGACATACGCATTAGCTCATCTATGACTTTCTTAGACTCTTCCACATCGTTAAAGTTGCACATAATATCAACAATACCATCAATAAACACGATGTCCGGTTGGAAATCCTTTATGAGTTCTTTCATTGATTTCATCTTATCTTCACTCGTGAAAGGGCGAAGAGCGTACATCTGGAATCGCTCAAAATCATCCTTCTTCGACAAGCCTGCCAACTTTAGCGTACGGTGATAAACTCTTAAAGCATCGCCTCGTCTTTGCTCAGTGTCAATCCATAATATTTTGGAATTTGTGATTCGGCAGACTAGAGGTCCCCAAAAACCTTTCAGCAAAGCTGCTGCCATAATTGCGATGGCATTGGTCTTGCCGTTTTTGGGTTTTGCCTTGATTGCACTAAGGTCGCCTTTGGCAAAGAATCCAGTATTAGCTATTTCAAGCATATATTGTTCTTCTTCTATCTTCTCTTCGGTGCTGAGTCGCGAGGAATATAGTTTCTCCATCTGCTTTGCCTTTTCGACATCCTGCTCAGATGCCTGAGTCTCGGAGTTGTTTACGATAATATCCACAACACTCATCTTTTGCCTCCTTTCTCTTTATGTGCTACATAGTTGCTGTCGAGCAGTGTCTCTATGTCTGCACGTCGGTAATACAACTTGCCGCCTATCTGGGAATAAGGCAGCATTCCATTTGAACGCAGTGTTTGCAATGTGCGCTGTGATATATTGAGAGCGCGCATCACGTCACTGTTGTCCATCCACTCTGCGAGGGGAGTACGCGAGGCACTCTCCTGCTGTCTTTCGAGAAACTCATTGAGTCTCTCCATGAGGCGAGGAACATCTATTATTTCCATTGCTCCTGCCTCGGGAATTGACTGTTTTTTCATAATCAATCAATTTGAAGTTTTGCCTCTCTGGCACAGGTGATCATCGGAGAAGGCATCTTGTCACCTTTCTTAGTGCCATCATTCCCCGTCTCATAGTTTGCAACCTATTTGGCAGGTAGTCCATTGCTGAACATCTTTCTATATGAAGAATGAAATACCGTTTTGTGGTATCTTTCACTTTTCACGAGAATTCTTTGCTGCAAAATTACGCATTTTCTTTTGATGGTCAATTACGTTTAACACTTTATTTTTCAGTGTTTTAGTAACTTCATACTATTTGACTTTCAGCGTTTAGCAGTAAGCTTGGTACTCTGTTCCTACATAGTAATAGTGTAAAACAGTAAGGAAAGTCGGATTATTATTTAGAATTTAACATTTTTCTATAAAAAATAAGGGTTAAACCTTAATTCTTTATTATCAAATAGTATGGTGAATAAACAATAAAAATAAAAAGCGCAAGTATTTCTACCTGCGCTTTCAAAAAATAGTAAGGTTGTCATTTTCTGTTTAAAACAGGAAATTCTTCGAATAGTTCATTCCTGTTTTCTTTCATTTCTTGCAATGAATTTTGACTAAGTAATCTTTCGAGAGTCTTGTCTTCTGCTTTGGTCATAAACTTGCATAAATCCTTGAATTGCTTACGTTCTTCACCTTCAAGGTGATATGGAAGATTCAATAAAGTATGGAGAATATTTATTCTCTTTTCCGTTGACCATGGCTTAAATTGATTCTCTTCTTTGATCATTCCAAGTTTGAGGTTATCGATTTCCTCGTCTTTTTGTCTGAGTGTTTCCTCCATTTGTTCAACCTTGTCAATAAGTTGCTCCTTTTCCTTTTGAACATCCTCTAGCCTTGGTCTGTTTTTAGGCGGAATACGGTCTGCAATAAGCTTCCATAAAGGATTGGATGTATAAGGTATGTTATACTCTATAACATATTCAATATACTCCCTACAATCTTGGAAGGCAGACATAACAATGTCGTTTTTCTCCTTCATTGAGTCGAAAAGGGCAATTAAGAATACCATTTCCAGTATGCATCCATACTGTCTTTCTCTTGTTGTAATTGTAATATTGCCATTCTTTTGGTCTGGGTAATTATGAATGAAATCAGCTTGGATATTTGGTATCTCAATTTCTGGATATTCTGCATTCATAACCTTGTCAACTGCATCTTTTGCCTCATGATAAAGATTGACATAATCTTTGATGGTGAATTTTTCTTCTGATACTAATCCCAAAGCTCCGAGAACCCACACTATCCCTGGATAACATTGTCCGTAGATAGGGTCAACGATGAATTTATTTAATTCCTTGTTATAATCAATGTGTTCTTGTTTGTCTGTATTATTATCAATTTTTGATGGTGATATATTGTAATTGTAATTTTTAATTAGTGTACCGCTAAATAATTTCTTTAAAATGTATTCTATAAGATTGTAATATTTATGTTTAGGAAATTCCACATAGTTATTCCAAATATGTTTTATAGTGTTGTCATCTGCACTATATAACATCATTGATAATAATATATCATTAATAGTAGAAATAACTTCTTGCTCAAAACGAAAGCCTATGTATATATTGTCAATAACCTCACTTTCAGTAATATCCTTCTTTATTGAAATGCACCTTCTTTTATATTCATTTTCAGGGTATTTAGAACATAGTATTCCAATTGCTTGATTTTTTGCATATTTCCAAATGACTTTTGCTGCATCTGGTTCATTCAAATCTTCTGAAATTGAAAATAGCACTTCAATCCACTCATTAAACAAAGATTCATTATATAATTCTTCCATATTTATTGTATTTATATGTACTTATCAATCAATTTCCTTCGTCCGAAATCCGTCGATAGTTCCTTTATCCGACGAGAAATTGATGCCGAGGGCAATCACTTTGCGGCTGTCGGCGGCGTAGGGTTTTGCATAGCCCTTGTCCTCGATTTGCTTGAGGGCAGCCTCGGCTGAGCCGTTGAGCTTGAACTCGATGATATATACATAATCAGGACACTCCACCACGCAGTCTATGCGCCCCTCGCTTGTTTCCTTCTCTGCTACGGTGCTGTAGAAACCGAGCATCTTGACGATGAGATAGAAGGTGTATTGGAAATATCGCTCACACTCCATCGGGTCCTGCTTGCGCTGGAATCGGTAGGTGACGGAGGAGA
>OBLI01003062.1_pt1 | contig 13309 bp, 9 predicted proteins | sample 1519701 | NCBI WGS metagenome assembly OBLI01 (sample SAMEA3663005, study PRJEB22513) | pig gut metagenome | biome: pig gut; feature: pig-associated habitat; material: faeces | place: France | collected 2012 | reverse complement strand
AGGTGGCGCGCAAGCTCGACCTGCAGGCCGTGCGCCAGCAGCAGCAGATGGAACTGGAACAGGCCTATGCGCAAGCCGTGGAGCTGCGGGCCACCGCCGACCGTCTGCGCTCTGACCTCAACGCAGCATCTTCCGACACGCTCTTGCGCCGCTCGCTCGAGGCAGGACAGCTGTCGCTGCTCGACTATCTGCTTGAGCAGTCGTTCTACTATTCGGCCCGCACCGCTCTTCTCGATGCTGAACGCGATGCTCAACTGGCTTTGTCTCAGTTGCGGACGCTGATGTATTAAGTGGACGAAAAACAACCGAAGAAGTGTAAGACTGCTTCGTGCAGCATGAAAAACGGATAATTGTTGAGTCTTGTTTTAGTTAAAACAGTAAAATTTTCTCAATAATTATCCGTTTCTCTATCTCAATAGAAAGATAAACGTTATCTTTGCAGACCCGATGGAGGGGTATGGATGACTATAAAAAACATAATGAAACCCAAAATAATTAATTTTTAAACAAAAAAGGTATGAACAAGAAAATGATGTTTTTGGCAGTTGCAGCCGTCGCTCTGATGGCTTCGTGCTCAGGCAAGAAGACGGCTCCCAACGTTAGTGAAGCCGACTCGGCAAACCAGGCAGACACCACAGTTGCCGCAACCGTTGACCTCGCTTCTGTGGCTGGCACCTATGAGGGCACTCTCCCTGCTGCCGACTGCCCGGGAATAAAGACCGTTCTCACGATAAACGCCGACAGCACCTACGAGCTGAAACAAGATTATATTGACCGCCCCGACTCTCACGACGAGGCCAGCGGCGTGTTACATGTGCTCGATGGTGGCGTGCTCATGCTTGTGCGACCGTCAAGCGGCGAACACACCTTCTATAAGGTTAAGGACGCAACCAGCATTGTCATGACCGACTCGCTCGGAAACGAGCCCGAGGGAGAAATGGCGAAGCTCTATGTTTTAAAGGTAAAAAAGTAATTTTAAAGGTAAAAAGGTAAAAAGGTAAAAAGGTAAAAAAAAGGCTGATGCCCCTGAAAGGAAGAGGGAAAAATTCTATGGCCAAGGCTATTTAAGGGAAAAGTGAAAACGAAAAACGAAAATGGAAAAGTGAAAAACGAAAAGGGAAAAATCCAATAGCCAAGGCTATGTGAGAAACAAGCATATGAATTCTTCACTCTTCGTTCTTCCCTCTTCCCTCTTCCCTCTTCCCTCTTCCCTCTTCCCTATTCACCTTCAAGGCGCCAGCCTTTTTTACCTTTTTACCTTTTTACCTTTTTACCTTTAAATGGACTTTTCACTTAAAAAAAATGAATGTTCTGATAATAAATGCCAGTCCGCGAAAGAACGGCAACATCGACCGCATGCTTAAAGCCATGCAAGACGAGGCTGAGCGCCTTGGCCATGAGGTGAGCAATGTGCGTGTTGACCGGCTCCATGTGGCTCCGTGCCGCGGTTGCATGGCCTGCAGGAGCAAGTTCCGTTGCGTGTTACCCGAGGACGATGCGCAGCGTGTGCTGGAGCAGATAAGGTGGTGCGAGGTCCTCGTCATTGGTGCCCCATGCTATTGGGGCAACATTCCCGGCTCTCTGAAACTGCTTTTCGACCGCATTGTCTACGGCATGATGGGCGAGAACCGTCTCGGTATCCCCGTGCCGTTGCACAAGGGCAAGAAGGCGGTGGTGGTGACAACCTGCACCACCATCTGGCCTTTCAACATCCTTGCCAACCAGACGCGAGGTGTGAAACGCGCCCTCAAGGAGATTCTACGCTATAGCGGCTTCCGCCTTGTCAAGACCATACAGAAGGGCGGCACCAAGAACGGCAAGCCTGTGGGCGACCGTGAGCTTCAGCGCTGCAAGAAGGCCATGAGAGCGGTCTTCTGATTGTTGACAAGTTGACAAGTAGACAAGTTAACGAGTTGACAAGTATACGAGTTGACAAGTAGACGAGTAGACAAGTAGATAAGTAGACAAGTAGATAAGTAGACGAGTAAAAAAAATTGTCTCTATTGTCTCTATTGTCTTTAACCCCCCGCAAGCGGAAACCGCAAGCGAGAACCGCAAGCGGACAGTGGAAAGCAGAAACCAGAAAAACTTTCTGTTGTCTTATAAAAAAATCGCAAGCAAGCGGAAAAACAAAAATATCAAATAAAAAAACAATGTTACCTCCCAACTTACAAGCGCGTGTTGACCGCGCAGTAGACAATTTTATGCAAGGCTACGGCTGCTGCCAGTCGGTTGTGGCAGCCTTTGCCGACCTCTACGGTCTCGACGACACCATGGCCAAGCGCATAGGAGCAGGCTTTGGTGGCGGTGTCGGCCGCATGAGGATGATGTGTGGTGCCGTGTCGGGCATCGTGGTCCTTGTGGGCTTAGACTGTGGCCAGACCGAGGGCAGCGACCGCGAGGGCAAGTCGGCCTGTTACAAGGTTGTGCAGGAGCTGCTTGCCCAGTCGAAGGCTCAAAACGGCTCCCTCATCTGTGCCGAAATCCTCGGCTTGAAGGGCAACGTCAAGGCTCAGTCGAGCTACGAGGCTTCTGCTCGCACAGCCGAATATTACAAGACGCGCCCCTGTGCCGCAAAGGTAGAGAGCGCAGCACGCATCTTTGCGGAATATCTTTTAAAGGTAAAAAGGTAAAAAGGTAAAAAGGTAAAAAGGTAAAAAGGTAAAAAGGTAAAAAAGGTAAAAAGGTAAAAAAGGCTGGTGCCTTGGGAAGGGAAAAGCGAAGCCTTTTTTATCTTTTTATCTTTCGCTTTCAAGGCGAAGCCTTTTTACCTTTTTACCTTTCGCTTTTAAAGCGAAGCCTTTTTTTACCTTTTTACTTTTTTACCTTTTTACCTTTAAATAGCTTCTCATAGCGTTAAGCACCGCCGCCACGGTAACGCCCACGTCGGCCATTACCGCCATCCACATGTTGCCAAGACCAACGGTGGCGAGCAGCAGCACAGCCACCTTCACGCCAATGGCGAACCACACGTTCTGACGCGCTATCGCTATGGTGTGGCGTGCAATCTTTATCGCCACGGCAATGTTGCTTGGCTTGTCGTCCATCAGCACCACGTCGGCAGCCTCGATGGCAGCATCGCTGCCTAAAGCTCCCATGGCAATGCCAACGTCGGCACGCTTAAGCACAGGAGCATCGTTTATGCCGTCGCCAATAAAAGCAACGCTCTTGCTTTGCTTCTCCTCGCCGAGCAACCGCTCGATGTGCGCCACCTTGTCTGTGGGCAGCAGCTCGGCGTGCCACTCGTCTATGCCCAGACGCTCAGCCACCTCCTTGCCCACCGCCTCGCGGTCGCCCGTGAGCATGACCGTGTGCTCCACGCCAAGAGCCTTCAGGTCGGCAATGGCCTTGGCGCTGTCCTCCTTGATCTTGTCGTTGATCACGATGTGGCCCGCATAAACGCCGTCAACCGCCACATGAATGATTGTGCCAGCGTGGTGGCAGTCGTGCCAACGGGCAGAGAGCGCATCCATCATCTTCGTGTTGCCCACGCACACCGTGTGGCCGTTGACCACAGCCCTCACGCCTTGGCCCGCAATCTCCTCCACCTGTTCCACGCGGCACCCGTCGCACGCCTCGTTGGGAAAGGTGTTGCGCAGGGCAGCGCCAATGGGGTGGGTGGTGTAATGTTCCACATGAGCGGCGAGGTGCAGCAGCTGCTCCTTGTCATAATGGTCGGGGTGCACGGCCTCGACCTCAAACTGTCCGTAGGTCAGCGTGCCCGTCTTGTCAAACACCACCGTGCCTATGTCGGCCAGCGCGTCAATGTAGTTGCTGCCCTTCACCAGGATGCCGTGGCGCGAGGCTCCTCCAATGCCGCCAAAGAACGTGAGCGGCACGCTGATGACTAGGGCGCAGGGACACGACACCACGAGGAAGATGAGGGCTCTGTGCAGCCATGTGGCAAACTCCGCGGCGTAGCCGCCTGTGGCAAAGAGCGGCGGCAGGAACGCAAGGGCGAGGGCCATGAACACCACGATGGGCGTGTAGACCCTGGCGAACCGTGTGATGAACGCCTCGCTACGCGACTTGTTCTTGTCGGCGCTCTCAACCATACTGATAATCTTAGACACCGTGCTCTCGCCGAAGCATCGTGTGGTGCGCATTTCCAGCACACCTGTCAGGTTTACACATCCCGATGCCACCGTGTCGCCAACCGTCACGTCGCGCGGTGCGCTCTCGCCCGTCAGAGCCACCGTGTTAAGGGCTGACGAGCCTTTCGTCACCACGCCGTCAAGCGCCACCTTTGCGCCTGGGGCCACCACGATGGTCTCGCCCACCTTCACCTCGTCGGGTGCCACGGTGAGCACCTCCTCACCGCGCTTCACCTCTGCCGTGTCGGGACGAATGGCCATGAGGTGTGAGATGCTGCGCTTGCTGTTGCCCTCGGCATAGCCCTCGAACAGCTCGCCCACCTGGAAGAAGAGCATCACAAACACCGCCTCTGCAAACTCGGTCTCTGCTCCGGGCAGGAACCCGATGGTCAGGGCGCCAAGGGTGGCGATGGTCATGAGAAAATCTTCGTTGAACATCTCGCCCTTCACCACACCTTCTGCCGCCTCCTTCAGCGTGTCGTGGCCGATCAGGAGGTAAGGCACTAGGTAAACAAGCAGCAACTGCCATGTGGCGAGACCGCAACACTTTTCCACAGCCACAGCACCGATGAGCAGCAACGTGGTGGCGATGATAAGCCATAGCTTGCCCTTCAAACCTCCGTGCTCGTGGTGGTGATGATGATGCTCATGCCCGTGCTCATGCTCATGCTGATGCTGATGATTTTGCTCGTGCTCATGCTGATGATCGTGCTCATGCTCGTGCTCTTCACCCGAGCAGCAGCAACAATGTCTATGCGATTGTTCTGTCATGTTTCTTTGGTTCATTTTTTCCCTTTTTAGCGTTTCCTTCTTTTCTTTATCGCTTGCAAAGTTACGACATGTTTGCTGCAACCGGGTTGCATTTTAAAGGTAAAAAGGAGTTTTAAAGGTAAAAAGGTAAAAAGGTAAAAAGGTAAAAAAAGGCTGGCGCCTTGGGATGGGAAAAGTGAAAAGGGAAAAACGAAAAGCGAAAAGTGAAAAATCCTATACCCTTTTTAAAGAGGAAAACTAAAAATTCATTTTGACCCATTTTGACCTTGACCCATTTTGACACGCTTGTCAAAAGGAGTTTTGAATTTTTCAAAAAACTCAAGAATCAAAATTTAAAAAAAGGGCTGACACCTCATGTGTGAAGCGTCAGCCCTTATGGTTATTGTTGCTTTCTTCGGTTGTTCATGGAGCTTTTGCTCCCTTTTTTAAACCCTCCCGTTACCTTCCTTCTTTAAAATCCGAAGATCTCGTCGGTTGTGATGTGCTTCACAGGTCCTATTTTTCCGAGACTTTCCATGTCGAGGTTCTCCTCGTCGCCGAGGATGATGTAGCGGTAAGGCTTGTGGGCCATGTTCTCCTGCTCAAACTTGACCACGTCCTGAAGCGTGATCTTGGGCAGCGCCTCGTAGATGGTGCGGTTGATGTCATAGTCGATGCCGAGCGCCTGGGCCTGGGCATACTTGCTGAAGATGGCTGTCTTCGTGGTGCGCTCCGTGGCTATGCGCTTCTGCAGGGCTTGCTTGGCAAGGGCGAAGGCACGCTCCGACTGCGGCACCGTGTCGATGATGGCGTTGAAGGTGCGTATGCAGTCCATCATCTTGTCGTTCTGCGAGATGATGTGGGTCATGGCAAACTCGGGGTGTCCCTTGCGCGAGGGCGTCACATAGGCCGCATAGGCGTTGTAAGCCAGTCCGCGGCTCTCGCGCAGCTCCTGGAACACCACGGTGTTCATGCCGCCGCCAAAATATTCGTTGAACATGGCAGCCACGGGCTCACGCTCGGGTGTCCACGCCGTGCCGCTGTTGTTATACTGTCGCATGAAGATGTTCTTTGCCTTGTAGGGCGCAATGAGCACCTCGTTCTGCGTGGTGGCCTGCTCCTCATACTGGTGTCCTGCGGGCACCTCTGCCAGCTTCTTGGCTGCGTGGTGGTTCTTGTCGATGAGGGCGATGACGCGGCTCAGTTCGTCGGGACCGTAATATTGCACGCTGTGCTTGTAGCGCGGGAGCGTGGTTATAAGCTTCACGAGGTCGGCGGGGTTGGCGCTGTCGAGCTCGGCACAGGTCATCTGGTTGAGGTAGGGGTTATACTTGCCGTAGACGGCGTAGCTGTAGAGCGCGCTGAAGTTGGCGCTCTGGTTGAGCTTGTTCACCTCGCGGCTCTTCTTCTCCAGCGCCACAAACTGTTGCCATGCGGCGGTGTCTACCTTGGCGTTGGCGAAGAACTGCTCCATGAGCTTCAGCGCCTCAGTCTTGTTCTCGTCAAGACCCGAGAGCGTGATCTTGACCTTGTCGCGTCCTGCCGACACGCTGTAGGAGCAGGCGAGCTTGTAAAACTGCTGCTTGAGCTGCTCGGCGGTCATGGTGCTTGTGCCCAGATAGTCGAGGTAGCCGGCGGCAAGGTTCAGGCGCTTGTCGGCCTCGGTGCCGAAGTTGAAGGTAAACTGCAGGGCGAACAGTCCGTTGCTCGTGTTCTTGACATACTGCACGGGCAGGCCCTTCTTGGTCTTGCCGAAGGTGAGGTCGCGCTTGAAGTCGACAAACACGGGGGCGATGGGCTCCACCTTCGAGCTGACGATCTCTGCCACGAAGGGGCTCTGCTTGTCGCGGTTCGCGGGTATGGGCGTGATCTGGGGCTTGTCTATTTTCTTCTGCGTTGAGTCGACGCCCTGGCGCTTGTATACGGCCACATAGTTGTCAAGGAAATGGCGGCGGGCAAAGCTGACGATCTGCTCCTTCGTGATGTGGCTTATGCGGTCGAGACGTCCCACCACGTCGCTCCATTTCTGCTGGTTTATGAAGGCGTCGACAAACTTGCTTGCGCGGCTGTCGTTGCTCTCCATCTCGTTATAGGCCTTGAGTTTCATGTTGTTGATGACCGACGGCAGCAGGTCGTCGGCGAACTCGCCGCGCTTGAGCTTGGCGATCTCACCCAGCATCAGGTCGCGCACCTGATCCAGCGTCTGGCCCTCCTTGGGCAGACCCTCGACGATGAACGACGAATATTCGGCCAGCGGATAGGTGAAGGCGGCGCCGCCCAGATACATCATCTTCTGGTCGAGGTCAAGGTCAAAGAGACCGGCCTTGCCGTTGGAGAGCATGTCGGAGATCACGTCGAGCGTGTCTTGCTGCATCGAGGCGGCAGCGTCGAATCGCCAGCCCAGCATCACGTTCTCTGCCTCCTGCCCCACGACGGTGGTGTCGACGGGAGCGGTGAGCGCGGGCACGGGCGCATATTCGGGGCGCGAGAGCGTGGGGTTGGCCTTCCACGAGCCGAAATATTTGTCGATGATGGCAATCACCTTGTCGGGGTCAAAGTCGCCCGACATGCAGATGGCCACGTTGTTCGGACAATAGTAGCGCTTGAAATAGTTCTTGATGTTTGTGATCGACGGGTTCTTCAGGTGCTCGCCTGTGCCCAGCGTGGTCTGCATGCCGTAGGGGTGGCCGGGATACATCTTGGCGTTGTAGGCAGCCCACTCCTTGCGTGAGTCCTTTGCCAGCGAGATGTTATATTCCTCATACACCGCCTCCAGCTCTGTGTGGAAGCCGCGAATGACCATGTTCTGAAAGCGGTCGCTCTGTACGCGTGCCCAGTTTTCGACCTCGTTAGAGGGGATGTCCTCCACATAGCAGGTCACGTCGTTAGAGGTGTAGGCGTTGGTGCCCTCGGCACCTATCGACGACATGAGCTTGTCATACTCGTTGGGTATGTTATATTGTGCCGCGATCTGCGACACGCTGTCTATCTGGTGGTAGAGCCGCTTGCGCTCGGCGGGGTCGGTCACCTTGCGGTAGGCCTCGTAGCGGCGTTCAATGTCGTTGAGGTAGGGCAGCTCCTTCTCGTAGTTTGAGGTGCCAAACTGCTGTGTGCCCTTGAACATGAGGTGTTCGAGATAGTGGGCCAGACCCGTTGTTTCGTGCGGGTCGTTGCGGCTGCCTGTGCGCACGGCGATGTAGGTCTGTATGCGCGGTTTCTCCTTGTTCACCGACATGTAGACGGTGAGCCCGTTCTTCAGCGTGTAGATGCGGCTGTGCATCATGTCGCCTTTCACCTGCTGATAGTCGTAAGCCGACGCCTGTGTGGCGTTGCAAAGGCTGAGAGCAACAGCAACTGCTGAGACGAATAGTTTTTTTATATTCATATTCATTTGTTGTGTTATATTATTTACATTTAAATTATTTCAATCCAAGAGCTGTCAAACCCTATCGATTTGAGGGCTTCGTCTTGTGGTAACAGTTTTGGCTTTCTTATCTTGAATCTTACGGCATCGTCTGGAACTGTTGAAATTATTGTAAATTGTGAGCCATGTGGCTGCCATACGAATTTTTTTATACCGCTGTATTTGTTTATGCCCTCAAGGTTGCTGTTATTGTTCTCTACCCAGTTGAAATCGGAAATATTGTAATGTTCCAGATATTCTTCAAATAGGGTAAATTCGGTCATGTCGTTGTTGCGTACAAGTATGCTTTCCCTTACCCTTGCGTAATGGCTAACAGCAATGTCTACTCTTGAATTCCAAATAGACAACACGGCTTCACCGGTTTTTTGTATGTCCTCATGTGGGTCCTCTATCCCGAATGAGTAGTCAGGGGAGCATCTGCCGCTTATCAAACGGATAGATCTTACATTGAACGGATTGGACGCTTTCACCGTCTTCATCGACCATGCGGTTTCATTTTTGGCTACGTCTGCAATGCCTATGGGACTTCCAAAATGGTTGCCGTTTATAGCTTTTGCAAATATTTCTCCCCAGTCATTTCCAGACATGTCAGTCCGACCTGTATACAACATGTATATTATATCGGCTCCAATCTTGTTGATAATCTCTACAGGGACTTTATTGATTGGGTAAAGTTCGGAGATGAGATTGTGTGAATCTCTTAATCTTGGTTGTTTCATATCAGTTTTATAATTTTGTTTGCAACAGCTCTTATCATTGGTACAGCAACAGAGTTGCCCGTCTGCCTTCGTATCTCAGAGTGAGATACTATTATCTTGAACTTTTCAGGAAAACCCTGTAGACGCAGCAACTCCCTTGATGTAGGACGGCGGTAGCCGTTTACCAGCAAGTAGTTATATGAGGCCCCTGTTCTAAGGGCACATGCGTATGGAAGAATTGAAATGTTGCCAGACTTGTTCTCATGCCAAATGGATGGATAGAATATTTTTTTTCCTATGACGCTTTGTTGTCTTTTTTTCTGTATTGTGTCAGATGCTATTAGACTTTTGTCTACGGCTTCTTCCTTTTCAAGAATGTCTGCCAGATTATATGTCTGTTTGTCAAAGTCAAAGTTGAAGCAATCAGCGGCTTGCTTATCCAAAAAACCAACAATGATAACGCGCTCGCGCTTTTGTGGCAGACCAAAGTCAAGGGCATTGAGAACCTTCCATTTTACATGATAGCCCAATGTCGCAAGTGTTTCCAGTATAACCTTAAACGTATTGCCTTTGTCATGTCCAACGAGCTGTTTTACGTTTTCCAGCAATATCGCCTTGGGATGGTGGTAGGCCAAAATTCGGGCCACTTCAAAGAACATTGTGCCGCGAGTGTCCTCAAAACCTTTCATCTTGCCCATGATTGAAAAAGCTTGACACGGGAAACCTGCAAGCAGTATGTCATGGCTGGGAATGAATTTCTCGCTTATCTTAGTTATGTCACCGAAAGGAACCTCGCCAAAATTTCCTGTGTATGTTCGACATGCTGCTGTGTCCCATTCCGATGAAAATACACATTTCCCTCCTAATTCGGTAAATGGTATTCTTATGCCGCCTATGCCTGCAAACAGGTCTATAAATTTGAATCTTATGTCTTTGGCAGTATGAAAGGGTACGTCCTGCCATTCTCTAAAAAGTTCAAGTTGTAAAGGGTTTTCGCAAAGCATATCCATTTCGTCCTTGCTTACGTTTGGGGACATCGACTGTATGTATTCTCTTAGATATATTTCCGCTTCTGCTTTTTCGGCATAAGTTGCAATCTCTTGATTGTGGAAGAAATGAGAAATCATGGCCATGTGTTCTTGTTCGGATTTTTCGCCATAGAAATCCATTTTAACGGCATGACCGTCTACGTTATACTGTGAGGTCTCTTCTGGGTATTCCCTTATTTTGAATAAATTGTTTGACATCTATAAAATATTTGTGGTGAGTTGTAAAAATTCCTCACAGGTACAGTTTACTGTCCTCAAAGTCGATTTCCTTGTCGAGCTGTGAGATAAAGTTTTCGAGCACGCTCTCCTCCACGTCACCCAGCTGAAACTCCTTCTCCGCGTCCTTTCTGATCTCTGCAATCCAGGCGCGTCGCGCCGTCACATAGTCGTCGTGAATGCGTTCGGCATCTTCGGGCGTGATGGTCTTCAGCCCATAATAGTTGAGGATCATGCTGTAAGACCACGCCCAGCGATATTCGGCATAATTGTCGTTGATGCGCTTGAAGCGATCCGTGATCTCGTCCACGCTCTCTATCGTGCCGTCGGCAATGTCGCTGACAATCTGCTGCTCCTCGCTGTCGGGAAGGAGCAGACCCGAGAGGTCGTTCCATTTTCCCGTGCCCACCCTGGTCTGAGGCTCCTCAAGGGCGTGGCGCTTGAGCACGGCCCCCATGTAGATGCGCAGCGCTATGTCATAATATTTTATGCCCTTGCGCAGCGACGAGGCCTTTATCACATATTCGTGATAGTTGTAGGTCGACACGTTGTCGCCCGATGCCTCGCGCAGACGCTCCAAGATCTGCTTGCCCTCCAGAATCTCGCCCACGGAGAACGGACTGAGCCAGTCAAAGTTGACAATGCTCTTGCGGCTGTTCTTCGACCTCATGTCGCGCTTGGGCCATTTTCTGATGTCGCGGTACAGGCCCACGGTCGTGAGGTTGCGTCCCGGCACCAGATACATGATGTCGCCGTAGGCAATGAGGTAGGCAAAGGGCAGCGAGCGCGTGTCGGGGTGATACATCAGCTTGCCGAAGCACACCGAGAAGGTGCCTATGTGTGCCGGCATGAGGAGGTAGGCGCCGCTGGCTGTCTTCGCACCGCGCTCCATGGTGCCATAGTGCATGGGCCCCATCTTGTAGGCGTGGTTACTGAAGTTGGTTGCCGAGCCCGCGTTGTAGAACGAGAACATGCCGCCGATGAGCAGCGAACTCTTGTGGTGGCTTGCCGAAAACGGTCCGCAGAAGGCGGCGCAGGCCTCGCCGTTCGACATGTAGCTGTTGGCAAAGAACACGCTCTGCGAGGCTGTGAACCCGTTGCTCAGCTTGCAGGCCTCGCCCACGAAGCAGTCTTGCATCTTGACGCTGTTGATGATGGACGAGCCGTGGGCAATGATAGAGTTTTCGCAGATCACGCCCGTGCCTATGAACACGCTGGCCTCGGGCGAGCTCATGATGGTGCAGTCGCTAATGCGTGCGGCGCCGTTGATCTCGCAGAAATCGTAGATGACGGTGTTCGTGATCTCCTTTGTGTTGATGATCTTCACCCCGTTGCCGATGGTTCCCGTCTCGGGCACCGTGCGCTGAATGTCTTCAGCCACGAGGCGCTTCATGGCCGTGCGGAAGGCGGCGTTGCCCGCGTGCTTCACCATGAGGGCGGCGATCTGGCTCGTCAGGCCGTGGAAAGACACCACGTTGCCGTCGCCCACCTCGTTGAGCACCGATATGTTGTTTCCCTCGCCGAAGGTGGCCCCCTCTGTCGTCTCCATGGTGCAGACGTTTGAGATGTAGCAGTCGTCGCCGATGACGTAGTTGTTGATGTAGTTGCCCACGTTCTCCACCAGGCAGTTGTCGCCCACGGTCACGTTGCGCAGCGTGGCGTTGTAGATGCCGGAGCGTTTCATGAACGTGCCGCTCACCTCGATGCTCTTCTCGAAGACGCCGAGGCGCACGGTGCCGTAGAAGTTGACATTCTTGACGGTGTTGGGCATGAAGCCGTCGCTCACCGTCACATTCTCCCAATTCTCAGCCCAGCAGTTGTTAAACTCGAGCTGTCTTGTCTCTTCCTCGCTCAATGGTCTGTATTCCATGTCTTTTTCTCGTTTGTTTTTGTTGTTATGCTCTCTGTGCTTTGCGTTGTCGCGGCGTTAAAAAAATGCGCGAAGCGCAAAAGATAATTTAATTTAACTTTCGCAAAGTTTATTATTTACATCTTATTTACGTCTTATTTACATCGCGCTTCGCGCTCGTGGTGTTTTAAACATTAATTATCATTAATGATCCATTAATTATCATTAATACGCGCTTCGCGCTCGTTGTTTCTTAAAACATTAATTATCATTAATACGCGCTTTGCGCGGAAAAATTAATGTTTCATTAATGTTCAATTAATGGAAATTAATGTTTAAAAAAATGCGCGAAGCGCCTGAGCACCTACGGAGCGCAAGAATGTTCAATTAATGATAATTAATGTTTAAGAAATGCGCGAAGCGCAAAAGATTATTTTATCACAACATTGTTTTGTCTGAACCCTTTTCTTGGTTCAGCCCCTGTGTGTTGTGCCCTTTTGGGTTCAGTCTTCCTCAAGCTTCGGGTAGAGGAAGTCGTTGTAAGGATATTTCTGCACATGCAGCTCGCGCACCCTGTTGTAGAGAATGGTCCTCAGCTCGTCCACGTTCTCCTTCTCCCTTGCCGAGATGAAGATGCAGCTTGCGCCCAGCCGCGCCATCCATGTGCGTCGCAGCTCGTCGAGCGTGGTGTTCTCCTTGGTGGCAGGCGTGAGGTCGTCTTCCTCCTTTTCCACCCATGTGTAGCTGTCGATCTTGTTGAACACGATCATCGACGGCTTGTCGGCGCAGCCCAGCTCGCTCAGCGTGTTCTCGACCACGGTGATCTGCTCCTCAAAGTCGGGGTGTGAGATGTCGACGACATGAACCAGCAGGTCGGCCTCGCGCACCTCGTCGAGCGTCGACTTGAACGAGTCGACCAGGTCGGTAGGGAGCTTGCGTATGAAGCCCACCGTGTCGGCAAGCAGGAACGGCAGGTTCTCTATCACCACCTTGCGCACCGTGGTGTCGAGGGTGGCAAAGAGCTTGTTCTCGGCAAACACCTCGCTCTTCGACAGCAGGTTCATGATAGTGCTCTTGCCCACGTTGGTGTAGCCCACGAGCGCCACGCGGATCATGCGTCCGCGGTTCTTGCGCTGTGTGGTCTTCTGCCGGTCGATCTCGGCGAGGCGCTGCTTGAGCAGGCTCATGCGGCCGAGAATGATGCGGCGGTCCATCTCGAGCTGCGTCTC
>OBLI01003058.1_pt1 | contig 13328 bp, 8 predicted proteins | sample 1519701 | NCBI WGS metagenome assembly OBLI01 (sample SAMEA3663005, study PRJEB22513) | pig gut metagenome | biome: pig gut; feature: pig-associated habitat; material: faeces | place: France | collected 2012 | reverse complement strand
GTAAACGAATCAGGGCTGCAAAAGTTACAGCCCTGATGTGTTAAAATTCTCTAATGATTGTTCCTTGGGTTCCTTTGGGGTCTTCTGCGCTGGTGATGATCACCTGTTTCACGCCTTGGTGTATGGCCTGGAAGGAGTTTTCCAGCTTGGGGCGCATACCGCCTGCTATGACTCCTGAGTCTACGTATCGGTGGAACTCTGTCTCGCAGATGTGCCGGATGACGCTTTCGTCATCATCGGGATTGGCAAGTACGCCTTTTTTCTCGAAACAGAAGGTGAGTGTCACTTCGAAGTAAGGAGTCAGGGCACAGGCCACCTGGCTGGCGATGGTATCGGCATTGGTATTGAGGAGATGCCCTTGCCCGTCGTGGGTAAGGGGAGCCATTACGGGCACGAGTCCGTTGTCTATCAGAGTGGCAAGCATCTTCCCATCCACCTGGTCCACATCTCCCACGAAGCCGAAATCCACCATTTGTGTGCTTCCATCGTCCAACTTCATCTGTTTGGGTGCACGCTTGTGGCTGAGCATGAGGTTCATGTCCGCTCCTGTAAGTCCTACGGCATTGATGCCTCTCTGCTGCAGGGCCACCACTATGTTCTTGTTCACCAGTCCGCCATATACCATGGTCACCACCTGCAGCATATCCTGGTCTGTCACACGTCGGCCTCCTACCATGTGGCTTTCGATGCCCAGCGAGGCGGCTATGCGTGTGGCAGAGCGTCCCCCTCCGTGTATCAGAATCTTGGCTCCGGGGATGTCGGCAAACCGGTCGAGCAACTCTGAGAGTGCTGTGGCATCTTCCACAACGGCGCCGCCAACCTTTATCACACTGATTTTCTCCATGGCTGTTTTATTCAAGATAGGTATATCCGTAGAGTCCGGCTCGGTAGTTGTTGATAAACTCCTTGCCTTCGGTTTCGGTTATCTTGCCATCCTTGACGGCCTTGCTGACCCATATTTCCAGTCGGCGAACCAGCTTCTTGGGATTGTATTGTACGTATTCAAGCACATCGGCCACCGTTTCCCCGTCTATCACCTGCTCTATATTGTAGCCGTTTTCGTCCACAGAGATATGTACGGCATTGGTGTCGCCAAAGAGGTTGTGCATGTTGCCCAGGATTTCCTGATAGGCTCCCACCAGGAACACACCTATATAATAATGTTCGTTCAACTTGATGGGGTGGAGTGGGATATAATTGGTCTGCTGGCCTCCGTTGACGTATGCTGTGATGCGGCCATCGCTGTCGCAGGTGATGTCCTGGAGTGTGGCGCTTCGTGTGGGCTGTTCGGTGAGGCGTGCGATAGGCATGATGGGAAAGAGCTGGTCTATGCCCCACGAGTCGGGCATGCTCTGGAAGAGGCTGAAGTTGCAGAAGTATTTGTCTGCCATTTGCTTGTCCAGCTTGCGCAGTTCGTCGGGAACATGCTTCTGGTGATGTGCCAGTTCGGCCACCTCGTGGCTTATGGCCCAATAGAGAGACTCTATCTGTGCTCTTGTCTTGAGGTCAATGATGCCATGACGGAAGAGGTCGAGTGCTTCCTCGCGAATATCTTCGGCATCGTGCCAGTCCTCCAGGAGCGAGCGCTGTGAGAGCTTGTCCCATATTTCTGTCAGGTCATGCACCAGCTGATGGTCATCTGCACCGGGCTGGAAATCCTCGGGCATCTGTGGGGCACTCACACTTTCCAGAACGTCCAGGATGAGTACGCTGTGATGGGCCGTGAGCGAACGTCCACCCTCAGTGATGATGTTGGGGTGAGGAATGTTGTTTTTGTCCGATGCTTCTGCCAGCGTGTAGACGCAGTCATTCACATACTCCTGGATGCTGTAGTTGACGCTGCTCTCGCTGTTGCTGCTTCGTGTTCCGTCGTAGTCCACACCCAGTCCGCCTCCGCAGTCGATGAATTCGATGTTGAATCCCATGGCTCTCATCTGTACATAGTATTGCGCTATCTCGCGCAGGGCGGTGCTGATACGGCGTATCTTGTTGATTTGTGAGCCGATGTGGAAATGTATCAGGCTCAGGCAGTCGCGCAGTCCCATCCTGTCCAGCTCTTCCAGAGCCATCAGCAGCTCGGATGAGTTCAGTCCGAACTTGCTTGCATCGCCTCCACTCTCGCTCCACTTGCCGGAGCCATTGCTTGCCAGTTTGATACGTATGCCCAGGTTAGGTCTTACCCCAAGCCGGGTGGCGGTCTCAGCAATGATGCTCAGTTCGGGCAGTTTCTCTATGACCAGGAACACCCTCTTGCCCATCTTCTGTGCCAGGAGGGCCAACTCAATGTAATTCTGGTCTTTGTGTCCGTTGCAGATAATGAGGCTGTCGCTGTCCATGTTGGTGGCCAGCACGGCATGAAGTTCAGGCTTCGATCCTGCTTCCAGTCCCAGGTTGTAACGTTTACCATGACTGATGATCTCTTCCACCACAGGGCGCATCTGGTTGACCTTGATGGGGAAGATGATGAAATGCTCACCCTTGTAGTCGTATTCCTTCTCTGCTTTTCTAAAGCATTCGTCGGTCTTCTCAATGCGATTGTCCAGGATGTCGGGGAAACGCAACAGGACAGGAGCGGTCACGTGGCGGGCAGCCAGTTGGTCCACCACTTCTTTCAGGTCCACCTGTACGCTGTTCTTCTTGGGAGTGACATATACGTGTCCTTTTTCATTGATGCCAAAATAGTTCACTCCCCATCCCTTGATATTGTACAACTCCTCGGAGTCTTCAATTCGCCATTTCTTCATGTCAGCTTTTGTGTGTTCTGTTTCTTGTCATTCAGATTGTCTGTGTAGGGCAGGCCCAGCAGGTTACAGATGAGCCTTACGCTACATTGAATTTTTGTATGATTGTCCAGCAAATCCACATCCAGGATGTGCTTCGCTTTGCTGTAGAAGGGTTCCCGCTTCTGGAGGGACTCCTCGATGTAGGCACACAGTTGTTCCTCACTTTTGCCTTTGAGGAGCGGTCTTTCCACGTGTCCCATCTGGAGATGCTTGACCAGCACTTGCGGTGTGGCTTTCAGATATACAGATTCCCCTTGGGCGTTCAGGTAGTCCATGTTGTCATAGAAACATGGTGTACCGCCTCCGCATGCCAGCACGATATTCTCAAACTCAGCCACTTCGTGCAGCATATTGTGTTCTATCTCGCGGAATGCATCTTCACCTCTATTTGCGAATATCTGTGCCACTGTGCAATGGAATCGGGATTCTATATACCAGTCCAGGTCATAGAACTCCAATCCTAACGCCCGGGCCAGTTGTCTGCCAATGGTGGTTTTTCCCGAGCCCATGTAGCCCACCAGTATGATTCTCTTCATCTTGATGTGTCTTATTCTTGCGTCTTACGTGCAGACTTGCGGTGTGTGCCTTTGGCAGTCTGTTGCTTCTCGCCCTGATTGTCAATGATGGCTTTGCACTCCTCGTAGGTCAGAGAGGTTGCCTTAGCCTGCTGACTCTTGGGGATGCGGTAATTGACGCCGTTCAGAACGATATAGGGGCCGTAGCGTCCGTTCAGAATCTCCATATTGCTGTCCTCCTCGAAGCGCTTCAGGTGACGTTCCTCCTCCTCGATGTGCTTGCGGTGTACCATGATGACAGCCTGTTCGAAGGTGATGCGTAGTGGATCGATGTCCTTGGGAATGGATACATAGGTACCGTTGTGTGCTATGTAAGGCCCATATTTCCCGGAGCCAACCGTTACAGGCTTGCCCAGGTACTCGCCCAACTTGTGTGGCAGTTGGAGCAATTCCAGAGCCTCGGCCAGCGTGATGGTTTCCATCGTTTGCCCATTTTTCAACTGAGCAAAGCGAGGCTTGATGTTGCCGTCGGTCTTTCCTAATTGGACCACGGGACCAAACCGCCCTATCTTTACTGATACCGGCTGGCCAGATTTGGGGTCATAGCCTAAGTCCCTTTCTCCTACGCGCTTCTCGCCACGGGCATTGATGGAGTTCTCTACCAAGGGATCGAATTTCTTATAGAAATCTTTGATGACGCTGGTCCATTCCATCTTTCCTTCTGCTATCTCATCAAACTCCTTTTCTATGTCGGCAGTGAAGTTGTAGTCCATAATCTCTGGGAAATTTTCCTGCAGGAAATCATTGACCACAATACCGATATCGGTGGGAAGCAGTTTACCACGCTCTGCGCCCACCATGGTCTTGTTTTCTGAGTGCTTGAGTTCATCGTTTTCCAGTGTGATGATTCTCTGTAGGCGCTCTTCTCCAGGTTTGTCCCCCTTGTTGACATAATCACGCTGCTGTATGGTGGTGATGGTGGCGGCGTATGTGCTGGGGCGTCCTATGCCCAGTTCTTCCAGTTTGCGTACGAGGCTTGCCTCATTGTATCTTACGGGATGTTGTGCAAAGCGTTGTGTGGCAGTCAGAGTGCTGCGATGGAGTGTCTCGCCAGCGTTCAGTATGGGCAATGAAGATGTCATTTCATTGTCGGCCTCGCTGTCGCCCTCGGTCTCTTTATATACACGCAGGAATCCATCAAACTTGACAACCTCGCCCTGAGCAACGAAGACATCTTCCATTCCTTCCACGCTAATGGTGACCTGAGTCTTCTCCACATCAGCATCTGCCATCTGGCTTGCCACCGTGCGCTTCCATATCAGGTCATAGAGTTTCTTCTCTTGCTGTGTGCCTTCTATCTGCTGGTTTTCCACATAGGTGGGTCTGATGGCTTCGTGGGCCTCCTGAGCGCCTTTGGAACTGGTATGGTACTGGCGTATCTTCACATAGCGGTCGCCCATGCTCTCGGTAATCATCGTCTTGCAGGCAGCGAGACAGAGCTTGCTCAAGTTCACGCTGTCTGTACGCATGTAGGTGATGCGTCCGCTCTCATACAGATGCTGGGCAATCATCATGGTTTGTGCCACGGTGAAGCCTAACTTGTGTGCTGCTTCCTGCTGTAATGTGCTGGTGGTGAAGGGTGGGGCAGGGATGCGCTTCTGAGGTTTCACGCTTATCTCCTGCACCTGGAATTTAGCCCCAATGCATTTCTTGAGAAATTCTTCTGCCTGACTTTCTGTGGAGAACCTTCGGCTCAACTCTGCCTTCACTTCATTTCCCTGTGCATTGGTGAAGATGGCGGTGATGCGGAAGTTGTCTTCTCCCTTAAACTGCTGAATCTCCCTTTCTCGCTCCACTATCAGTCTCACAGCCACGCTCTGTACGCGTCCTGCGCTTAGGGCAGGCTTCACCTTGCGCCAGAGTACGGGACTCAGCTTGAAACCCACGATACGGTCCAGTACACGGCGTGCCTGCTGTGCATTGACCAGATTGAGGTCGATGTCTCGTGGATTCTGGATGGCTTCCAGGATGGCGGGCTTGGTAATCTCATGGAAAACGATTCGGCGTGTATTCTTGGGAGTCAGTTCGAGAACTTCACTCAGATGCCAGCTGATGGCTTCTCCTTCACGGTCTTCATCGGATGCCAGCCATACGGTCTTGGCTTCCTGTGACTGCTTGCGCAGCTGAGCCACCACACGCACTTTGTCTGCCGGTATTTCATATTGGGGCAGGAAGGTGGTTTCGTCTACACTGAATGATTTCTTCTTCAGGTCGCGTATGTGTCCGTAACTGGACATTACGCAATAGTTTTCTCCTAAAAACTTTTCTATGGTTTTGGCCTTTGCGGGGCTCTCCACTATCACCAGGTTTTCCTTCATTGTAGTTCTCCTTGTCCTTATGTCGGATGTTTAGTGGCGGCAAAGGTAATGCATTTTTCGAAATCACACATTATATATATAGGAATTTATGGATATCTGAAGATTCTGTGCTTATCCTGTGATACTTTTAATTCCTACACCTTATTTTATGTGCGCGTGCCCGCATACATGTGGGCTTTCTTGGGTCTCAAGGGATGATAAAGCAAGCAATCCAGATGGGTACATGAGGTGCTCATCCGGATTGCTCAATATGGTATCAGGAATCTTTCCTGACGGTTCTGCTCTCAGAGGTCTTTATTCCAGAGCCGATGCTTATTCCTTGTCGAGGAGTATCACGCAGCTGTCATATTCGCCATTGAGATTTATCTCCACGCCCTGACTCATAAGGAATTTGCCAGAGAAGACGTTGTCCTCCCAATGGTCCTTACGTCCGTTTGCGTTCACCTGATGCAGGCGATAACGTGCATTGGGGTCGAGTCCGGCAAACATGAAACGTGGACGGGGGAAGTATACATCTGTATCAAATTTGTAGGCGAAGAATACGGCTTTGCTCTTCTCTTCGTTGATGAAGAGCTGGCTGGCATATCCTGTTCCCTCGTAGGGGGAGATGATGCGATACTGGTCGCCCAGCTGTACGATGGGACGTATGGTCTCCTTGTAGAGCTTGAATGCATTCTGGGCAAACTTCATCTCTTCGGGTGTGAGGTCGGATGGCTTCATCTCCATACCCAGACGTCCTGTCATGGCCACATCGAAGCGGAACTTCAGGGGAATGCGACGTCCTGTCTGATGGTTGGGGCTGGCACTTACGTGCTGCGCCATACTGTTGACGGGGAAGAACATACTGGTGCCCCATTGTATGTAAAGCCTCTGGCGTGCGTCCGTATTGTCGCTCACCCAGAACTCTTCAAAGTAAGGCATGAGACCATAGTTGACACGTCCGCCTCCGCTTGCACAGCACTGGATGACCAGATTGGGATATTTCTCGCGGATGCGCTTGAGTGTCTTGATGACGCCCAGCTGATAGTCAACGTACAGATGACTCTGCTTGTCGGCAGGCAGGTAGTGAGAACCGAAATTGGCGATGTGATAGTTGCAGTCCCATTTGATGTAATAAGTGTTGGGGGTCTCCTTCATGATATCGTCCACCACTTTGAATACGAAATCCTGCACTTCGGGATTGCACATGTCCAGAGTGAGCTGTGTGCCTCCTCGTCCAGGCAGGGGTTGGCGTGAGGGATGACACACCACCCAGTCGGGGTGCTTCTCGTAGAGCTCGCTCTTCGTGTTGGTCATCTCGGGTTCAATCCAGATACCCCATTTCAGTCCACGCTTGGCACACTCCTTCTCCAGATTGGCCACGCCATGAGGCAGTTTCTCTGTGTCGGTCACCCAGTCTCCCAATGCGCAATCGTCCACACTGCGCTTGTACTTGTTGCCAAACCATCCGTCGTCCATGACGAAGAGTTCTGCGCCCACTTCCTTCACTCCGTCCATCATCTTGAGCATCCCTTCTTCTGTGACATTCAGATAGACACCTTCCCACGAGTTGAGGAGTGTCTTGCGCAGGGCTGTACCATTGTGGATCTTGTTGTTCAGACGAGCCCATCTGTGATAACTGCGGCTCACGCCTCCCTTGCCTTCTTCGCTGTAGGCAAGAGCCAGGACGGGGGTGGTGAAGGTTTCCCCCTTGCCTATGGTATACTGGGAATTGGTATCGTCAATGCCTGCTACCAGATGATGGATTTTCTTGTCTCTCGTGTTGATGGTAAAACGGAAGTTTCCGCTCCAGCAGAGAACGGCACCGATGGTGCGTCCGCTATTCTCCTGAGGCTTGCCATCCAGCGAGAGCATGATGTTGGGACGATTGAAGTAGGCATTCTTGTTTCCTGCCAAATCGTTGATCTCAAAGATTCCTGGTCTGAGGGGCTCTTCTGTAATCTCTGCTTCAGCACCCCATGCACCATGTTCGTGACTTACCCATACCTCATTCTGTCTCATGGGCAAATAGGCGCTGGCGTACTTCAGCAGGGTGACAGGTTTCTTCTCCTGATTGTGTATCTCGCTCCAAGCTTCTATGACGTCACAGTTGTCGTAGGTTCTGTAGCAGATGTCCACCAGGAAGTTGTACTGCTTGTCCTTCATCGTGATGGTGTACACAGTGGCATTGCCTTCTTTGGTTTCGGTGTCTGACTGGTATACCAGCTCCGTACTCATATTGCCATCGGCATGCTTCACGCTTAGCGCAGGTGTGAAGTTGTTGCCCAGACCAAAGGCAGGATATGCCTCTTCCCAAATGCTGAATGCGCGGTAAACTTCATTGGCATCTGTGATTTTCTCACCATAATAACTGATGTGTACAGGCTTGTTCTCTTCTACACCCAATAGCAGGGTGGTTCGTGGGGTGTTGACGAAGATGTCCTTTGCAGGTAGCGTAGCCGCAGCCAGCAGGGCGATGACGGTTAGTTGTTTTCTCATGTTTAAATTAATGATAGATGTTATATGAAATATAGATATATGCTATTGTTGTCCATTTAGGAGATTCTGCTGTGATGGAGCGATGGGAGATGGAATCAGAGCACCTTCACGCGCTTTACCTGAACATCCCTGCTGTTGGCTCCCACCATGATGTCAAATTCGCCTGGTTCGAAGAATCGCTTGCCCTCCATGTCGTAATAGCTGAGGCTCTCCTCGTTGAGCGTGATGGTTACGGTCTTGCTTTCGCCTTTCTTCAGGAATATCCTTTCAAATCCCTTGAGTTCCTTCACGGGTCTGGCATAGCGGCAGGCAATGTCGTGAATGTAGCATTGTACCACCTCATAAGCATCATAGTTGCCTGTATTGGTAACCTTGACGGTAGCCTCTATGCTTCGTCCATTGACCTTGATGTCCATCGTTCCGTAGTCGAACTGTGTGTATGACAATCCATAGCCGAAGGGATATGCAGGTCCGTTGCTTACCTCGAAATAGTTGCTCTGATACTGACGGAACGTGGTGTCGTCATCATTCACAGGGCGTCCCGTATTCAGATGGTTGTAATAGAGCGGTTCCTGTCCTGTAGCCTGCGGAAGGCTCGTGGTGAGACGTCCGCATGGAGATTTGTCACCGAATATCACGTCGCAGATGGCTCCGCCCATCTCTGTACCTCCAAACCATACATTCATGATGGCTGGCAGGTTCTCCTTCTCCCACTTCATGGTGGTGGGACGTCCGGAGAAGTTTAGGAACACCACGGGCTTACCTGTGGCCACGAGAGCCTTGAGCAGATGGCGCTGGCACTGGGGCAGATCAACGTCTGTACGGCTATGGCTCTCTCCACTCCACTCGGAACCTTCTCCTCCGGCAAAGACAATGACATCGGCCTTTGATGCCGTGACGATAGCTTCCGACATGGCCTCTGCAGCATCCACCCGTGGAACTGTTCGGTAGGGTGAGTTGGCCATACCGGCCTCATCCTGTCTGATGTTATCGCTCAGGTTGCATCCTTGTGCGTAGAGCACTTCAGCACGGCCCTTCAGGTGGTCGCGCATGGCTTGCAGCAGGGTGGGGTAGGCATCCTTTGCGGGACGTGTTACACACCATGTGCCCAGCATTCCGTCTGTGGTGTTGGCGTTGGGACCTATGAGGGCTATCTTCCCTTGTTTCTTCAGGGGAAGTATATTGCCTTCGTTGCGCAGCAGGACGAAGGTCTGGGCGGTGAAGTTTCGTGCCGCCTGACGATGTTCCTGGGTGAAGATATGCTGTGCCTGCTGTTCCTCTGTCATGCTGCAATGCTTGTAGGGATCGGCAAAGAGGCCCAGCTTATACTTGGCTTCCAATACGCGGCGACAGGCTTGGTTGATATCTTTCATGGTGATGAGGCCTTCGCGGAGTGCTTCTTCCCCATGTCTGATGAATGCATTGCTGCACATGTCCATGTCGGTACCGGCCTTGAGTGCCCGCGTAGCGTTGGTCTTCAGGTCTCCAAATCCATGAGAGGTCATCTCCTGGATGCTTGCATAATCAGTGACCACGAAGCCCTTGAATCCCCATGTCTTCCTGAGTATCTCATCCACCAGCCATGGATTGGCCGTTGCATGCTGACCATCCACCAGGTTGAAACTTGTCATTACACTTTCCACACCAGCCTCCACGGCAGCCTTGTAGGGAGGGAAATACTGGTTGAACATGCGCAGGTGGCTCATGTCCACGGTGTTGTAGTCACGTCCTGCTTCTGAGGCTCCGTACAGAGCATAGTGCTTGAGGCAGGCCAGAATGTCATGCTCCCCTTGGAGGTTACCCTGGTATCCGCGAACCAAAGCTGCTGCTATGAGTGAGCCCAGGTAAGGATCTTCGCCGTTTCCCTCTGCTATTCGTCCCCAACGAGCATCCATAGCAATGTCCACCATGGGACTGTAGGTCCACGAAATACCATCACTGGAGCATTCTTCGGCAGCAATACGTGCGCCGGCTTCGATTCCGGCTATGTCCCACGAGCAACTCTGTGCCAGGGGGATGGGGAAGATGGTCTTATAGCCATGTATCACATCCAGTCCCACCAGCAGAGGTATGCCCAGTCGGCTTTCCTTTACTGCTGCTTGCTGGATGGCGTGAATCTTTTCTCTGCCCGTAAGGTTCAGGATGGCACCCAGCTCTCCGTTCTTGAGCAGATGACCTAACTCTGTGTCCATAGCTCCACCGGTGGTGACGTCACCTCCAGGAAGCAGGTTGAGTTGCCCCAGCTTCTCTCTCACGGTCATTTTCTTCATGAGAGAGGAAATGTACTTGTCCATTTCTGCCTGCGAAGAGGCATGGGCAGGACATATGAATAATAATAGGAATAGAGTGAGAATAATCTTTTTCATAAATTATGTATTTGAGAAATTATAGACTCTATGTGATACTGTGGAAATGACTGTGTGAAATGTCTGTTTTTAGTTAGTTGGTCATCTGCGGAAGCCGTCTTTCGGTTGCTGTGGGGGTGTCTGCATTCAGATAATGCCCGATGCTATCCTTTTCTTGGCAAGGAGGAGCTTTACTCCTCTGCTTATGGAACCCAATCCGAAATCTTCGGGATTCAGGTCCTCCCAGCTTATCCATCTCAGTTCTGCTGCATCGTCCATGGCCTTGGGGATTCCAGGCTCCACGTGACAAAGGAAGAAGAGGTCGGTGGTGAAGATGTTGATGCCGCTATATGGGTATGCGTTGGGCAGGGAGAATAGATATCTGACGTCTGTCACCTTCAGTCCTGTCTCCTCCATCACTTCGCGTGCAATGCCTCTTTCTGCTGACTCCATGCAGTCACAGAATCCTCCGGGCAGGTCCAGTGTGCCCTTGGCAGGCTCTTTGGCTCTTTTGCATACAAGCACATTGCCCATTCCGTCCTCGATGATGGCCACTGTGGATGTGGCAGAGTTCATGAAATATTCGAAACCGCAATCCCTGCATTTCCTGCTTTTGCTGCTGTTCGTTTCGAAACCATCCGATCCGCACACTGGACAGTAATGGAAGCGTTCCAGAGGATGCTCGTTTTTATGTTCTGTGCTCATATGTTCTCTCTCTCAAAAAGGGCCTTCTGTTTGCTATGTTTTTGCAAAATTAGTTTTTTCTTCTGATAATAACGAATTTCTATAGGCTCAGATATTCTGCGAATCATAAAAAAGTTGCAAATTTGCATGTACATAGGGACACGGATTGCTCGTCAACGAGAGCATGTGCGCGTTTCATGCGCGAGTGTCCTCACAGAATAGCTTGTTGAATGGAAACATTATTCATACTTCAGTTTGCCTGTTGCCTCGTCACGTCGATGCTCGCCATCATGCTGGTATATTCGCGATTCCAAATGCGATGGATCAATGCCCGTTACGAACGGTCACGATGGCTGATATGTGCGGCCATGGTGCTGCTTGCGGTTCATTATGTTTTGCAGATGGGACACGGATTGCGTGCTTCGGGTGATGATGTGGGAGCCGTGATAAACATCCTGTTCTATACTCCCTGTATCATGCTCATCTCGCTGGGTATTATCAACATAGAATGTGGCCGGATATTTCAGAAGCATTATTTCTCTGTGGGTATGTGTGGACTGGTGGTCCTGGGAGTTACGTTCCTCATAGGCGTTTATCTTTCGGGGAGTCTGCATCTGGGTGTCATCTTGTATGTCATGTTTGCTCAGTTTATTGCCCTGCTGCTGTATTTTATATTCATTTCGTTGCATGAGACACATCTTCGCAGGAAAGTGATAGAGGCACAGACGGCCACAGACCTTCTGCCCTTTGACAGATACACATTGTCCAGTACGTTGTTCATGAGTGCCATGGCCTTCATGCTGGTCTTTGCCATCATGAATCGTGGGCTCCTGTATGTCTTTGGCCCCATTATGCTCATATCCTTGCTGTTGTTCGTTTTGGCCTTTATCGGCTTGGGTTACAATTACAGGCCCTTTGATGGAATCATGGAGGATGACTTGCCTAATGCTGATGCTGATTTGCTGCAGGAAGGTCTGGCATGCGGAGATGATGAGGAAGCGCTTCCTCTGCAGAAGTTGGATGTATCGCGCATGAAGGAGATAGATGCTGCAGTATCGGAGTGGTGTGCCCATGGAGGCTTTCGTAATTCGGAGGTGACCATGTCCATGCTCTCACGGAATATCGGCATCCCGCGCCGTGAACTGACCCTGTATTTTGTGCAGTACCTTCAGTCCAGTTTCCGTGTGTGGCTTAGTGATATCCGTTTCCAGGAGGCACGTCGTATGCTGTTGGAGAATCCCCATTACAGCAACGAGATTATTTCTGTGGAGTGTGGTTTCTCTTCTCATGCTCAGCTCTATAAAATCTTCCGTACCAAGGCAGGTATGACCCCCAGAATGTTCAAGGAGAAGTTGGTTTCGCAGACTAAGGAATCAGTCTGATTGAGGGTCGTCTTCTACCCTTTCCTGGTGGTGTTTCCTTCAGGAAAGAGTATTATTCATGCCGAAAGAAACTTTTTGTTGCAGACAAAAATTGTTTTTGTTGAGTAGTCAAATCGTCTGACGCTTTCTTTTTATACTTTTGCGATATTGAGGATTCGTCCTGGTGTTGATATCTTGGAGATTCCTATACAGGGATTTGCCTGTTTTCTCTTATTGCTTACGAGACTCGTTTGTCTGCTTCTGCCTCTGTTGTTGGTGTTCAGCGTTTAGGATAGATTTCGTGTGCCAATGAGGTTGATGGGATGGAGCATAAGTACGAATGCCAGGTTGTGGTGATTTCAGTGCATTCGGATGTCGGCAAACGTGAGGTAATCCCTCTTTGTGCAGAGGCTGCATGTCTCACATGCAGCCTCTGCTTTATCTGTATGGGGGATGGGTATGGATAGATAAGGGATTTCCCGGCTCAGTAGAAATTTAGTGGGGATACCATGCCCATCCATCCATAAGAGTCGTCATTTCATGGCATGATATCATCATTTCATGCCATAATACCATCATTTCATGGCATGATATCATCATTTCATGCTGTGTTTGGTTTGAGGCAAAGGGATAAGTCGGCTAAGGTAATAGACTATAATGATCAGGTTATAAGGGTCAGGGAATACCTGCTCTTTAGGGGAATCCCTTCCCCTCATGTTTTTCTGCTGTGCCGATTTCCCACAGTGATGCTGTGGGTTACACTTCTGTCAGAAGTGCATCTTCG
>OBLI01003057.1_pt1 | contig 13329 bp, 9 predicted proteins | sample 1519701 | NCBI WGS metagenome assembly OBLI01 (sample SAMEA3663005, study PRJEB22513) | pig gut metagenome | biome: pig gut; feature: pig-associated habitat; material: faeces | place: France | collected 2012 | reverse complement strand
TTCTGCACCGGCAGCCAAACCAATACGGGGGTCGGCATCGTCGGCATCTGTGATGATTCGACGATTTTGTCGGGACATCGGAACATCGGGTCATCGGAATTTAAACGGAATTTATACGGATGTTTTTGGGGGGTTGCGCGAGCGCAAGAAATCTTTGAAGGAAATCTTTAATGAAATATGGCCTTTGGCCAGAAATAATAATCTTTAAATAAAAATCGTTGACCAAAATGCGCTCGAGTACCTCGCAATCCGTGTGCGGCATTAAAAAATGTGGGGTTTTGTTTTGTACTTCGCTGTTTTATTCGTAATTTCGCATTTTGAAGGTTATGATAGACAGAGCGACGATAGACAAAATCATGGACGCCACCAATATTGTGGATGTGGTGAGCGAGTTTGTTAGCTTGCGCAAAGCGGGAGTTAACTATAAGGGATTGTGTCCCTTCCACGACGATAAGACACCGTCGTTTATGGTGTCGCCATCGAAACAGATTTGCCATTGCTTTGCCTGCGGAGAGGGCGGTAATGCGATCAACTTCCTGATGAAGCATGAGCAGATCACCTATCCTGAAGCGTTGCGGTGGCTTGCCAAGAAATATAATATCGAGGTGGAGGAGCGCGAACTGACTGCCGAGGAACAGAAAGAGCAGGGCGACCGCGAGTCGATGTTCATCGTCAACGAATGGGCATGTCAGTATTTCCATACCATCCTGCAACAGGATGTGGATGGCATGGCTATCGGTAAACAGTATTTCCGCAGCCGTGGCATCCGCGACGATATCATCAGTAAGTTTAAGTTGGGCTTTGCTCTCACCAAGCGTGATGCGCTGTTGGAGGAGGCACGCCGCAAAGGTTATAAGGATGAGTATCTGGTGAAGACCGGACTGTGCTACGCTGGTGAACATGGCACCTTCGACCGCTTTGCGGGGCGCGCCATCTTCCCTTGGTTTAATGTGAGTGGTAAGGTGGTGGCTTTTGGCGGTCGCAAGCTCGATGCAGCCACCAAGGGTGTGCAACAGAAATATGTGAACTCACCCGATTCGGAAATCTACCATAAAGACCATGAGCTCTATGGCATCTATCAAGCCAAGAAAGCCATTGTCAAGTGTGACTGCGTCTATATGGTGGAAGGCTATACCGACGTGATTGCCATGCACCAATGTGGATTGGAGAATGTGGTGGCCAACTCCGGTACGGCACTCTCCATCTATCAGATTCGTATGTTGCACCGCTTCACGCAGAATATCGTACTGCTCTACGACGGTGATGCTGCCGGAATCCATGCAGCCATGCGCGGTACGGATATGTTGTTGCAGGAAGGCATGAATGTGAAGGTGTTGCTGTTGCCCGATGGCGACGATCCCGATTCGTTCTCGCGCAAACATACTGCCGAGGAGTTTCGCAAGTATATTGACGACCACCAGACCGACTTCATTCAGTTTAAGACCGACCTGCTGCTGAAAGGAGTGAACGACCCCTTGCGCCGTGCAGAAGCCATCAACTCCATCGTGCGTTCGGTGAGTGTGATACCCGATTCCATTGTGCGTTCCACGTATCTGACCGATTGTTCGCGCCGCTTGGGTGTGGATGAGCGCACGCTGATCACGCAAACCAATAAGTTTATAGCGCAAGAGCGCGAGAAACCCACGACGGAACGCCCGCAGGATGTGCAGGCGCCTGATGCGCAGACCACCTCAGCCAATGATGTAGCCTTTGCCGTTCAGGTGAACGCCACAGCCGAGGTGGAGCGTCTGTTGATACAACAGGTGGTGCGCCACGGTGAAGAGATTATCTTCGATGATCTGGAGACAGAAGACGGTCAGACGGTCAGCATGAATGTGGCGCAATATGTGGATTATGAGTTTGGCTGCGACGAACTCTCGTTTGCCGAACCCCTCTATAATACGATACTGCACGAAGCCGTAGAGCACTCAGCCAATGCCGGTTTTCGTGCCGAAGCCTATTTCACCCAGCATCCCGATGTGAACATCAGCCAGTTGGCAACGCGTCTTGCCATCGACAACTATCAGTTGGGACGTGGCTTTGAGATGAAACACAGCGGACATACCTTGCGCCAACGGGTGCAGCATCTGATGCTCGACTACCGTTATATCATCGTGGGTGAGCGGTTGAAAACCATCAACCAGCAACTCAAGACCTCGGCAGGCGATATGGAGAAGCTGCGCGAACTGATGAAGGCGTATATGGACACCAGCAAGATCTACCAGGAACTGGGGCGGCAGTTGGGACGCAACTAAAAGAGACACGGGCATGATGACATTCTCCATCTTCTATCTGACATTGATGCTGCTGCTGACGATAGCCGTTATCGCAGCAGGCTTTATCGCTATCTTCCATGTATTGCTCGACAACCGTCAGCCGGTGAAGACCATGGCATGGATTATGGTAATCATCTTCTTGCCAGTAGTGGGATTGCTGTTTTATGTGTTCTTCGGTGTGAACCATCGGCGTGCAAGGGTCATCAGTCAACGGTCAATGAATCAGTTGACGAAACGTTCGATGCTGGAGTTTGTAGGTCAGCAGAATCTGCGTGTTGCCGACCGCCATAAACAGTTGGTCGATCTGTTTGTCAACCAGTCGTTCTCATTGCCCTTCAAAGACAACCGCATCGACATCATCACCGAGGGCGAAGCCTTCTTCCGCCAGTTGATTGACGATATCAACCGTGCCACCCATCATATTCATATCTGCATGTATATCTTCGAAGACGACAGTCTCGGCAGACAGATCCTCGACGCCCTGCGAGCAAGAGTCAAGGCAGGTGTGAAGGTGCGTGTCATCTATGATGATGTAGGGTGTTGGCGCGTGAAGAATCGGTTCTATGAGGAGATGCGCGAGTCGGGCATAGAAGTCGTTTCGTTCCTTCCCGTTCGCTTCCCGTTGTTCACCAGTAAGGTCAACTACCGCAACCACCGTAAGATAGTGGTGATAGACGGACGGGTGGGGTATATCGGCGGCATGAATATTGCCGAACGCTATGTGAAAGGCATCCACGGTATGGCTTGGCGCGACACGATGTTGCGCATTGTGGGAAGTGGCGTCTATGCCTTGCAACGAGCATTTCTGGTGGATTGGTATTTTGTGGACCGCACCCTTATCAGCGACCGCAGCTATTATCCCTCGCTGGACGATGCCAGTCTGTCCAACAACTGTTTGATGCAGGTGGTGACGAGTGCACCCACCTCTCTCTATCCAGAGATTATGCAGGGTTATGTGCGTATCATCCTGGCAGCCCGTCGCTATGTTTATATCGAGACTCCTTATTTCATGCCCAACGAACCCGTGCTCTTTGCGCTCAAGACCGCAGCCACGGCAGGTGTCGATGTGCGTTTGCTGTGTCCGTATAAAGCCGATGCGAGGTTAGTGGAGTGGGCATCACGATCCTATCTGCGTGAAGTGGAAGAAGCCGGTGTGAAGGTCAGTCTCTATCAAGGCGGTTTCCTGCACGCCAAGATGTTGGTGTGTGATGATGCGTTGACATCGTGCGGTTCCACCAATGTTGACTTCCGGTCTTTTGAAAACAATTTCGAAGCCAATGCCTTCATCTATGACGAAGGCACCGCCTTGCGCATGAAGCGTATCTTCCTGCGTGATGAAGAGCAGTCGGTGGCATGGGCAGACCTCCCCAGGCGCGTACATCCAAAGTTTGGCGTGCGTTTGTGGGAGAGTATCACTCGGTTGTTTTCGCCGTTGCTCTGAACAGTGTGAAATTGACGCTGCCGTACTGTCGGTGTTCAATGAAGTTGGGGTGTTCGGAGAAGTCATGGTCTTTGCCATGTTCAAAGACGAAGATGCCATCCTCTTTCAGTATGCCTTTCTGCAAGATGAGGTCAGGAATCTGGGGCAGTTCCTTGAGTGCATAAGGAGGATCGGCAAAGATGAAATCATACTGTTGGCGGCATGATTTCACGAAGCGGAACACATCGCCACGGATGGGAATACACGCCTTGGTATTGAGTTTCTTCAGGCATTCCTGTATGAAACGATGGTGGTCACGATCCATTTCCACGCTGACCGCCGTCTGGCAGCCACGCGACACGAGTTCGAGGGAAATGCTTCCTGTGCCCGAAAAGAGGTCGAGTGCCTCCGCCCCATCGAAATCAACATACTGCGTGAGTACGTTGAAGATATTCTCTTTGGCAAAATCGGTAGTGGGTCGCGCTTTAAACGAGCGCGGAATGTCGAAGTGACGTCCCTTGTATATTCCTGTAATAATTCTCATCTTCCTTTTACGAATAATGTCATGAGGTCATAAGGCATTCCTTCTATCTGCGTCACGGCAGAACGGTTGAAATCGCCAGTGGGTAGGATGACATAGGCGCGCTGCACATATTTCTTCAGTTCCTCAATCAGCCATTGTTGTTCGGGAATATCGCCTACGAGAAATATTTCGTCGTGCCCCACCTTCATGCCCAGTTGTTTCCAAACGGAGAGCAGGTAGTAGAGGGCATCGTGCGCATCGCGTCCGTCGAAGGCATTGCAGAACTTAAAGCGGTTTTGTCCATAGCAGAACACATCCATGCGCTGGTCGTGGAAGTAGCAGTAGAGTTTAGCTTTCGTGCCCATGTAACTCCTTTGGTGCAGGTGTCTCCATACGGGAGCCACCGCCGCCATGTATCTTGCTTCGGGGTAGTGGTCGGCGATGACGCTCTTCAGATTTCTGTTGATGGCAAAGAGCACCACGCAGTTGAGGTCGTCCATCACCGTATATCCCACACAATCCTGTTCGTGATTGGTGAAGGCGTGTCGGAACAATATTTCCTTTTCCTGTTCTTTAAACTGTTCGGTAGGAACGGTGAGTGTCGGTGCCACCACCGATACCAGTACGTGTTGGTATTTATCGTTTAGAATTTCTTCATCGCGGAATGCCTCACGAAGGTTTGCCGATAGTGAGATGCCGCTTTTCAGTGGGTAGGGGCTGAAAGAAATCTGTCCGTTGCCGCTGTCTAAAACAGAGAACGACAATGACTTACGGCTCACTCTGATGATGAGTCGTTTACGTGAAACGGGTTGGCTATAGTCGTGCATCTTGCCAGTGGTTTTAGTTGCTGACGATGCTTAGCAGGCATAGTATTGCCAGTATCAGGGCTGCCAAGCCCAGTATTGCATTCGTCGTTCTATTAGACATATTCATTGCAAAGGTACGATTAAGTGAGAGAAAAACCAAATAAATTTTGGTTTTTCCGAGCGTGAGTACCTTGGATGGTTGACATCAAAGGTGCGGATTATTGGATTGGTTTGGTTGCCTACGGCAAGAAATCTTTGGAGGAAATCTTTTTTTAAGATGTTGCTTCGCAAGAAATAATCATCGGAATTTAAACGGATTTATACGGATGAGTTTTTTAGTTGCTTCGCAAGAAATCTTTGGGGGAAATCTTATTTAAGATGTTGCTTACGCAAGAAATATTTTAGGGAGATAGCAATCTTAAATAGATTTCTGGACCGTTTAGGTCCTTAGATTTTACATAAAGATTTCCTCCAAGATTTCTTGCCGACAGGCAACACCAAATATAATATTTAACTAAAATCCTTACTAAAATACACTCGATACAATGCTTTAGTGAAGATGTAACGGCCGTGCATCATCTGCACTTCTATCCAATTTTGCAAACTATCTGGCTGCATATCTTGTAATCTATAACATAATAGAGACAAAAAATGTCCCCTTTGGCTTCTCTGATGCAAAATTATATGAATTCTACGTATCTACAGCATACAGAATGAATTTTTTATAGGAATTTAACTTGTACACCGCGTGATGCAAGGAAAAATCACAGTCATCAACGTTAATCATCCCAAAATGCTTTTCTATTTCTGCAATATTTCGTAACTTTGACCACCGTATGATCATCGACGAACTGATTTACCGCATCAGACATAACTTCTGTCATGTGCCAACCGCCGAACAAGAGCAAGCCATAGGGCAGTTTGCTTCCTTCATGACCAACCGTCGTGAAGAAGCTGTCATGGTGTTGCGCGGTTCGGCAGGAACAGGTAAGACCACTCTTGCCGCAGCCATTGTGAAGACCATGGCAGAACTGCAACAGCGGATGGTGTTGCTTGCTCCAACAGGTCGTGCCGCCAAGGTCTTCTCGCTCTATTCGGGCCATTCAGCCTATACCATCCATCGTCGCATCTATCGGCAACAGTCGTTGGAAGGGGCATTCTGCCTCAATTACAATAACACACAAGATACGCTGTTCATCGTGGATGAGGCTTCGATGATAGCCAACGCATCGACCTATGGCGATACACCCTTTGCACAAGGTCAACTGTTGGACGACTTGATTCGCTTCGTCTATAACGGGCGCAACTGTCGGTTGATGCTCATCGGTGACCGCGCCCAGTTGCCACCAGTGGGCGAAGACGAGAGTCCTGCACTGGTGGGTGATATCCTGCGCGGCTACGGACTGCATGTCAGCGAGTGTGATCTCAACGAAGTGTTGCGACAGAGTCAGGATTCAGGCATCCTCTACAATGCCACTACCATCCGTCGGATGTTTGATGCCATGGAGGAATATGGCGACGTATCGTTGCCGAAGGTACGCTTCGAAGGCTTTGACGATATCCGCTTGGTGATGGGCGACGAACTCATAGAAACATTGGCAGGAAGCTATTCGGAGGTAGGACTCGACGAGACCATGGTCATCACCCGATCCAACAAGCGTGCCAATATCTACAACCAAGGCATTCGCAATATGGTGCTCGGACGGGAGGATGAACTGACCACTGGCGACCAGTTGATGATCGTAAAAAACAATTATTACTGGAAACTGCCCACCACCGGACAGGCTACCGATGCCAGCGAAACCTTTATTGCCAATGGCGACAGGGCAGAGGTGCGTCGTGTGCGCAACATCCGAAAGCTCTATGGCTTTCGCTTTGCCGATGTGACGTTGGCATTCCCCGATTATGACGATGCCGAAGTGACAGCCACCATACTGCTCGACACGCTGACATCAGAAGCTCCCGCACTGACCCGCGACCAACAGGAACAACTCTTCCAACAGGTGATGGCAGACTATGCCGACATTCCCACCAAGCAGGAACGCTTCAAGCAGCTCAAGCAAGACCCTTATTATAATGCGCTACAGGTGAAGTTTGCCTATGCCGCCACCTGCCATAAGGCACAGGGAGGACAGTGGGCACACATCTATGTGGATCAGGGATATATGACCGATGAGATGCTCACTCCCGATTATATCCACTGGCTCTATACCGCCTTTACCCGTGCGTCGGAGCGCCTCTATTTAGTCAACTGGCCCAAGACGCAGACCGACAATACGCATCAAAACCCTCAAGAAACAGCCCCATGATATATCTCAACGACCATTTAGACCAACTCGATGTGGAGCACGCCCTGTCACTCCTGTCGGAACAGCGCCGCCAACAGGCTTTAGCTTTCAAGCACGACCTTGGACGTCGCACTTGTGTGGCAGCCTATCTGCTGTTGTGCGAGGGACTGCAACGGGAGTTTGGCATCATGGAGCCGCCCGTGTTCTCTTATGGCGAACACGGCAAACCGTTTATCGTGGGGCATCCAGACATCTGTTTCAATATGAGTCATTGTCGCGAGGCAGCCATCTGTGTGATTGATTCCTATCCTGTGGGCGTCGATATCGAGTCGATGCGCGGCTATCGTGAGGCATTGGTGCGCCACACCATGAGTGATGACGAGCTGCTGCAGATCGGACAATCAGCCAATCCGGAACTGGAGTTTGTGCGCCTGTGGACGATGAAAGAGGCGGTGCAGAAGCGTTCGGGCGAAGGCATCCGCAGCGATATGAAGTCTGTGCTCGATGGTGCGGGCAGGGTAGATACCGTGGTTAGCGCCGACCAGCGCTATGTGTATTCGGTGGCGTATAGTGATCAGTGAAAACAATATTATAGATAAAGAAATGAAGACAATGAAACAATTATTATTGGCGGTGATGGTGATGATGACCGCTTCGGTACAAGCACAACAGACAGAAGAGGGAGACCTCGATGCCAAGTATGCCACAGAATTGGTGAAGGTGGGTAGTGTGGCACCCGATTTCACGATGCAGACCATCGATGGAAAACCGTTCTCCCTGTCGGAACTGAAGGGTCGTGTGGTAGTGCTCGACTTCTGGGCATCATGGTGTCCCGACTGTAGAAAGGAGGCTCCTGCCGTTGTAGAACTCTATAAGAAATATAGCGACAAGGGTGTTGCTTTTGTCGGTGTGTCGATGGATACCAATGTTGAGGCGTGGCGTGCAGCGTGCGAGAAATACGGCATTACGTATCCTCAGGTGTCGGAGTTGAAGAAGTTTCATGATACTGATATCTCTAAGGCTTATGGTGTGAAGTGGATTCCTTCTATTGTCGTGATTGATCAAGATGGTAAAGTGGCGCTTGCTACTGTTGTGACGGAACGACTCGCCAGTTATCTGGAGGCGCTCCGGTAACTTTTTATCACACGGAAATCACGGAAAGATTTTATCCACGGAAGACACGGAGAACACGGAAATCACAGAAAAAAGGATTTTGGTTAAAGATTATTTTTAAGATTTTCGTTAAGATTTACACCATAGGTTATTTTTGTCGTGACTCAGCATAGTGAAAACGCGCTCTCACTCTGTCTTCGCTACTCCAAAAATTCGAGCATCTCCGATGCGATCCCTATAAAAATTCTTCCCAAAAGCGAGGTATTCGAGCGCATTTTGTTTAAGATTTTCGTTAAAGATTTTATTTGGCGCCAACAAGGTTTCTACTTTTGTCCTTACAGGACGTAGGTTAGGAATGTGCATTGTGTCCGCAGGGCGTTGCCCTGGGCTAAGGAAACCATTGGGCTTTCAGCCCGTTGTCCTTTGCCTTCGATGCTTCAGAATTGCTGTGTGAATTTCATTCGTGCAATACATGGGATATAACAACGAGCGACGCGCCGTGAGTCAACTACTCGCGGCGCGTCGCTTTATGATGTGGCTGGAAACAGGCAATTAGAGTTTTGCCAATTCCACAACCTTGTCGATAGCAGCATTCAGACCGTCGGTATTCTTACCACCGGCAGAAGCGAAGTGAGGCTGACCGCCACCGCCACCCTGTATGAGTTTGGCAGCTTCGCGAATCATCTGTCCAGCGTGGAGACCCTGCTCCTTCACCATATCGTCGCTCATCATGATGCTCAGCATGGGTTTGTCGGCACTGATGGTACCAATGACACAAAGCAGATGTGAGGGAACGGCTTCACGAATCTTGAATACCAAGTCTTTGGCAGACTGAGCGTCGAGAGGCAATACAGCCTTGATGAGCGTCACTCCGTTGAGCACCTGAGCCTTCTCCACGAGTTTGTCTTTGGTGCGCTCTACGGCTTGTGCCTTAAACTGCTCGATATCCTTCTTCATGGTGTCGTGCTCATCAATATACTTCTTGATGACACCCTGCAGATCCTTTGCATTGTTGAAGAATGCACGTACAGCCTTCAGTGTGTCTTCAAACTGATAGAGCATTTCCTCGCAGTCCTTGCCAGTCTTAGCCTCGATACGACGGATGCCGGCAGCCACGCTGCTCTCGGTCAGTATCTTGAAGAAGCCGATGCGACCTGTTGAAGTGGCGTGGATACCACCGCAGAACTCGCATGAAGGACCGAAGCGCACTACGCGAACCTTGTCGCCATACTTCTCGCCGAAGAGGGCGATGGCACCCAGTTGCTTGGCTTCCTCAAACGGAACGTCGCGATGCTCATCGATATGGATGTCCTGACGAATCATGTCGTTGACGATACGCTCCACCTGACGCAGTTCTTCATCGGTCACTTTCTGGAAGTGAGAGAAGTCGAAGCGCAGGGTATCGGCGCTGACATACGATCCCTTCTGCTCTACATGGTCGCCCAATACCTGGCGGAGGGCATAGTCGAGCAAGTGGGTTGCCGTATGGTTGGCAGCAGACGCGTCGCGTTTGTCGGTATCTACACAAGCCATAAATTCGGCAGTGGGATCCTTAGGCAACTGCTTCACGATATGGATGCTCTGGTTGTTTTCGCGCTTGGTATCGATGATTTCGATGGTTTCAGCCTCGTTGACGAGTACACCGCAGTCACCTACCTGTCCACCCATCTCTCCGTAGAAAGGAGTGTAGTCGAGCACGAGTTCATAGAATTCGTTCTTCTTCTGTGTCACCTTGCGGTAGCGCAGGATATGACAGTTGTATTCGGTATAGTCGTAGCCCACAAACTGCTGTTCGCCAGCCATGAGTTCGGTCCAGTCGGAGTTTTCCACAGCGGCAGCGTTGCGTGCGCGATCTTTCTGTTTCTGCATTTCAGCGTTAAACTGTTCCTCATCCACCGAGAATCCGTTTTCGCGGCAAATCAGTTCTGTGAGGTCGAGTGGGAATCCGTAGGTGTCGAACAGTCGGAATGCCTGAACGCCATCCAATTGGTTTTTACCCTCAGCCTTGAGTTTCTCCATAGCATCGCCAATCATCGAGATGCCCTTTTCCAGTGTGCGCAGGAAAGAGTCTTCCTCCTCCTTGATCACCTTGGTGATGAGTTGTTGCTGGGCTTTCAGTTCGGGGAAAGCGTCACCCATTTCGTGCACCAGTGTAGGCACGAGCTTGTAGATGAATCCCTCTTTCTGTCCCAGGAAGGTGTATGCATAGCGCACGGCACGGCGCAGGATGCGGCGGATGACATATCCTGCCTTTGCATTGGAGGGCAGTTGACCGTCGGCTATAGAGAATGCCACGGCGCGCAGATGGTCTGCACAGACGCGCATGGCGATGTTGATTTCGTTCTGCTCCTTGCTGATGGGGTTGGCAGTCTCTTCCTCAAAGGTGAAATATTTCAGTCCTGTCAGGTCTTGCTCAGCCTTGATGATGGGCTGGAACACGTCGGTATCGTAGTTAGAGTGCTTGCCCTGCATCATGCGCACCAGTCGCTCAAAGCCCATACCCGTATCGATCACGTTCATGGAGAGCTTTTCGAGTGAACCGTCAGCCTTGCGGTTGAACTGCATGAACACGAGGTTCCATATTTCAATCACCTGTGGATCATCCTGATTGACCAGTTCGCGACCAGTTTTTCCACTGGCAGCTTTCTGTTCTGGAGTTCGCGAGTCAACGTGGATTTCCGAGCATGGACCACATGGTCCCGTATCGCCCATCTCCCAGAAGTTGTCGTGCTTATTACCATTGATGATATGGTCTTCTGGCACGTGCTTCGCCCAGTATTTTGCTGCTTCTTCGTCGCGTGGGATATTCTCCTCAGGTGAACCTTCAAACACGGTCACGTAGAGGTCTTCTGGATTCAGTTTGAGCACACTGACAAGGTATTCCCATGCCATATCGATAGCGCCTTCTTTGAAATAGTCGCCAAACGACCAGTTGCCAAGCATTTCAAACATGGTGTGGTGGTAGGTGTCGTGACCCACTTCCTCAAGGTCGTTATGCTTTCCGCTGACGCGCAGACACTTCTGAGTATCGGCACGGCGGCGTGGTTCGGGCTCTCTTGTGCCCAGGATAATGTCTTTCCACTGGTTCATTCCAGCATTGGTGAACATCAGTGTGGGGTCATCCTTGATGACCATCGGAGCCGATGGCACGATGGTATGTCCGTGCTGTTCGAAGAATTTCTTGTACGACTCTCTGATTTCGTTCGCTGTCATCATTGTCTTTTCTACAAAGTTTATCCCCCATCTGCCACATAGTGGCGGATGGAGGCATTGGTTATGTTTTGTTATGATATATTCTTCATCGTTGTCTTATAACTTGCCATCGGTTCAATGGGCAAATTCCCCGTTGTATGGCCTTGCACAGGTTGAAGCCTTTGCCTACCGATGCCACATGGCTATGAGCCATCATGGTTATATATTATGCAAAATTACGGAATTTTTCTCCAACTGAAAGTTGGTGCAATACAAAATTATATATAATTAACAGTTACGCACGTTCATTTTTTCGTGTTAATTAAGGTTAATGGTGTGGAAATTTTCAACAATGGCAGATATCCCCCTCGTTTGTCCGCAGAAAAGCCATGATTGTCTTCTTGTTTGCGGACTATTGTTGACGGTGTTGCGGTCGTCGGTATAATATGTTGAGAAACAGATGTTTCATATAAACATGCAGCAGATGCGAATGCAAAGTAAATTGATTTGCTCAGTAAAACAAATTGATTTCCTTTGCAAAGTAAATTGATTTGCTCGGCAAAACAAATTGATTTGCTGAGAAGAGCAACTTTCGTTTGAGACGTGAAGCAGTTCTTTAGCGCATGAATATCATCGTGACAGTAGGGCAAAATCATTGAAATTGCCGAGTAAATTCATTGAATTTGCTGACCAAATTCAATGAGATTGCTGACCAAATTCAATGAATTTGCAAAACAGCGCACTATCCTTTTGACTGTCATGCACTTGCAACGGCCTTGTTTTGCTGGTCACGAAACAGCGATGGCGATACGCCATATTTGCGCTTGAAGGCAGTGCAGAAGTGGCTTTGGTGCTCGTAACCCAGTTGATAGCCGATGGTGGAAACGGGTTCGTCGGTATTGCACAGCAGTTGCACAGCCATTTCCATGCGCAGATTAAACAGGTAGCCGAACACGGTAGTGCCAAATGACTGCTTGAAACATTTCTTCAGCGTACATTCGTTGGTGCCTACGAGAAGAGCCAAGCGGTGGAGACTGGGCATGCGCTGATAGTTGTGATGGATGAAAGTGCGGGCGTTGTCCATTTGGATTTGAAGTGTTGAGGTCATCATTGTTGCTTTTGGAATTAATGGTTTGTTGTTTTCTTAGACGTTGTCCCTCCATCGGTTGGAAGAACACGCTGCAAAGTTATGTCAACTCCGAAAACCAAGCAACAATGCGGCGCGACGGGTCTGTGACCTGCCTTGCAGTCACGCAATAGTCACGTTGTTCGCCATGAAAATCCTCTATGTCACAGCAATTTTTCTCTTGTTGCAAAAGCATTATGATGGTCGGTTGTTGGTCAGTTGGTGGTCGAATGGTGGTCGAAACGCGTCAGGATAAAGTCATCGAACACCCATTAAGTCACTGTTTCTCTGTCGGTTAAGCGGTATTGGTGGTCGAGTGGTCGATTTTTTCGACATCGCGTGTGCCTGTATGCGCACGTGTACGCGTATGTGTGCGAGAAATAAGAAGGTCTTTATCTCTCTCCGCTCCTATATATTTCCGCCAACTGCCACAACGAAAAAGCGCCAACTGCCACAACGAAAAAGCGCCAACTGCCACAACGAAAAAGCGCCAACTACCACAACGAAAAAGCGCCAACTGCCACAATATAGAGGTAAAATAACAAGATTTAACGATTATATGGTGCTGATATACAATTAAATATC